>LFFM01002509.1_pt1 | contig 12067 bp, 10 predicted proteins | sample 643131 | NCBI WGS metagenome assembly LFFM01 (sample SAMN03777445, study PRJNA286221) | soda lake metagenome | biome: soda lake; feature: Kulunda steppe; material: water; isolation source: sample Tc-Br brine of Tanatar trona crystallizer | place: Russia: Kulunda steppe | collected 2011-07
CCGTTCGAGTTCTTCGACTCGTTGCTCAAGTTGGAGAAGCCGAGAAAGGAGCTCTTCTTTGGTGAAATCGTCTGCGTTCACAGACTCCACCAACCAGTAGTGACAGCAGAAGTAACGGGATGGGATCCGGTGCGGAGCCCATCCCTGAGAATCGTATCCGATGTCTGCTGCCTGTTCATATCGCGTCCGTTGAACGCTTCCTACGAGAGAGTACCGAAATCAGCCCGGGCTAAACACATACCATCATCTTCACTATCGATGGACGTGCAAAGGTTGCCCAGACCACTCATCCACGTTTCGATAACCCTAATTCTCTAACAGACCGTGAATTGACATTGCCGACGGCGGTGGAGCAGAATAGGTCTTATGGTCTAACTCGGCGGATCTTGGATTGAGTTGTTGATATAAACAGAATGGAATTAGGAGATACTCTCGTCAGATCAGACGAAGAAAGTTACCTCATGTTAGAAATGAGATTAGTAAGTACAGGCTCTGTAAAGACTTGTGACCCACCGCCATTGTCGTCGTCAAAACGGCGTGGCGTGGATAATGAACTGCTGTTCAGATCCTACACTGTTATTACCGACGCAGACGGGTTAGGTGAGCTATTTTAATGCATATAGGTAGTTGCCGTTGGTCGTTACCCCTACGTAGATGGTGTCGTCAGCTACTGCTAGCGAATTGGTGATGCCGTTTTCGAGTCGCCATTGTTGGGTGCCGTCGCTTACGTCAACCGCGTACAGGTTTTTGTCCCTGCTCCCGAAATAGACGACACCATTTGCGACCGTCGGCGACGAATTAACCGAATCGCCGGTTTCGAAATGCCATTGTTTGGTGCCGTCGCTTGCATCTACCGCATACAGGTAGTTGTCATTGCTCCCAACAAAGACGGTGTCATTTGCTACCGCTGGTGACGACTCAACCCAGTCGCCGGTTTTGAAGCACCACTGCTCCTCACCGGTTCCCGCATCCACCGCATATAAATAGTTGTCAGCACTCCCAACGTAGACGGTTCCATCCGCCACCGCTGGAGACGAAAAAACCGAGCCACCGACTTCGAACTGCCACTCTTGGGTGCCCTGATTAGCATCCACCGCATACAGATAGTTGTCGTCGCTTCCAACGTAGACTGTGCCATCCACCACCGCCGGGGACGAACTCACCCAGTCATCGGTTTCGAACTGCCAATGTAAGGTACCGTCACTCGCATCAACCGCGTACAGGTAGTTGTCAGTGTGGCCGAAATAGACAGTCCCACCTGCCACCGCCGGCGACGAAGTACCCCAGTCACCGACTTCGAACTGCCACTCTTGGGTGCCATTGCGCGCGTCAATAGCATACAGGTTGCCATTATGACCTATGGCGTAAACGGTACCATCGGCCACTGCAGGTGGTGCCGCACCACCGACTTCGATTTGCCACTTTTGGGTGCCATCGCTTGCGTCTACCGCGAACAATTGGTCATCTTTACTTCCAACATAGACGGTACTACCTACCACTGCGGGTGAGTCATTTACTGTTGCACTAGTTTCGAACTCCCAATGAGTCGTGAGCGATTGTGTGGGAAGGTTGGCATTTGAGTTGTATCCAGTCCGGGCCGGGTTGCCCTGGAACATCGACCATCCGTTTGAGCATTGATGGGTGGCCCCTATACTACGCCCACCAAAAGCTGGCTCAACATCAACGCTTCTAGCAACGATCGGCGGGAGCGACTTTCCCGTCCGGATCGCTTCCAGAGCCTGTGCAAAGGTAGTGATGCTGCGGTATCGGTCTACCTTCGAACGAGCGATCGCTATCTCAACGGCACGATCAAGTGCGGGTGGACAGTCGTTACGTATGCTGCTGGGCAGGGCTGAATTTTCACCGTCGACGACTTCATGCATGATGTTGGCCTGGCTTCCACTGTGAGGAGGGAGACCAGTCACCAACGTATAAACGATCGTACCAATCTGATAAATGTCGGTCAGCGTATCGGGGTCGCCAAACTCGGCTGAGTTAAATTGTTCAGGAGCAGCATATTCGACCGACAATCCGTCTATGACACCTGTCTCTTTGGCCAACAGGCGTGCCAGTCCCCAGTCAGCGATTTTCGGCACGTCCCAGGTACCATCCGGTGTCTCTCGAAAAAGGATGTTTGCGGGTTTGAGATCAAGGTGAGCGATGCCATAACTGTGGGCGAGTTCGACACCTCGACAGATACACTCCCCAATCCACAGCGCTTCGTTGAGTGGGAGCCCATTAGACTGGCTAGCAAGCCGTTCCCGAAGGCTGCCACCATCCATATACTCCATAACGATCCAAGGCAACTCGTCGCCAGTGTCGATGACGCCAACGATGTGTTCGGAGTCAGCCCAGCGTGGTTTCTCGCGTTCGTAACGGTCGACGGTTTCCCATGTCTCCGCTTCTCTCAAGAACTGTTCGACAGTTTCGAAATGCAATGTGCCGAGATCGCTCGGCTCTTTTAGTGCGACTCGGTCTGGCGGGGAGTTGTCTGTAAGGGTCGCCTCGTAAACAATAGCGTTGCCACCAGTTCCGATAGGACCAGAGGCTGTGTTCAATTCAGTGTACTCGATCGGTCTTCGATCCGGACTGGCAACTGCCGAGAGGTCCGGAATCGGCGAATCTGTCATGGAAAGTCTTTGCAATTATGATTTTAAGTATCTATATCAATTCTGACTGAATAGTTCAAATTTTCAATATTATTATCAAGGCAAGGAGGTCGCCGCCCTTGATGCCGTAGGAATTATGATCCATTGATAACTACTTCGGGACAATGCCGGAGTCGGAGATTCCTGATCTCTCTTCCGTTGCTAGTCCGCCACCCACCGACATCGACTACACGGAGATCGAACTACTCGAGGAGATCGGTGGCGGGGGACAGGCGGTCGTCCACCGTGCTCGAATCCATGGCGACGCCCCCGTCGACACCGTCGCCGTACGGGCCCCGCCGAGAACGTTCAAATCAATAAAGACGGGGTACGATAAAGACACAATCCAGTCGTTTTTCAATAAAGCAACCGAGTGGCAGACCGTCGCTAGGCGCGAGCGGGAGGATCCTCGGTGGGATGACTCAGATCACGTCGTCGGTGTCGTCGACATCGGGGAGGAAGTACCCTGGATCGCCATGGAGTATATGGACGGCGGGGACCTTGGCGAACGGTTAGACGGACTGGGGCGCTCATTCGGTCTCGAGGAGGCGTTGTGGACCGCCGAGGGGATCTGTCGTGGAATCGAAGTCGCACACAACGAGGTCGACGCACACCTCGATTTGAAGCCGACGAACGTACTCTTCAGGCGAACCGAAGCGGGCTTCTGGGACGTTCCCAAAGTGGCCGACTGGGGTGCCGCCCGGAGTCTAAAGGACGAAAGCGGGTCGATCGATGTCTTCTCTCCGATGTACGCGAGCCCGGAGATCCTCTCGCCCTCGGAGTTTGGGAACCCCGGAACGTCGTCGGACGTCTACCAACTCGGGGCGACAATCTACGCGTTGCTCGCCGGTCAGCCACCGTATCAGGGAGATAGTCGGAATGTCATGTTCGAGATAGTCTCCGAAGAGGTGCCACCCCCACCGAGTAGCCACGTTTCGGGTGTTCCCGAGGTGCTCGATGAGGCCGTCCTCGGTGCCCTCGAGCGTCATCCCGGCGACCGATACGAGAGTGTCGCGGAGTTCCGGGTCGCACTGGAAGGGATCCGAACCGACGGTCCGTTACCCCCCACGCTTGCAAAGCGGGTTGAGGATACGTCTCCGAAAGGACGGGGTCAATCAACCACTCCATCGAAGTTCGATAACGATCGAGATGTGACGAACGAACCGTCGGAGGTGGACAACACTGACGAGTCGTTGAAAGAGTCGACGACTGGCGATGGATTACTGGCACTGGTCGATCGAACGTCCTCGCTTGAGAGTGGTCCCATCCCTGACGATCTCGAAGCACAAATTCCGTATCTAGTCCGAGCACTGACCGACGCAGATCGTAAAACGAGACGTCGGTCCGCACTGGTTCTGGTCCATCTCGTCGATGTCGACCCGTCGGTCCTCGTCGACCACGTTGATGAACTGGCAGCCGTGATTGATCCCGAACGCGATCGATCTGACGACGACCGGGTCAAAAAACGGGTGGCGTTGATGCTCGTCACGCTCGCTGAGGACCACGATGTCACCCCGGCGGTCGAAACCTGTGGGCGGCTGCTTCGAACGGAAGGAATCGAGAAGGTCCGAAAACGGGCGGCACTGACGCTGTTGCGACAGTCGTTGAACCACGATCCGGCCCCGACGGCAGCGTGCGTCGAGGAACTGGTCGCAGCGCTCGACGATCCGCTACAGAAAGTGCGCAATCGTGCATCGTTCGTGCTGATAGAGTTGGCTTCTCTCGACAGTAGACACCTGACCCCGTACCGCGAGGAGTTAGAACGGTCGAAATCGAACGACTCCGAACGCGTTAGTACGAGGGTCAAGTCTATTTGTGAGCAGTTGCCCGATGAGAAGGCGACTTTGTCGTCCGCCCAGTCCGAACACGGAGCGGGAGGAACCGGTGGGGAGACGGACCCCCTATCGCGAACGCAGAACACTGTCGAATATAGTGCGCTTCACGACTGGCCGATGTTCGGAGTGAGTCCGGCTCGGACCGCACAGCATCCCAACGCAGAGGGACCAACCGACTCTGTTTCAGTGAAGTGGGCTTTCAAAACTGCCCATTCGGTGCATTCGTCGCCGGCGGTAGTAGATGGTACCGTTTACGTCGGGAGTCGAGACCTAAACGTGTACGCAGTGGACGCGGCTACCGGCGACCCACAGTGGGTTTTTGGAACTCACTTGGAAGTCAACTCGTCGCCAGCGGTGGTTGACGGTACCGTCTACGTCGGAAGTAACGACGGTAACGTGTACGCCTTGGATGCGACCACCGGCGACCAACAGTGGGCATTCGAAACCGGCCATAAGGTCGGATCGTCGCCGACGGTGGTCGACGACACCGTCTACGTCGGAAGTAACGACGGTAACGTGTACGCCTTGGATGCGACCACCGGCGACCAACAATGGGTCTTTGGAACTCGCTGGGGAGTCAAATCGTTGCCGGCGGTGGCCGATGGCACCGTCTACGTCGGAAGTAACGACGGTAACGTGTACGCCTTGGATGCGACCACTGGCGACCAACAGTGGGCATTCGAAACCGGCCATAAGGTCGGATCGTCGCCGGCGGTGGTCGACGACACCGTCTACATCGGAAGTAACGACGGTAACGTGTACGCCTTGGATGCGACCACCGGCGACCAACAGTGGGCATTCGAAACCGGCAGTAGGGTCGGATCGTCGCCGGCGGTGGTCGACGACACCGTCTACATCGGGAGCGACGACCACAACGTGTACGCCTTGGATGCGACCACTGGCGACCAACAGTGGGCATTCGAAACCGGCGGTAGGGTCGGATCGTCGCCGGCGGTGGTCGACGACACCGTCTACATCGGGAGCGACGACCACAACGTGTACGCACTCGAAGAAAAATAGTCACCTACTGACAAACCATTGCGGATTCAATTTCCCCTTCGAGCGCCAAGAGATCGAACCCGGTTTTCGGACCATTCTCACTCGTTCCATGCGTCGAGGCTCGGATCGGTTTCGTCGATTGCGGCCTCAATGTGCTGTTGGGCGATCGGCTGGAAGGAACCGGTTTCGTCGGTCACTGCGAGAGCCTTCCGGGCAGCCTCGTTAACCACGAGGTCGAGGTCGCTGGGCGTGTAGCCGGCGGTCATCGATCCGAGCGCGGCCCAATTGAGCGAGTCATCGTCCGTGGGGCGATCCCCGAGGAGCGTTTCGAGGACAGCGATCCGGCCATCGGAATCGGGCGGGGCGACCTCGATCCGCTTGTCGAAGCGCCGCCAAGCGGCGCCGTCGATGGCATCAGGGAGGTTCGTAGCGGCAATGAAGACCACGTCGGTTTCACCGAGGCTGGACATCTCAGTGAGAAACTGCGTGATCATCTGACTTTCGCTCATCGTCTTCTGATTCCCGCCACTTCGCTCGGCGGTGATCGCGTCGATCTCGTCGAGGAAGATCAGACACGGCTGGTTGGCCTTTGCGGCCTCAAAGATGTCGGCGACGTTGCTGGCAGCCTCGCCGACGAGCGAACTCGTTACGTCGTTGGCCTCCAACTCGATGTAGTTGAAGTCCATACTCCCGGCCAGCGCACGCGTGATGTACGTCTTGCCCGTTCCCGGGGGACCGTACAGGAGAACTCCTTTGACTGTTCCCAGCCCGTACCGTTCATAGAGGTCGGGGCGCTCAAGCGGGTCAACAATTGACTCCTCAAGTGTCTGCTTGAGATCATCCATGCCGCCGACATCATCGAAGTCGATGTCAGGGGACTCCACGAGGAACGTTTCACCCCCTGCGACCTCATCACTATCCCCACCTGACGATACCCTGTCGGCGTCACCCGATTGTCCTCCCGTCGAGTCATCATCTTCATGGAGTTGCCCATCAGCTTCGAGCTTGTCGGCAGCGGATCTCAGGTTTGCCGCCAGTTCTTCGCGCTTGTCGACGAGCTGTTTGGTGGTTTCGAGCTCTGCGAGTTGATCGACGACATCTGCGCTCTTTCGATAGAAGCGTGCAGCCTCTTCGGGCGAATCCTCTCGCGAAGCATCGGCTCGGGACCGATACTTCCGGTAGTTCTTTTTCAGAATCTCTTTCTGAACGTTATCTTCCAGTGACATTGGTGATGGTGTGGGGTCGTGGGGAGAGTCGTCAATAATCTACGCCGAGATGTCCGGCAATGTACGAAGGTTGCTAGTTAGATCGACGGGCCGATGTCATCACCGACCCCGAGACCGAGGTCGTCGTTGAGAGACTGATCACTCTCGTCTTCGACCTGGTCGTCGATATCGATTTGCTCGGAGTCCAGTTCTCCGGCACGCATCTTTTCTATCATCTCCATCTCTTGGCCACCGTCGAGGTCAGTCTCTGCACCGATGATGTCGATGTCGAGTGCCTCTTGGACCTCCATCATCATGTCCATATCCAACTCGTAGTCGACCATTTCGTCCATCATCTGTTCCTGGACCACCGAGAGGTCGACTTCCCCATCCCCCAGAAGGCTCGAGATGTGGGTCGGATCCGAATTGGTCATTTCCAGCAGTTCACGTGCCCCCTCGATAGTGACGACCGTCGCCATCTGTACGCTGTTTTTCTGGTGCTGCTGGCTTTTGATCTTGTACTTCTTTTTCGCGATCTTCGCCTGCTGTGCGTACTGCTGTGCCTCGAGTTCACTCGCTTGAGCTCCTTCCTCAAGCAACCGCTGGTAGTCGGCCCCGTACTCGTTCATCTCCTTGATAATCCGCCGGCGCTGCTGTCGCAGGCGGATCTTGTCCTCCTTGACCTGTTGACTGCTGTAAACGCTTTCGTCCAGCAGAGTTTCCGCTTCTGAGCTCCCGAACTGATCCGTGATCCAGCTTCGAACTTGCATGATTGGGTGTCGTATGGTGTTAGGTTAGTCGAGTTCCGGTTCAACTGTAAGGATGGTCGCGGTGACGCCGAACGCAGCTCCAACGGCTGCTGCAATGACGAGTAGTTTCATCTCCGAGACGCTTACGGTGAACCACTGTTCTCCGAGAGTCGCCTGGACGTAGATGATGAGGGCCCCTGCGCCGATGCCACCCATGGCACCGAGGGCGATATGACGCTCCATCAGGCTATACATCCCGATCACGAGCGCCCCACCCGCCACGATGTTGAATACAACTGCTCCGACCGTCCAAGCCAGGAGTTCCATTCTCAGGTCACCACACAGTCAAGTATACACGACTTTCACTTAAATCTATGGGTTGTATGGAGTCTGAGCTTTCCCTCCGTAATGGAGACTCAAATCTAGGAAAGAATGAAAACCCTCCAAATAGGAAAGAATTATTGGTCGTCAGTTTGTTTGCCTATTCGTGTGGCACGTGTATTACGTACCGACGTCACACCTGATTCGCATGTATCTCGACCAACAAATAACGATTTCGGCCGAAGTATCTCGGAGGCACTTCGGACATGAGTGAACACGATAACCCCGGAGAGTATCTCTTTGTCGTGACCTATAAAGACGAGTCGGAGCGCAAACGCGTGGAGTATCTATTCAATAATTGGTCCGATGGAACGATCGAACATCCCGACGGCCTTCTTAGGCTAACCGATGGGGTCGATCACGAGCACCTATATGAACAACTCGTGACGAAAGTTCCCGAGGAACAGATTTCGACGTACACGGTCGAACCGGTCGAGACGGAACTCGAACCCACGCATCTCACTGTTGAACAAGAGATTAACGCCCCCGAGTCGACTGTCGAGTCGTTCCTCGAGTACGTTCTTTCCAAACGGAAAGCTGTCATTCAGGATACCGAACGTAACGAATACGAGGTATATAGCAAAAAAGGTCGAGCAGTTCTGCGGTACAATCTGTCCGTATCGTCCGGGGTAACGACGGTGCGACTTGTGATCGAGGGACACCAGCCAGCACCATCGTTTCTCGCGAACTTCTTCGAGCAGGAGCTCAACGAATTCGCCAATAGCCAACAATGACGACCGATTGTAACAAAAGGCTGTCCGAACTCAGAAGTACAGCTCGACGCGTCCTCAGCGAGGATCTTGCAGCACTTTCCCGGATGTCAGACCGGAAGCGTGTCGAAGTATATAACGAGATCAAAGCCAACGAAGAGACGTTAAAATGGGACTTTCAGGACGAATGTCCCAATGTTAGAACATCCGGCGAGATTGATTCAATCATCAGTCGCCTGCGTCTCGCCAGGTTGCTGGTTGCGGCCAGTTTCTACAAGGATGGGGAGCTTCCACCGGCGATGAGTGGTGATTTTGCCGAAGGGGCGCTTGAGGCGGCTGTCGACTTCGAGCGCTACAAGCAGTTCGACGTCCTCTCCGAGGAGCAAATCAACAAACGGATTCGTCGGATGGACGGCGAGGTTTACGAGCTGGTCACCGAATACACCAATACCCAGTTGTCCAACATGGACGACCTCATCGACGACTCCAAAGTCCAGAAGGACGTCATCGACGAGTTGACCAATCGGTACGACGAGCGGCTCAAAAACGTCAGGCAGGGATTTTACACCTACGTCGAACAACGAGGACTGGGTGGGATGGTTGAGGCCATCGAGGACGCAATCAGGGCCGTGTCCGAGTCCCAGCAGGCCAAAGCAGAGGTCAACTCCAAACTTCGCGAGGAACTTGACCAGCTTTCGGAACAACTTGAGGAAGGGTTTCAGCGCCAACAGCAGACAGTCAACCAGCGGTTCCAGTCTGTCCAACGCGAACTCGCCCGAAGTAATCCGGATCTGGAGGCGATTCGTTCGGAACTGGAGAGTCTCGATATCCAGGGCTCACAGGCCGCATACCAGCAAACTGCAGCGGAACTCAAGGAGGCGATCAACGAAACTCGAGATCTCGAGCGGAAACTCGACGAAAAGATCGACGAACTCGAGGATGCAAAGCAGGCATCGGCAGAGGAAGATAGTTCAGTATCCGGTGAGGTTTCTGCTATCGTGGCCGAAGAGCTCTCGGAACTCGAACAACAGCGTGAGCAACTTCGTGGTGAGATCGGTCGACTACAGCAGGAGCGTTCCCAGATCGAAGCTGCGCGTGAACAACTCACTCAACGACAAGCGCAACTGTCCGACCGAGTCGAGGAAATCGAATCCTCCGTGGGAGACGGTGACGGAGGGATCGAAGGAGAGTCCGTCGTCACCCCGACGATCGCCAGGCTGCTCGAGTTAGACTACATCGGCCGATTCGAAACGAGCCTGTACGACACACCATCGATCCGGCTCGCAGACGACACGTTCGACGTACCCGAGGACTACTGGGACGACCGAAGCGAGCGCCGGAGTGAGCGACCGAAACTCAGCAAATATCTCGACGAAAACCAGAATCCCGACCGGTTCCCGGAAAACCAGTCCGCACGGTTCAAGATCACGGACTCCCGGTATCTCGGTCTCTCACAACGGACCCAGATGATCCTCGAGGCGACAGTCGTCGCTGACCTCGAAGCGCTAGCGACGAACGAATTCGACGCATCGCCAGCCGATCTCGAGGACCTGCTTACGCACGTCAACAGGACGGTCCATAAAGCCGAACTTGAAGACGTAACGTATCTGCTCGGAATCGCATCCCCGACCGGCTGGACCGAGAGCGTTGAACGGCAGATTGAAAACGAGGGGATCGCGCGTACTCGATTCAGTCGCCATGTAAGCGTCGTACTGGTCGACCTGCAGGACGGATCCATCGTATATGACGAGTCCGATCCGGTCGCTCAGTTGAACACGAGCCTCTTCGAACTTCCGGTCGATGACGAACGGATCGAGGCCTGTGTGGAGGTAATCGACGATCAGTTGGCACAGGTGGGCCTAGCCGGTGAGGCAGTTACGATGAACGAAGTCGTCTCGAAGGGGCACGATCACCACGTGGTCAAGCGTGCCTTCGACCGGTACTCGGACGGGAACGGATTCTCTCAACAGTACGTCGACGATCAACTCGTGTTGTTCGAAGAATAGCTGTCAAAAAACCATGCTGTGGAATTCGAAATCGTTCGACGAAATTCTGAGTGCGTTGGACGGAACATCGTATGATCTCGAAATACGAAGACTGGAAATCAAAAGGAGCCGGATTGCAGAAGAATTGGAGAGACTGGACACGGAATACACCGAAACTGTCACTGAGGCGGCCTCTAACGATGAAGGACAACGAGAGGAGATAGCACAGAAGGCAAAAGTATTGAAGAAAAAGTGGCTAAGAGAAAAGGAAAGAAAAAAGCGGAACACTGTGGACCTGGCCACAATTATTCTCGTCGGAGCAGCTCGAGAACTCATCGACCGCTGTGACAGGGACACCACAGACATCGATATGATTCTGGACGATCCGGACGTTAATTCGGATGACGTAATAGCATCTGTTTGGGATTCAATATCAAAATACGATCTCGATCATAGAATCGTAGCCGAGGTACAAGATGAACTCGGATTAGATTTCATCGATATCGAAACCGTACCGGAACCGTGGTATCCACCTACCCCGAAAGATACTCAAATTGATTTTGATAACATCGGGACAGAGGTTGACACTGGGTCTAATTTCCTCAAAGATTTCGAATACTCTGATCTAAACTTGGATTCGGTCGGCCAGTGATCCGTGAACGGATGCCGGCCAACCGCTTTTGTGGTTCGTCCAGCACATGTCGGAGTCAACTCATCTGGATTTTTCCAGTTCACTTTCGTCGACCTCCGCTCATGTCTGTGTCTCTTCAAGAACGCACTCGATCGTTTCTCGAGGCAGTGTTTTACTGTCACGCACTGGTTCTTTGACGGCGATGAGTTGTTCCCCGTCCTCGCTGGGTGCATACGCTTTCGAGACGACTGCTTGCCCCCCGCTCCCGATCACCTCTCCCATGTCGAGATTTCGATACTCGAGGTCATGCCGTGGTGGGCTGGCAACCGAGGAGAGATCCGGAATCCGTGACTGTTCCATTATCTTGATTGTGGTAGCTTCCTGTATTGAATGTATGGCTATCTATTGACACAATCGGTTTGAAAGGCTCTGGTGAATCGCATGACTGCATAGACTTCGACCGTTAGAACTAGGGAGTTGAAGCGGGAGGCTTCGAATGTTCATGTCCAAAATCTCCCGCTTCACCGGGAAGGTCGTGACGTTGGCTAAAAATGCTGTTGGTGGCCGAGGCGAATCCGCCGCCCCACAGGGTGGCGGCGGATTCGCCGACTATGCCGTTGTTTCGCTGCACTGTCTGCGGATTTACTTGGAGAAATCCTACCGCGAAGCGCTCGACCTTTTGAGCGAAATGCCACAAATATTGGCGGAGATCGGCCTTGAGAAGGCCGATCTCCCCGATCACTCGACGTTAGTAAAGGCGTTTGATAGGATCAAGATGGCGGTCTGGCGAGTGCTGTTGCGCCTGTCGGCGCAACTGCACGAGCCATCTGGTCACGCTGCGATGGACGCGACATTTTTTGACCGCGAAAACGCCAGCAAACACTACTGCCGTCGCACGAATTATCGTGTTCAGACGCTCAAAAC
>LFFM01002510.1_pt1 | contig 12058 bp, 3 predicted proteins | sample 643131 | NCBI WGS metagenome assembly LFFM01 (sample SAMN03777445, study PRJNA286221) | soda lake metagenome | biome: soda lake; feature: Kulunda steppe; material: water; isolation source: sample Tc-Br brine of Tanatar trona crystallizer | place: Russia: Kulunda steppe | collected 2011-07
CCGGCCTTCGGCAACCTGGTGCCCCGCGATGTGGCGTCTCGCAACGCGAAGTACGTCTGTGATCAGGGCCGAAGCGTCGGTCGCGGTGGCGGACGAGCGGTGTATCTGGACTTTACGGACGCCATCAACGAACAGGGCCGAGATGCCATCGAGGACAAATACGGCAACCTGTTTCACATGTACGAAAAGATCACCGACGAAAACCCCTATGAAGTGCCGATGCGCATCTATCCGGCCGTCCACTACACGATGGGCGGGCTGTGGGTCGACTACAATCTGATGAGCAGCATTCCGGGACTCTTTGTGGCCGGCGAGGCCAATTTCTCGGATCACGGTGCCAATCGTCTCGGCGCCAGCGCTCTGATGCAGGGCCTGGCAGACGGGTACTTTGTCGCACCGCACACCATCGGCGACTATCTCGCCGACCACCGCCCGGACAGCCTCGACGACAGCCATCCGGCCTTCGACGATGTGGAAGCCGATGTGGAAGACCATCTCAACAAGATGATGGACGTCGGCAAAGAGGGCAGCCGGACGGTCATCGAGATCTACCGCGAGCTCGGCAATTTGATGTACGACAAAGTCGGCTTAAGTCGCACCAAAGAGGGGCTCGAAGAGGCCCAGCAGCAGATCGCCGATCTGCGCGACGAATTCTGGAACGATGTCAAGATTCCGGGCAGTACCGACAGCTACAACAAGATGGTCGAGGTCGCCGGTCGCCTGGCGGACTTTCTGGAGTTGGCGGAGTTGATGGCCAAGGACGCCTCGGAGCGCGAGGAGTCCTGTGGCTGCCACTTCCGCGAGGAATATCAGTCCGAGGGCGGCGAGGCCCGGCGCAATGACGATGGCTACACCAACGTCTTTGCCTGGGACTACAACGAAGCCGGTGACTGGGACTTAGACGTCGAAGATCTGGAATTCGAAAACGTCGAACTATCGACGCGAAGCTACAAATAAGACGTTCGCTCTCTGGTCTGACCGGCTGTTGGTTGGCCGGTCGACGAAGACGCCGTAACCCCCCTGGAACTCCCCGAGTTGCAGGCGGTCGCACAACGAGGAGTAGTAGCAATGGCTGACGAGACGATGGATCTGACATTGAGGGTCTGGAGACAGCCGGGCCCGGAATCGGAAGGTGGCTTCCAGGAGTATCCCGCCGAAGGGATCAGTCCCCACAGTTCCTTTCTTGAGATGCTCGACGTGGTCAACGAGTGGTTGATCCACGAGGGCAAAGAGCCGATCGCCTTCGACAGCGACTGTCGCGAGGGCATCTGCGGGACCTGTGGCTTCGTCATCAACGGCCAGGCCCACGGCCCGGAGCGCGGCACCACGGCCTGTCAGTTGCACATGCGCAATTTCAGTGATGGCGACACCATTACCATCGAGCCCTTTCGGGCCAGGGCGTTTCCGGTCATCAAAGACCTGGTCGTCGACCGCGAGTCCTTCGACAATATCATCTCTGCCGGGGGCTACGTCTCGGTGGGAACCGGTCCCAAACCGGATGCCAACTCCATTAAGGTCGGCAAAGATATTTCCGACGAGGCCTTTGATTCGGCGGCCTGTATCGGCTGTGGGGCCTGTGTGGCGGCCTGTCCGAATGCATCGGCGTCGCTGTTTACAAGCTCCAAGATCACCCACCTCGCGATGCTTCCGCAGGGCAAACCGGAGCGGGGACGGCGGGTCAAAAATATGGTCCATCAGATGGAAGAAGAGGGCTTTGGCAACTGCTCGAATATCGGCGAGTGCGAGGCGGTCTGTCCCAAAGAGATCTCGATCAAAAATATCGCAAAGATGAAACGCGAGTACGTCCGGGCGCTGTTTACCGATAGTTGAATTTTAGAAGCTATCAAAAAGTCTCCCGTCGCGATTTCCGGCCGATTTAGACCGCAGTTTCCGTCGAAATCCTTCGACCCGCTCGCGCGGGTGCCCCCGGCGCTTCTAAATAGCAGATCGAGATCGTCCAACAAATGCACGTTGATTATAACGCCTTGAGCCGAAGTTGACGGTAGTAGGCGGCAATCTCGAGATTGGACTGTTCTCAAACTTTGCTCCCCAGCGGCGCGAGGCCGGCTGGGGCCGCGGTAGGTGTGAGGGGCAGCGGCGGTATGTTGTCAAACTTTGCTCCCCAACGGCGCGAGGCCGGTTGGGGCCGCGGTGAACTGGAAGACCCCACCGGTTTTATGCCGGTGGTGAAGGAGTTTGGTGAGATAGAACCGGTTGGGGCCGCAGAATGCCGGGGCTATCTCCGTGATGGCCGACGATACCGGTGGTGATCAGGAAAATAGCGAAACCTTCGGGGCGGGATGTCTAAGAAGCGGTCAAAAAAGCGGACCGAGCACCCCAAGAGTATTCGGTCGCTACGCTCCCAGCACTCGGCGAGATGATTTGTTTGGCTTCAAAGCGCTGGGTTCCCGCCTCGCGGGACGCGGAGGCCTATCCGTAGGATAAGTCGAGTATTGAGCACCCCAGGGGCACTCGGTCGCGTTGCTCCCAGCGCGCAAAGAAGCCGGACAAATCAGCCGGCGAATGCCGATGGGAGACTTTTTTGACCGCTTCTGAAATATCTGGCCATCGAGGGGTTGCTCTTCGTGCCGGCGCTGGTGCTTTTCCTGGTGCTATTTGTCGTGGGGATGAAGGCAATCCAGTGGTTTGGGGAAACCGGAATTGAGCTGGGGGTATTCGATCTGGCCCTGCAACTGGGAGATGACCTGTCGGCGGGGTTGTGCTGCGGGTTTTTTGTATTGCTCGCCGCTATCGCAGCGGGGTTGGCGCTCAGAAGTAATCGACAAACGGCGAATACAGGTGGGGGATAGGACACGCGGTTGGCTTCTGTAGCAAGGGGGGGGACCGGTTCGGAGCAACCGTCGGGCAGTCTAGTTGCGGGGAGAGTTACAACTTGTTAGAGTTCTGCGAGTGCTTGAATTTTAGCTGTTCAACCACGTGTGAACCCTCGTGACGAATTCGGGGGAATACCGAATTCCCAGGGCTTTACGGCACACTGATCGGTTTTCGTGTATTGTCAGTGGGTGGGGAGAGCGGGAATTTGGCGAATAATACATCCCGAGTGTAGGAAAGAATTGATGCCACAATGCGATAAGTTGAGGGCCGCCCGGAAGTGGCGGATTGGAGCTGGCGGTTTGGCGCTCATGGCGGCGCTTTTTCTGATATCCTTCGGATGCGGAGGCGGAGAAGAGAGTGGGGATGATGGAGGGGCGGTGGAGGCTCCGCCGGCGAATTCTCTGCTCATCAGTTCGCAGGGCGGCTGTGCGGTCGACGAGGATTGCTCGGCGGGCTATTTCTGCTTTCAGCAAAGCTGTGCGCAGGTCTGTAGCGAAGACGCCGATTGTGACGGGGCCCGTTGCACCGAGCGGGGACGCTGCACCACCGGTGATGCGGGAGACGTCGAGGATATCGAAGTTCCCAATACGCTGGTCGGTGTTGAAATCGACTCCTATCCGGACCCACTGGCCATTGTCGGCGACGACGACGCCAGTATCACATTTGAATTTGGCGTCGACGGTCAAATTCCGGCGCAGGGCGTGCCCTATCGGCTGTCGCGAAGCGACGGAGAAAGCGACGATACCCGGATTCAGTACGCACCGGGTGACGGGGATTCGTTTTCGATTACCGTCGAGCCGGGAGCTGCTGCTCCACAGGCCTCCGAGCCGCAGACCGTGACCCTGATGATCCACACCGCCGTCGGCACCCAGGAAGTGGCCTTGCAGCCCCAACCGAGCCTGGAGGGAATCTGGCGGGGGAGACTGGCGATCGATGAGATGGGCGGACAGGAATTTCCGATGGAGTTGCTCGTCGCCGGCGAAGAACCAGAAGATATGATGGTGGGACTGCCCGTCGATCGGGCGTCGCTATTTACGCCTCACACCGACTTTGAGACCAGCGAACACAGCTTCGTCGAATTGGAGTATCGCGAACATCTCAATGTCTATCAGGCGGTATTGACCTCCAGTTTTGATCTGGGCGATGCGGTGTTTGCCGATCTGGACGCCGACCAGGTGGAACGCCAATTTCGCTTCGATTTCGATGCCGATGCCCTCGACGACGGTGAATTGGTGGCCACCGTCTCTGACCGATGGGTCGGCGCGCACAACGGACAGGACGCCGAAGGACAACTCGAGGTCGGACAATTGAGCTTTCTGGGAGAGGTCGTACTGGAACGCCGTGACGCGCTGCCCGCCGACGTCGATGCCCAGCCCGCCGAGACCGACGATGAGAATACGCCCCATTCAGAGTTGATCGGTGCAACTCCCATCGAGGCCTGCGGCGTGGGGCTCGATGCCTTCAATGCCCCGGAGGTGACGGAGACCATCGGTGGCGACGAGAAGGCGCTAAACTGCGACGGCATCGATTCCGTCGCCGATTTTGAAGACGGTGAGCCGGGGGCGCGAGCCGAATGTGCTCTGGCGGTGACGCACGAAGTCTACGACGAGGAGATGACCGCCGATCAGATCAACGAGTATTTTGCCGGAGAGGGCCAGCAAGATGTGAGCTTCGAGGATTTCCTCAAGGCCTGTGCCGACAGTGAGGACGAAACCTGCGAGCCCAACGAACGGGCCGTCTGTGCCTTTGAGTTGATCGGCAATGCCTCGCGGGACATCCGTGCCGAACACTTCGACGACGATCACAACTACACCGGTGATCTGCGCCGGGAATTGATGAGTTCCTTCATCGAGATGTCGCGCGAGTCCTTTCTGGCCCGTCAGCTCGGCGCATTTTACACGGATATGGAACTGCGCCGCGACTGGCTTCGCCAGGGAAGTGCTCCGGCGGCCTTTGTCTCCGCGATTCAGGACTCCAACGAGGCGCTGATGGACGATTGGCGCGACGAGGTACTGGATGTGCACCGCGAATTATTTACGTCGTTTTTCCGGCCGTCGGCCATCACCTTCATGGGCCAGCCCTCCGGCGATGCGGATGTCAATGAACAGCGCCGCGGTCTGCTCCAGGAGGCGACGTCGCTGTGGCGAAGCTACGCCGACGCCCTCCAGCTTGCGGCCCGTCGATGGGATGAGATCACCGACGACGAAGCGCAGCGAAGCGAACACGTCGACTTTCTGCATCAGCGGGCCATCGAATTGTATGTGACGATGGGAATTTTGATGGAGTTTAATCGGGCGGCGGGCATCGATGCCCAGTCGTCGCTGATGGCCTCCGATTTTGCCTCGCTGATCGATTCCATCGAAACACTGGACGAGACGTTCGACGAGGCATTATTTGCCCGCGATGCGGAAGTGGTGACGGCGCGCTCACTGGATCCGTTGACCGACAATGACAGTCTCTTGCAGGAGCGGCGTCAGCGCGCATTTGACAATGTCGAGGAGGCTCGCACCAGTATCTCTGACATTCTGGATGACGTCACCGTCGAGGCCCTCCAGGAAGAGGATATGCGCAATCAGCTCGAAAATGAGCGGCGCGAGGCGGCCAATGAAATCGCCGGGATCTGTGGTCTCCCCCCCGGTTGCGACGTCGACAGTCTGGTGGCCAATCCCGGCGAATGCCTCAGTGTGGACGCCGGCCAATGCGGTCTCAATGACCCGGCCGATGGGGACGACGAAATTGTCTTCGATCCGCAGCGCGTGGCGGCATCGGAAGCCGGAAACGCCATTTTGGATGTGCTGGAGGCCTTTGAAGAGGTCGAGATTCAGCACGATGAATTGCAGAGTCATCTCCAGATGCTCGACCTGGAATACGAGGAGTTGTCGGCATTCCACGCCGATGTCGAGCGCTGGAATAACATGCGCCTCGATTTCGTCGCTCAACTTCAGTCCAATCTCTCGGCGCGAGACGCCTATCGCGACGAGCGAATCGAAGAGATGGTCGCCAATTTTGAGCAGCGAACCGAGTTGCGACAGGAGGGCATCGAGACGATGCAGGAGCGCATCGCCGAGTGGGATCAGATCCGCGTCGACGGTGCGCGCCAGTCGTATCGCAACAATCTGACCAATCTCTCGCTTCGTCAGGGAGGACAGTGGTCGCAGTTTGCCGGTGATCTGACGGCGGTCGGACTCAATGGCGTGGCCAAAGCCCTGCCGAAAGTCACGGGGACGTCGGTGGATGCCACGTCCGTGGCGCGAGCGGGGCTGTGGGTTGCCGGGCAGACGGCCAAGTTTTCCGGTCGGGCCGTGCGGATGAGCACCGAACATGCCGCGCAACACAATGAGGCTCAGCAAAACCGCGATTCGGCGCTCGGTCAGGCGTCGATGCAAAATATGCAGGAAGAGGCCGAACTCGACGAGACGATCCAGCAGGCCGAAATCGACGAGTTGCGACAGCGAATGCAGACCAGCGGTCAGTTAACCGATGACGAAATAGCGCGGCTGGAAGGCCAGATCGAATTGATGGAGGCCAGCCTGGAGGCGGAGTTGGCCTACGAGCGCGACATCGCCGAGTTTCGCGAAAAGCGCTCGGAGCACCACCAAAATCACCTCGAGACATCGGGGCGTAGACTCCGGTTGGCCCAGTCGGAATTCAACGTCATGCAGCGCACCAACGAGTACCGGCGACTGGTCAATGACGCGCGGCTGGAAGCGGCGCGATTTCACGAGATCGACGACCAGTTGACGAATCTCGACAGTCTGGTCGGTGGCGTGGGCGCCATCTTTACCCAGAGTCACAAACTCAACCGCGCCGAGCGCTATCTCAACCGGTCGCGACAGGCGTTGATGGACTGGCTGGTGACCCTCGAGTACTACGCGGTGCGCCCCTTTATCGAAGAGCGCATCCAGATCATGTTGGCCCGAAATGCATTCCAGCTCGAAGAGATCGCCGAGCGCTTGCTGGACCTGCAGGACAATTGCGGCGGGTCGGAGCGAAGTACGGCGACAGATACCATCTCACTTCGCCAGGATGTTCTGGGTCTGACGCGGTCGACCACCGACGAAGTCACGGAGCGGGAGTTTTCGCCCGACGAGCGCTTCCGAAACTGGCTGCAGAACTCCCATATCCCCATTGACCGAAGGGTGCGTTGGAGCACGTCCAGTTCGCTGGGGTCGGTGCTGTCGCGCGACTCCGGTGTGTATGCGTCGGCGTTTCCGGTGCGGCTCGACCAGTTCTCCAATCTACCGCTGGCCTGCAATGCCAAGATCGAATCGGTGGCCCTTCAGGTCGTCGGTGACGAGCTGGGAGATACCCGTCCTGCGGTGTCGCTGTTGTACGAGGGCACCGGCCAGATCCGTTCGTGCCAGCCCGATATCGACGACTACGTCGATGCCTTCGGCCAGGGCCAATCGTCGTACGGCGAGATCACACAGGTCCGCGTCGAGGGCCGGTCGATGAGTCCCACGGCGGGCGTCAACGAATTTCCGGACCGCAGCACGAACGTCAATCGAACGCTCGCCGGACTTCCCGTGGCCTCCGAATACACACTGCTCATCGACAGCGAGGTCGGCAGCAACGGCGATCTGGACTGGGGTGAGCTCGAGGATGTGGAAATCGAGTTCGAGTACACCTACCAGGACCTCTTTCCGGAGTCCTGCGAAAACCTCTAGCGCCGTGGTCGGTGGCGGGGCGGTGAGCTTCGTCGCCGGCGCACCTCAAATGTTCCGAATACAGGCCCTCCTCCGGGGTCGATAATGAAGTAGATTTCTCCAGGACTGATGATGACCTACGAAGACTCTCAATTCTTTCGCCCGGCTTCGCTTTGGGCGACGCTTCTTTGTTGTCTGCTACTGATCGTCGCCGGGTGCGGCACTGAAGATCCGGGTACTGAACAACAACAAAATCAGTCGAGTAATGACGGTGAGGACGTCGGGGTCAACGACGACGCCAACGGCGCGAATGCCGATGCCAATGATGGCGATGATCCAGACGCCAACGACAATAACGACAGCAACGACAATAACGATAATAATGACACGCCCTCGGAGGCACCGGAGGCACTCGATGATTATCTGATCTGTGAGTCCGATCTGGACTGTCCGATCAACGGTTCGGAGTGCGTCGATTCCGTCGCCTTCAATCGCAGCGATGGCGACGGCACCAATTCGATGGCGGCCCACGAAATATTCGACGAATTGGCCGAGGGGGAGGGCGTCTGCAGTCAAAACTGCGCCGGAGACCCCACGGTCTGCCAGGACGTGTTCTGGGAGGATTCGGCGGGTGAAGTCCATCCGTCGACGTGCCAGCTCGTCGTCACCGGTCAGGCGCCCTACGAAATTATCGCAGAAGACCCGTTTGAGGTCGACATCGACGAAGACGACATGGAGCGCGGTCAGGCCTTCGGCGCGATCTGTCGCCCGCCGATCGGCACGCAGGACGATCAGGGCCCGGCGTTTTGTGGAAGTTGCCAGGTCGGCGATGACTGTGGCGACGAGCGACTTTGCTACAATACGCTGACCGAAGAACAACGGGATTCCGTCGATGAACTCGGCGCCTCGTTTTGTCTCGACTCCTGCGATGATGGCGAGGGCTGCCCGATGGGATTTGATTGTCAAACGCTGGAAGACGAGGGCGACGACGCCTATTGCATGCCCGTCGAAGATACCTGCACGGATTGCATCGATCGCGATCAAAATAACGTGGGAACCGGCCACTGTGGCGATGACGGCGCGCTGGAGACGGCCTACGATTGCGATGATCGCAACCCACAGGCCTACTACGATCCGGACGATATGGAGCACCCCTTTCCGGACCATTGTTACGACGATGAGCCGGAAGACGGCGATCAGCTCTACAACGACCTCAATTGCAGCGGCATCCTGGACTCCGAAGAACAGATCGGGGCCGACAACTTTGGCGCCGAGCACTGTAGTTATTGCGGTGATGAATGTTCGGGCGACGTCGACGGCGGCGTCCTCGAATGCCAGACCGATGAGCAGGGAGATCCCTTTTGCGGAGTCGGCTGCCAGTCCGGCACGGCCGTCTGCGACGGAAACCCCCTCGACGGCTGTCCGATTAATACCACCGACGAGATCGACGCCGCCGACAATGCCTACTTCTACGATTACTACAGTGACTACGATGCCAGTGAATATGACCCTGCCGAAATAGAGCTCGTCGACGAGTCGGAGTATATCTGGTTTAACGCCGAAAATAGTGGCGACCAGTGGGCCGCCGGCGATGCCGAAGCGCATTTCTTTTGCGACGAGGCGGCCGCCCAGACGGTACTGGACAATCCGGTGCGGCGCCGGGGCTGTGTCGACGGTAATCCCGATGCCAATCCCACGACCCCGCAGACGTGCAGCAATCTCGACCTAAATTGCAATGGCACGGTGGGCACTGAATCGGTCTTTGAAGTCGGCTCCTTCGACGGTCAATCCAACGCCATCATTGGCGATGACTGCAGTAATGTAGAGGGCGAACAGGGCATGTGCGCACTGGGTACGATCCAGTGCGGCGGCAGTGGTACGCCGGAAGTCTACTGCGAACCCGAACCGAATTTGGACTACCCGGTGACGACGCCGACCTGCAGCGGTCAGGATACGACGTGCAGCGGCGCCCCGGATTATGAACACGACGGCGAGTTTCAGGTCGATTCCGGTGACGGACCGATCGAGGTCTTCGCTGACTACGATTCGAGCATGGGCGATGACATGGAGACCTGGATCACCGAATTTGACGAAGATTCGCCGGTGGTGACGGCGTCGACGGTGGAACCGGGAACGCCGTGTCGAGTCGATGGGGCTCAAGGACAGTGTTCGATTGGAGTCGTGACCTGCGACGGTACCGGCGGCTTGCACTGCGAGCCGCAAAATCAACCGGAACGAGAGGAGCCGGGATTCGACGGCATCGATCACAGTTGTGACGGCTTCGATCGCTACAAAGACGGCGACGACTATCACATCCAATACGTCAGTCAGGGCGACAGTTCGCCGGATCTCGACGAGGCGATCGCTGACGCCCAAAATTGCACGGGGGTTGTCATCGACGGTCAACAGATTCCCTGCGATGTCTTCGTCCAGGACGTCGATAATTTCGAAGTCGACGATACGCTCGACATCTGGAATGGCCTCCACATCTACGGAGGTCTGAGTGACAAGGAATGGGAAGAAGACGACTTCCAGGGCCCGGACTATTCGGGGATCTCCGATTCCAGCACGGTGGAGGTCGATGCCAATGTCGGACTTCGCGCCGTCGACATCACAGAGCGAACCGTCATCTACGGACTGACGGTGGAGACCACGGATGTGCCCGCCTCGGGATGTGAGGCCAATATCGGCATGATCTGCGATCAGTGCGACGAATTGCGCCTTCGACGATTCAGTGTTCAGGCCGGTGCCGGAGCCGACGCCGGAAGCGATGGTTCCGATGGCGTATTTCCAGGGCAGCAAGGACTTTCGGGACAAATCGTTATGTCTGGAAGTACCAGTGGGCTCGGCGCAGATGGAGGGCCTGGCTATTACGACGGCGGCAGAGTCGAGGACTTCGTTGCCTACGATGGCGAACCGGATGGTCACGGAGGTTCGGCGGGAGTTCCCATGAATAACGATGGGGAAGATGGCTCAGATGGTACGGCTCCACCTGCGCTTGAACCCATCCAAGAGTGGAATCTCAGTTATAGTCGGAGTGCAGGGGCGTCGGTGACGTGTCCCCAACCGCAGGCTCCGGCCTCGCGGCCGCAGACCGCACATGGCGGTGGAGGTGGGGCAGCTACACAATTTGAGTTTTTGGATGACCCAGTCTATTACGCCGTATCAGGAGGGGGCGGAGGAGAAGCTGGACACTGGGGAGAGGGGGGCCAGAATGGAAGCCCGTCGATCGGTCTAATGATGCTCGACAGCACACAGGACATCTTTGAGGCCGATGTCACGATTGATGGTGGTCAGGGCGGAGACGGCGCGGAAGGCGGTGACGGAAGCGACGGAAGGAGGGGAGGGTCGGGAGTTAACACGGGACAGGGGGTAGTTTCTGGTGATGGTGGTGACGGCTCCGGTGGGTCCTCGGGACCGGGTGGCATTGGCGGGGCGTCGATTGGAGTCTTCCGGGTCAATACTGCGCTCGAGAGCAATTGGGCAGACTACGTCGGATTCAATACCGCAAGCGCCGGCCAAAATGGTACGGCGGGAACTCCCGGAGAACCTTATAGCCTCGACAGTGGCGCCGATAGCGGTAATGAGGGGCTGGGAACCCAGAGCCTTCCCGATGGCCTCGAATGCGATAGTTACCGCATCGACAATTCCCTGGGGACCTCGTTTGATATCAGTGTGGGCCCCGATTACGACAGCGATCCCGACGTCGATTGTCAAAATTACTGACCCGTAGCCGGTGCCAGACGGCTCGGGGTAGCTGACGCGGCGCGAGGTCTGGACAATTGTTCGTTACCGAAGAGGCTCGCCATGAATGCCAAGGTACGTCAGTTTATCGCCGCCGCACTGGCGACGGGAATCGGCGTCGGCGCCGGCGTCTGGTGGGTGTTCGGCGAGCAAGAGGACTACGGGTTGCTTGAAGAGATGGTCCAGGCCCGAGTCTCGGTCGCCGAAGAGATGTTGGAAGACGCCTGTTATTGCTACGGGGAGCGAGCCGGCGAGGACGCCATTCCCGACCACTGTAGCTGGGGGGAAGACGAAGAGCGCCAGATCCGTCGGTCCACGGAGTGTCTTGTCGACGGTGCGCGGAAGCTCGACGAGCCCGTCCCCGAGGGCCTGTCGTCGATGCATGAATGTCTCAATGACGAGTACGACGCCGTTCGTCGATGCATCAGCGATGCCAGAGAGGAGCACGAGGTCTGCGACATCGACCACCTGATGGCCAGGTCCGACTGTCAGCGGCAATGGCTGACCATTGATTGCTACGACGGAGTCGATGACCAGACGCGAAATTGGCTTCAGAATCTGGAAGAGACCATCGAAGGGATGGATTGTGCCCAGAGAGACGACTCGCCGTCGATCTTCGATGCGCTTCCGGATGGCGATGATTCGGCGATGGAATCCCCACACATCAGACCTCCTCTGGTCTCCATCGACCAGGACGCCATCGTTGTCGGCGAGGAGTCCGTCATCGAGCTCGAGCGCGGGTTTTTAGACGACCAACGGTTGGATGTTGTCCTGCAGGACCCGGAACATAGCTTCGTGGAGGCTGTAGAAGAGCTCTCCGACAACGACCTGTA
>LFFM01002513.1_pt1 | contig 12048 bp, 14 predicted proteins | sample 643131 | NCBI WGS metagenome assembly LFFM01 (sample SAMN03777445, study PRJNA286221) | soda lake metagenome | biome: soda lake; feature: Kulunda steppe; material: water; isolation source: sample Tc-Br brine of Tanatar trona crystallizer | place: Russia: Kulunda steppe | collected 2011-07
AGCCCCGCGACCGCGATCCGAGGGCCGCCTACGCCGTCGTCGATCTCGGTTCGATGACCGTCGAGGAGCGTCGGGTCGAGTACGACATCGAGGCCGTCATCGACGCGATCAAGGCGGCCGGACTTCCGGAACGGACGGGAACGCGGCTGCGAACCGGTCGGTGAGCCGTCCGGGTATTACCATTCCATCCCACCGTTGACGGCGAGAATTTGCCCGGTCATATATCCCGACTCTTCGCTCGCGACGAACCGGACGATGCCGGCGATATCCTCCGGCTTCGCGAACCGATCAAGCGGGATCCGCTGGAGGATCTTCTTTTTGACCCGTTCGGGCACCGTTTCGAGCATGCCGGTGTCGACGAAGCCGGGGGCGACACAGTTCGCCGTCGAGCCCTCGGATGCCAACTCCAGTGCGAGTGTGCGCGTAAAGCCGAACAGGCCGGATTTGGTGGTCGCGTAGTTGGCCTGTCCGTAGTTTCCCTGTTGGCCGACGACCGACGAGATGTTTATCAACCGCCCGTCGTCAGCACGTTTGATATCGTCGAAAAAGCAGTGTGTACAGTTGAACGTCCCGCCGAGGTTGACATCGACAACGCGATCCCAGTCCTCGCGCGTCATGTTCTCGAACTTCTTGTCGATCGTGATCCCCGCGTTGTTGACGAGGACGTCGAGTCCGCCGTATCGGTCTTTGACTGCGGTAGACATCGCTTCGACGTCAGCGTAGTCCGCAACATCCGCCTGCACCGTCATTGCGCTTCCGCCTGTCCCCGTAATCGTTTCCGCGGTCGCTTCGGCTTCCGCCTCCGACGATCGGTAATTGACGACAACGTTTGCGCCGTGGCGACCGAACTCCTCGGCGATGGCCTGCCCGATCCCCCGCGATCCACCGGTCACGAGACAGGTCTTCCCTTCGAACATATCCCCTCTGTCGATGGGAGCATCAAAAGAGTTGCTGAACGTCTCGGTGTCTCGAGTACGGATCCCGAAAGGACGGCCGCTAGTCCAACGCGTCGTCGATCTGCGATTGGAACTCCTCGACCCACTCGGATTCGGAGAGTTCCTCCATCCGCTCGCGGAGGTGCGGCTTACAGAGGCCGACCTTGATGTGGTCTTTCTCGACCGCGACTGCGGCCTCCTCATCACAGTAGTGACACTGCATGTATTGCAGTATGTGGTCGAGCGGTTTGAACCCAGCGCTCGCGTCATCCGTTTGTCCGACACGCGGCCGACGGTTTTTCGCCTTAGATCGCCGATCGAAACGCCCGATACTCGCCGACATCGAGTCCCGCGGTTCCGATCGTCTCCCCGTGTGCATCGCTGCCGCCGGTCGCGACGAGGTCATACCGCTCGATGGCCTGCTCTATCGGCCGCGGATCGATCTCGTGACCGTACGGGTAAAACCGTTCGACGGCATCGAGCGATTCACACAGCGAAAGTGCAGCCTTCGGGTCGTCGTAGCGGTAGGGATGGGCAAGCGAGACGAGTCCGCAGGCGTCGTTCAATACGGCAACGCCGTCCTTGAATGTCGGAATCTCGCGGGCGACATAGCAAGGTTTGCCCTCACCGATCAGTTCGTCGAAGGCCTCCTGATAGGTGTACCCGGAGACGGTTTCGATCGCCTCGGCGATATGTGGGCGACCGATCCCCGGCCGCGGTTCGATCGGTACTGCCGTTTCAAGCCGCGATTCGACGCGCTCGATGATTTTTTCAGCACGTTCGATTCGATTCGTTTGCAACCGGTCGATGAGCGATTCCAACTCCGGGGTCCGGCGGACGCCGTAGCCCAATAAATCAACGTTTCCGACCTCGGTTTCGACTCTGAGTTCGATCCCATGGACAACTGTGAGCCCACCGATGTTTCCGACCGGTGTCGAAAGCTCCGGATGAAGCCGGTCGTGGTCCGTGATGGCGACCGCGGAGATGGCCGTAGTCTCGGCGGCCTCGGGCAGCGTTTCGAGCGTGAGCGTGCCGTCGGAGTTCGTCGTATGGATATGTAGATCGGCGACGACCATAGAACGCCTTCGCCCTCCGCGTCCAAAGCCCCGGTGCTTCGCTCCGCCGATCGCTATGACAGGATCTATCACGGAATATAATGACACTAGGGGTATCAATTGGTCTCTAAAGAATTTATTGCAAACATTCATCAAGGATCATGGTCTATCATACAGTATGCGACTACTCGCAGACGTCGACGACAGCATTGCCACCCACACCTACCCCGCGACCGCCGGGGAACTTATCGACGAATACGGCGACATCGAACTCCGGATCCCGGACGGTCAAGAGACCTTCGGCGATGCATTAGGTCGACTCGGCGAAACGACGTTCGAAGACGCCGAGGACGCCCGTCTCGCGACGTATTCGGCTGTCTCGAATAACGCGATCGGTCGACGGAACTACTCGGATCGGGACTCGCCTTCGATCGGTGAAACCGGCCCCGATCCAGTGTCGTTTTAATTGGTATTAGGCGCTAAGTCCCCTTCCTCTCGGACGACCCACCCTCAAGCGCGAGCCGTTAGGCGAGCGGTAAGGTGGGGCAGTTCACACTCCCGGGATGCCGAAGGCGCCGATACCGAGCCTGAACACGCTGTTCACGATGAAGAGGATCACGAGTGCCGACAGCCACGCGATAACCCCGATGAGTGCCGCTTGCTTCCACCCGCCCGGATAGCGCCAGTTGATGATCCCGACCCAGACGACGAGTGCGAGTATCGTCCCGACGAGCGGAATCCACGAGAACAGCGCCCAGCCGATCGCGCCGACGAACGCCGTCACGACGGCGTGGCTGTAATCCTGTACGTCTGCGATGATGCTTGCCGAGATGTAGATGGCGAGTCCGCCGACGAGCAACGCGATGACGAACGCGACGATCGAGCCGATAATTGGGGCCATTGCTTCCGAAAGTACGGCGGGGGCATATAAACCCCTACTGGCCGACGGTTAGTGATTCCTCGCTCGTCGGTTGATCGTGTATCGCCTCGGTTCGTTGCGAGAGCGTACGGGATGAACGACGCGGCTCTCGAATGAGGTGTCTTTTCAGCGTTCTCCGACTCGGTTTTACTTTTCTCGTACATACCGACGAACCACCGCAGCTCCCGGACACTCGTCAGCCCACCAGACCAACACACCCACGATGAAAATCACCACCTCGAACCACAGTGTGGTAACTTCGATGCCCCCCACCGTACCAACTACTTTCACCCCCGAGTACGCTGGCATCTCCGTCATCGGCCAAAGTAAAAATCCGAGCTCGTGGTACTCGCCGGCCAAAATGTGCCAGGGAATATCCGCTGCGAGATGTGAAGCGTAGCCGATCGCGAACGCGACGCCGAGATCGCCCCGACCCCGCCGGCGAGCGAAAAGCCCGATTCCGCCAACGAGGAGGATGGCCCCGAACATTGAGTGTGCAACCGTCCGGCCGACTGGAGTGATTCCAAGGAGCCACAGCGGCTGATCGATCAGATCCGGAAGAACCGCGGCCAAAACGGCGACGACTGTTGGCTCCCCACGTGGTCGATCCCCGTATCGAGCGCGCGTGTACCCCACATAGCAAAGATATCCGACGACGGGGTGAACGATCGGCTGCATCTCCTTGATACAACAGCAGTGCTTTGCTGGAGCTGTAAAGGTTCGGTACGGTGATCGAAGGCTAGCTGAAAACTCGATCACAGAAACTGCAACCGAAACCCACCACTACGTGGATCGCTCAAGAGCGTCTCGCTCCACGATCGACGGACCACCTAGACCTCAGAGAGCTGTCGCAGGATGTCAGGTGCGTCTTCGAGCGCGTCGTCTACCGCGTCCGCGTCGGGACCGCCACCCTGTGCGAAGTCCGGCGGTCCGCCGCCGCCGCCACCGACGCGGGCGGCCAACTCGCTGACGACCGCGCCGGCGTTGATTCCGACGCCGTCGGGGACCGCGACGACGAACGTCGCGCCGTCGCGTCCGCTGCCGAGGACCGCGACTGAGCCCTCCTCAACGAGGGCGTTCGCCGTCGCTCTGAGTTCGTCCATGTCGGCGTCGACACGCTGGATCACAGCCGTCGTCCCGCCGAGATCGACTTCCTCGCCGCCGTCGCTGCCGCCCTGCGCTCGGACCGCCGCGAGCTGCTCTTTGAGCTTCTCGATCTGTTTGCCGCGCTCTTTCCACTCCGAGAAGAAGCGCTCCGCGGTGTCCGGGACTTCCTGTGGGGAGACGTCGAACGTCTCCGCGGCGGTATACAGTGCGTCCTCGGTCCGTTGAGTCGCCTCGATGGCGGCGTCGCCGGCCGCAAAGACGAGCCGCTCGACGCCGTCCTGGACGCGTTCCGTCGAGAGGAGTTTGATCGTTCCGATATCGCCGGTTCGAAGGACGTGTGTTCCAGCACAGGCTTGGACGTCCTCGCCGACGTGGATCAATCGTAACTGCTCGCCCGGCGGGATCCCACCTTGGTAGAGATCGAACCCGTACTCCTCCTCTGCGTCCTGTCGGTCCGGCCACTCCTGTTTGACGGCGACGTTGTCGGTGACGACCCCGTTTGCGACGCGCTCGATTCGCTTTATTTCCTCGCGGGAGATCCGTTCGTAGTGGCGGATATCGAACCGGGATGATTCGACGCCCTTCTGTGCGCCGGCCTGTCTGACGTGATCGCCGAGCACCTGGCGGGCGGCGTAGCCGATGATGTGGGTCGCAGTGTGGTGAGCCATCAGTCGACGCCGTCGTGCGGCCTCAACCCCGCCGCGGACGAATTCGCCTTTGCCCGGATCGGCGTCGGTCCGATGGAGGACGACGCCGTCGACTTCCTGGACGTCGATGACTTCGGCCGTCACATCGTCGGCCGAGAGCGTCCCGGTGTCAGCCGGTTGTCCACCGCCCTCCGGATAGAACATCGTCTGATCCAACACGACGTCGTAGCGTTCTTTTTGCTCCCCGTCGCGTTCGATGACGTCGAGAACGACGGCTTCGAACTCCGTCCGTTCGGGCTCCTCATAATAGAGCTTCTCAGTCTCCGGGAGCTCCGCGACGCGCTCGTCCGCGAGCGACGTTTCGGCCGCCGTTCCCTCACCGCTTTCCTCGCTGTGTCGTGCCGCGACGAGCGAGTAGAAATCGTCCGGAACTTCGATGGCTGCGCCGTGTTGTTCGGCGATCTCCTCGACCGTGTCCGGTTGAATCCCTCGGCTATCGTACAGCTCGATGATCTCCTCAAGCGGTATCGGTTCGTCGCGGTCGGCGTATTCAGCCGCGAGCCGCTCGACGTGTCTGCCGCCGCGTTCGAGCGTTTCGCGGTACTTTTCGACTTCGGTTCGGACGATATCGCGTATCGTATCGCGGTTCCGGTAGCCGAGCCGTTCGGCCTGCATATCGACTAACTCGTCCAACGGCGCGTCGACGCCGACGCTGTCGGCCAGCCGTTTTGTCCGTCGAAGCACCATCCGGGTGAGATATCCCGTCCCGACGTTCGAGGGGACGATGCCGTCGCCGAGCATGTACGCGAGCGTCCGGCTGTGGTCAGCGATGGCGTAGATCTCCTCGAGCGGTTCGACGAGCGTTTTCAGCTCCTCGGTCGAGACGCCGAGTTCGTTCGCGATGTCACCGCGTGCGGCCTCGACGTCATCGACATCGTCGATATCGAGTTGCCCCGAAAGCCGTGCGGCGCGGCCGACAAGCTCCATCTGTTCTTCGGTGTGTTCGACCCCGGCGTTGTCCTTTAAGAAGGCGATCATCTCCGGGTACACCGCCTCGTAAACGGTCGGCGTTCCCTGCGACATCCAGGTCCACCGTTCGAGCCCGTAGCCGGTGTCGACGATGTAGGTGTCCATAAACGAGTACGTGTTGCCGTCCTTGAGCTCGTACTCGCCGTCGGGATCCTGCTCCATACACATGAACACGAGGGTGGCGAGTTCGAGCCCCCGGTAGATGACCTCGATCGCCGGTCCGGCGTTGCCGCCGCCGACCCACGGGTCCTCGATGTAGGTCACGCCCTCGATGTTCGCACCGAGCGAATCGAGCAGCTCATCACAGTATCTGACCGTCTCGTTTTTCCAGTACACCTCGCCCTCGTAGGCGTACTGGTCGGGGTCTTCGATATCCTCGCGCGCGTTGAACGCGTGGTGGGCCATCATCTCGAAGGCCATCGTGTGTCGCCCCGTCTTGCCGACGTTGTCGATGTCCTGCATCCGGATGCAGGGTTGGGAGACACACAGCGGATTCGCGGGCGGCGGCGTCTCGCCCGACGTGACGAGCGGCTGGAAATCATAGATCGAGGCCTGCGTCAACAGGACGTCGTCACGCCAGCGGTTCGCGGCGACCGGATACGGATCGATGCGCTCGTGGTCGTGGTCTTCGAAAAAGGAGAGAAACGCCTCTCGCATCTCCTCTAAGCTGTACTGCTCATCGAATCCGGGGTCGTCGATGAACTCGTAGTCGGCACACGGTGGCTCCCCACACAGCTCCCGATCGTGGTCTCTCGTCCAGAAATGTGCTCCACAGGAGGGACATTCCTTGCGTTCGAACCCCTCCTCGTGGAAATACTCGAGTTGATATTCCTCGTCGAGATCGCTCATTACCCCTCGTTTGGCCCGTGATCGGCTAAAGGGTTTTCGAGTGTCCCAGAATATACGAATCATCCGTTAACGGGCCTGAAACAAGCTTATTCGGCGGATAAACGGCTATTCTTCGGAACTCCGGCGGTCGGGCACGTCGATTTTCTCGATATCCTCCGCCGTTGGATTCTCCGGGAGCGACTCGATACACCCAAAACAGAGAAACCACTCGCTCCCGTCGGCGAACTCCAGTGTCATCCCGCCGGTTCCGTTCGGGTCCGACGACCAGATACCGGCGATGCCGCCGCCGATCGGAACGGACTCGCCGCACGCCTCACAGAGTTCTTTCGCCATGCGGCCGCTATGGGTGGTTCGGTTAAAAGGCGTCGGGGATGGGGTCGCTACACCGGCGGGTTAACTGCCAACCCGTCGATAACGGCCGGCAACGCGATGAGCGCGCCGATGCCGAGCGCGACCCAGTTGGGAACCGAAATGAGTTGGCCGACGATCCAAGCAGCGAGTAACGCGAGCGGGATGATCGCGAGCAGGATGTCGTATCGTGAGAGCTGCGTTGAATCGATGGGATGCAGTCCCTCAGGCTGCGTTGGACGAGCGATACGAGAAATTTTACTGCGTGGTTGTTTTTGTGACACGATCATCACCTCACGTCTACGTGTAGTGTCACGGACGATTAAAATTTTACGCTTAAATAATTTAAAAATAATTTCTATAACTTATATATTGTATTTAAATACGTGTCTAAAAGCATTGGAATGACGTTTGAATGGGGTTTGTCTCCGCTTCGATCGAAAACCTCCGTTAACTCGCTACCTCCCAACCTAAGAGTCCCGGGCCCGTTGTAGGAGTATGCGCGTACTCGTTGCGGGAGCGACCGGATTTGTCGGAAGCCGGCTGGTGAAAGCGCTCGGAGAGCGCGGCCACGAAGTCTTCGCGTTGACGCGTGACGCCGAGAGCTATGCAGCGCCGAGTGGTGTCACTGTCATTGAGGGTGATCTGCTTGATCCGCCAGTGGAGTTTCCAAGTATCGATGCCGCCTACTATCTCGTTCACTCGATGGGTGCCGGCGGCGACTTCGCCGACCGTGATCGCGTGGCGGCGACGACGTTTAGAACGGCTGCCGACCGTGCGGACATCGGACGCGTGATCTATCTGGGCGGGCTCGGCGATGACAGCGACGACCTCTCCGAACACCTTCGCTCACGCCGGGAGGTCGAGACGGTTCTCACCCAGGGAGCGTTCGAACTCACGACGCTTCGTGCCGCGATCATCGTCGGAAACGGCTCGGCGAGTTTCGATCTGATCCGTCAGCTCGCCGATCGACTCCCCGTGATGATCACGCCACAGTGGGTCCGAACGGAGTGTCAACCGATCTATATCGATGACGTCATCGCCTATCTGATCGGCGTCCTTGATTCGTCCGAAACCGCGGGTCAAACGTTCGAAATCGGCGGTCCGGAGGTGTTAACGTACGAAACAATGCTGCGAGAGGTCGCCACACAGCTCGGTCGGCGACTGAGAATCGTCCCCGTTCCGGTGCTTTCGCCCCGGCTTTCGGCCCACTGGCTCAGGCTTTTCACGGATGTGCCTGCGGGCGTCGCCCGTCCGCTCATCGCCGGGCTTCGGAACACTGTCACCGTCTCCGAACGGCGGATCGACGACCACGTCGATGTGGAGTTGACGCCGTTTGCGGAGGGCGTGAGACGAGCGCTCACAGCCGAGAGTTCGGAGGTCATCTGAATGCCGACGTACGGTGAAACGTGGACATACGAAAGTATCATCGGCGCGCTGCCTGGGGTCGATCTCTCGCCCGGAAAAGCGATCACAATCCAGATCGTCATCTTCGAGGCGGCCGTGCTCGCGTTCGCGTGGTACTACGATCTCTGGGAGCTCGTCGTCGCCGGCACCGTCGCGGTTGTGGTTGCGGCCATCGGCAGCGCCGAGATGTTACGGATCGGGGCCACGATCCGGCAGGTCGATCCGCCGAATGCATACCGCCGGCTGCTGTTCGGCTCCAGTATTGAGGTCGTCCTCTCCGTGTTAGCGTTCGTCGGACTCGTTACCTACCTGTTTCAGTTTGCGCCCGGAACGTCGTTGGCGCTGGTTTTTTCGCCCGACGCGCCGCTTCCGGTCGTTTATCTCGCGCTGCTCATCCTGTGGGATCTCTGTTACCGGATCGGTACGGGGTGGTGGGCCTCGATCGTCGGCCTGTGGCGAACCGTTAGATCTCGATTCGACCCGTCGGCCGCCACCTCCCTTCGCCGTGCTGACGCGGAGACAGTGCTTTTTGGCCTAACGCAGCTGTTGTTGGTTCCGTTCGTGCTCGAACATCCGTTCCTCGTTGGGGTTCTTCTCGGACACGTCCTCGCCGTCACGGTCGTCTCTGGAACGTCGATACTGCTGCTGTCGCGCCGAAGACACACTACTGTATCCGTTTGAATTGGTCTATGAGCGCTTCGGCGGAGTCGCCGGAGTCGTACTCGATCTTTCCTTCGTAGTTCGTCCGTTCGTCGTCGAAAGCCGCATCGACCGTCGAGGCTTTCTTTTCACGTCGCTCGTGTTCGTCCTCGTCATAGGCACCCATTGACATGGTATGTACTACCCTTGGCAGTTGTTCACTATCAATGTACCGGATACACGGCCGGCGTGTTCGCTCGGAGGTACGAACCGCTCTCACTCCGCCGAAGTTGTCGTCTCGCGCTGTGGATCGTACACGTCCCCGAACACCTGTGTCCCCGCCTTAAATACCGCGAGCAACACCGGTCCGAGGAACAACCCGAGGATACCGAACAGGTATATCCCGCCGATCACGCCGACGAGAACGAGCGCTGGGTGGACACCCGATTGCCGATCGACGAGAATCGCTCGGAGGTAGTTGTCGACCACCGAAAGCACGGTGATGCCGTACACGAGCAGGAGTCCGGCCTGGGTGGTGTTTCCAGCGAAGGCCAAAAACGCGACCGCCGGCGCCCAGACGAGCCAGATGCCGATCGCCGGCAAAAACGAGACGACGATCATGACGATCGTCCAAAACGCCGCGTTCGGCACGCCGAGTATATAAAGGCCGATCCCACCCAGAATCCCCTCGATAAGCGCGACGAACACGTGGCTTTTCATCACAGCCCACGTAACGACGCGGATCTCCTCGAACAGCTGTGTTCGAACCGACTCATCGAGCGGTGCGACGGTACTGATCCACTCGATGAGCCGTTCGCCATCGGCGAGGAAATAATACAGAAGAAACACGAAAATGAGTAGACCGATCCCGACTCGAATGCTCGTGTTGACGAGTCCGACTAGCTCCTGAACGAGATACTGGATGGTGCTTTCGAGCAGCTGCTCGATCTCGGAAAGCAGCTGTGACTCGATGTCTTCGAGCATTTGGTCTGTCACTCCGAACGTCTCAGCGATCGCTTCGATCGTCGGGACGATATCCGCGTTTTGGAGGTCCCTAGCGAACGATTGGACCGTCCGAAACATAACCACGGTGAAAAACAGGAGCGGGACGATCGCGCCGACGATGGCAATGGCTGTAAGAATCCCCGCGGACAGCTTTCCGCCGATTGTCAGTCTATACGTTCCGACTCCGATCCGTGTCCCGACCAGGCGTTTGTGCGCCGGAAAGAGCACGAACGCGAGAAGCGCGGCTCCCATCACGTACTGCAACAGCGGAAGGACAACGAGCGCACTCACCGCCCCCAGAAGCGCCACGAACAGGACATAAAACCCCACCCGAACATCCATACCCAGGTGTGCACACATTCAACCCATAAATGTACTGCCGAAGCTCGACAGCCGACCGCATCAAAAAGCGTAATCCGTAAAGCGACCAAGCACCAACGACGATCGTGGCAGGCCCTCTCCGTTTCCGCCGTTCTCCCGCCCACTGGACGCGACAGCGCATTCGAGATCAGTTACTCTCACCGCTTGCGGATTCGTTCGGTGCAACGCTCAAAGAGCCGTGGTTCGCCGTCGGCGACGACCGCTACGATGCCGTCCGCTTCGGAATGGAAAACGGGGATTTCGCGCTGTTTGCCTTCTCTGATGACGAGGCATACTGGCTCGGCAACACCGAGACCCCGGAGCCGCTGTGGCGGACGAACAAACGGACGTTCACTGAAGCTCCGTATGCGATCTCGCGGTGGGCTCAGCGGGAACTCACCGCCAGACTCGAAGTCACGGATCCCTGGCTCGCCGAGTACGAGTATATCACCTGGTTTTTCCTTCCCGTCTTTTTTTCGAAGGACGGTCGACATACGACGCGGCGGTTCTTCGACGAGGATGCCGCCGGCTTTCCCGACGCGACGCGCGAAGGGGGTCTGGAGTTTTACGAGTCGCTGCTTCGGACGGGGACGCTCGATGCATACCGGTATACGATGGCCTCGAAGCTCGGAACCTCGCCGGGCTATGACCTCACGCGGATGCGCGCGACGATGTCGGAGTTCACCATCGCGAAAGTCTTGGCCGACGCCGGACTCCCTTTCATCCCCGAAGTCGAACAGGACAGCGGTCACGCGCTCGATTTCGTCGTCAACGATGACCTCGTCGAGGTGACGCGACCGGAGCCGCCGGCCCGCCGGACGCACGCCGATCACCCGGTCGCGGCCGTCAAGGAGACCGGCGGCGCGAAACGGACGGATCAGCTCGCAAAACACCCCAATGCGACGCTTTTCGTCGACTGTACGTCGTTTACTGATGCTGAGTGGTCGGCCGTCGCGGGCGAACGCCCCGTCGTGGGCCATGAGCCGACGGTCGTCTTCCGGGCCCGTCCCGACGGTTCGATCGAGGGCTATCGTCACGGACGGCTCCCGTTCGATCTCGACGGCGCGATCACGTTTTCGTGATTCCCCACCGAGTTCGACGGAATCGTTTTGTTCTCGCCTGTCGAGCATCCCAGTATGACGGCCGATCCCGCCGCCGACGGTATCGCTTGTGATCGCATTCATAGCATCGGGTTCGGTTTCTTTTTTGAACTGTAGGCGGTGTGGAGCCGACAGCGCACCTACCGTGTGCTGTCGCTGAAACCCGTCGCCGAGTCGGAACCGCTAACAGCCAGCCATTCACATACGGATGCAATGAGACTCCCCGAAACCCAACTCGCGCTGCTTGAGACGGCAGGCGCGACGGACGAAACGACGGTTGCACAGCTCGCCGAGGAGCTCGGCGAAGACACGGCGGCGATCACTCGCGCCGCCTTCGAACTCGAAGAGGCCAGCCTGGTGACGATCGAGGAGACGGTCGTCGAGAGCGTCACACTCACCGAGGAAGGAACCGAGTATCGCGAGTCGGGACTGCCCGAAACCCGACTCCAGGAGGCTGCCGTCGATGCCGGTGCCGACGAGGAGGCAGTCGAGATGGGCCAACTCATCGGCGCGTCCGGCCTTGAGGGGCCTGAAGTCGACATTGCGCTGTCGAATTTCGCCCGAAAAGGATACGGATCGATCGACGGCGGTGCGGTCGCGCTGTCCGACGCCGACACCGATGCGGTGGATCCCGAGGCGGCCGCCCTC
>LFFM01002515.1_pt1 | contig 12046 bp, 12 predicted proteins | sample 643131 | NCBI WGS metagenome assembly LFFM01 (sample SAMN03777445, study PRJNA286221) | soda lake metagenome | biome: soda lake; feature: Kulunda steppe; material: water; isolation source: sample Tc-Br brine of Tanatar trona crystallizer | place: Russia: Kulunda steppe | collected 2011-07
ACAACGATTATACGCGGCGATAACGTCGTCACGATCAAAGCATGACCGGCTCCGGTACGCCCTCTCAAGGGAAAAAGAACAAGACGGTTCACGTGAAGTGCCGCCGCTGTGGCGAGAAGTCCTACCACCTCACCAAGGAGCGCTGCTCCTCGTGTGGCTTCGGTAAGTCCGCGAAGCGTCGCGACTACGCCTGGCAGTCGAAAGCCGGCGACAACTGACGACGAGCCTCGACAGTTCTCCGCGCGTTCCGATCTGAGAGCGGCAGCCGCGGGTGTCTGTTCGTTCGGTTCTGTTGGTGCTGTTGAACTCCTTCGGAGCCGATGCGAACGCCGTGATGACTACCGGTTGAGAGGTCCCCGGCGATGGGACGGATCTCGTGGAAAACGCTCAGACGGTCTCCGTTCTCGTTGCCATTCTTGACGGCCTCGCCCGGGGGACAGGTGCCCGCTGTTGCTCCGGTTGTAGACCGATCGACTCTCCCGTGTTGCTGATGCCGCCATCTGTCGCTTCGCCAGCGTTCCACCCTCCAGACTCCGGACATCGTTCGAGAACTCACGGGTCGCTGGGTCGAGTCTGTTGATCGGTGTGATACACCTACCCGCCGGCGGCTCCCCGATCCGCAACTGCGTTAGGGGTGGAACTCGTCCTCGTACTCCGCTTCCTCCTCGTCGTCTTCGTCCGGCGGTACGAGCTTCCCCGTGAGGATGTAGCTCGTGATGAACAGCGCGATAAACCCGACGCCGACGGCGGCGGTCGTCCGCACCACGAACGGGAACTCGATCCACAGGAAGTAGCGGTCCGCGACGAAGATAGCGACGATGGCGACGAGGATCGCTTTCTGCTCGTCCGTCGGATCGCGGACGAGGCCGACCACGTCGGCTTTGAGCTCGTCGGCGAGCCCCATCAGGCGTCACCCCCCGTCGCATCGGGGTCGATCTCGCTCCCGCCGGGCCCGTCCTCGATCACGCGGCTCACGCGGTCGAGTCCCTCCTCCAGCTCGTCGGTCGGGAGGCCGAACCCGATCCGGAACCGGTCAGGAAAGCCGAACAGATCGCCCGGCGCGAGCACGACTCCTTCGCGCTCGACGACAGCACGACAGAACTCGCGACCGCTCTCGAACGCCTCGGGCACCGTCGGAAAGGCGTTGACACCGACCGGGTCGTACCAGTCGAGCTCGTGGCGGGCGACCCACTCGGCGACTCGCTCGCGATGGTCGCGGGCCAGCTTGCGGTTCTCCTCCAAGATCCGCCCCTCGCGCCGGCCGAGCGCTTGCTTCGCGACGTGCTGGCCGAACAGTGACGGGGAGATGGTGGTGTAGTCCTTCCACTGCCAGGCACGCTCGACGAGCGGCTCCGGGCCAGCGATCCAGCCGAACCGGAGTCCCGCCAGCCCGTACGCCTTCGTGAGACTGGTTGTCGAGATGCCGTGAGCCCCGAAACTCGCGACCGGGGGCTGTGGCTCCTCGGCCAGCAGCCGGTACACCTCGTCACACAGCAGGTACGCGTCGTGGTCGGCGGCGACATCGTACACCGCGCGCATCGCCGACTCCGCGTGGTACCGGCCGGTCGGGTTGTTCGGGTTGTTCACGACGACGACGGCGGTGTCCTCGCGGACCGCGTCGGCGACAGCGTCCGGGTCGAGCCGCCACTCCGGCGGCTCCAGCTCGACCCGCGTCACCTCGCCGAACGCCTCGGGCACCGCGTGAAGCGCCTGGTACGTCGGGGTGACGACGACCGCGTGGCTCCCGGAGCCGATCCCGTCGCGCTCTTTCCCGTCGTCCCCGGTCCCGGCGTGTGCTCCGTCGGCCCCTTCGCCGATCGGGTCGTCGGTCGCCACGAGCGCGAGGAACGCGAGGAAGTTCGCCTCCTGGGTACCACAGGTGAACAGTACCTCGTCGGCGCTCCGCCCGTATCGCTCACCGACGCGTGCCCGGAACTCCGGGTCGCCGTTCGTCGGGATCACGTACCCCAGCTCGCCGGGGTCCAGATCGAAGCGGCTCGCGTCAAGCGAGCGGATCCCGCTTTCGGCCAGCATGATGTCGGCCTCGTGTTCGTACTCGGCGAACCAGCGCTCGAGGCCGAACGGGTCGATTCGCATATCCATGACTCGGGCCGGCGCGAGGTTAGGTGCTACGGTCGCGGACAGCACCCTTCGCTCACGCCTCCAGTCCTGTCGCCGAAGCCGCGTCGCTTCCGTTCCACTAGCGGGTCGTTTCCGTTCCGCCGCCGACACCGCTTTGGGCCGCCGTCCCCTTCCATCGATAATCGATGCCTCCCGGACAAGCAGAGTCGGCCCCGCCGACCGCCATCGCCGATGCCGGCTCGCTCTCACCCGACCGCCTCGTCGATCTCGCCTCCCGCGTCGAGAGCGAGGCGGACGCCAGCCTCGACGTGTTCGCGCCCGCGACGACCGAGCGCGTCGGTTCCGTGCCAGCCTGTACCGACGACGACATCGCGAGCGCGGTCGAGCGGGCACGCAAGGCCGGTGCGGCATGGGCGGAACGACCGGTCGCCGAACGGGCTGCAGTGCTCGACCGGGTCGCGGACCTCCTGCTCGACCGTCGGTCGACGCTGCTTGACCTCCTCCAGCTGGAGACCGGGAAGTCGCGTCGGACCGCCGTCGAGGAGCTGTTCGAGGTGCCGCTGGCGTGCGAGTATGCGGCTCGGAAAGGACCGGACGCGATCGCCGAGGACCGCCGAACTGCCGCCATCCCGGGGCTTTCGACGGCGACAGTCACCTATGAGCCGGTCGGCCTCGTGGGCGTGATCTCGCCGTGGAACTATCCGCTCACACTGTCGGTCGCGGACGCGATCCCAGCGCTGCTCGCGGGCAACGCGGTCGTGCTCAAGCCGGACGAGAAGACGCCGTACACCGCGCTCGCGCTCGCGGAGCTGCTGGGGGACGCCGGTCTTCCCGAGAACGTCCTGACCGTCGTCACCGGCGAGGGACCTACCGTGGGCCCCGCACTGATCGACCGAGTCGACTACGTCGCGTTTACCGGGAGCACCGAGACGGGCCGAGCGGTCGCCGAGCGAGCCGGGCGGAACCTGATCGACTGTTCGCTGGAGCTCGGCGGCAACAACCCGCTCGTCGTGCTCGGCGATGCTGACGTCGACGAGGCCGCCCGTGGCGCGGTCCAAGCCTGCTTCTCGAACGCGGGTCAGCTCTGTCTGGCCGCCGAGCGGATCTACGTCGTCGAGTCCGCCTACGGCGCGTTCCTCGACGCGTTCGTTCGCGAAACGGAACGACTGACGCTCGGAACCGGCTACGACTACGACGCCGACCTCGGCTCGCTGATCGACGCCGATCAGCTCGATCGGGTGCGGTCACACGTCGACGACGCTCGCGACCGTGGCGCGACCGTCGAGACCGGCGGCCGCCACCGTCCGGACGTCGCGGCGTTCTGTTTCGAACCGACGGTGGTGACCGGGGTCGACCCGGACGCGACGGTCGCCTGCGAGGAGACGTTCGGGCCGGTCGTTTCGGTGGCCCCCGTCCCCGATGCCGACGCGGCGGTCGCGGCCGCCAACGACTCGCCGTACGGGCTGAACGCGAGCGTCTGGACCGCGGATCGCGACCGCGGCGCGCGGGTCGCCCGCGAGATCGACTGCGGGACCGTCTCGGTGAACGACGGGTTCCTGACCGGGTGGGGCGCCCGCGACGCCCCGATGGGCGGGTTCGGCGACTCCGGGATCGGCCGGCGCAACGGGCCGGAAGGCGTGCGACGGTTCACCGAGTCGCGGACGGTGGGCGTCTCCCGTATCGGGCCGTTCACTTTCCCCGACCGGGTTCCGACCGGCTGGTTCGTTCGTGGCGCGTTCACGGCGACGATCGCGGGGCGGACCGCCTCGAAAGCCGTTCGACGCGTGAGGGACGGAACGATCGGGCGGGTGAAGCGAACGACGGGACGGCTGAGGCGACGCGTGTTCGGGCGGAAGTGAAAAACCGCCTGAAAGGAGATCGATTAATGTAGCGCGGTTCGTTGAGCCGATAGACCGATCGCGCCGACGACCGGGTCGCCGGGGCGACGTCAGCACGCCACGACACCATGCAACAGTACCTCGATCTCGTCGACGACACGCTCTCGACGGGCACGTACAAGCCGAACCGAACCGGCGTGGACACCATCGCGACGTTCAGCGGCCAGTACACCGTCGACCTCGCCGAGGGGTTCCCCCTGTTGACGACGAAACGGATGGACGGCTACCGCTGGAACTCGCTGATACACGAGGTGTTGTGGTATCTCTCGGGCGAGGAGCACGTCCGGAACCTTCGCGAGGAGACGAAGATCTGGGACGCGTGGGCCGACGAGGAAGGGCACCTCGATACCGCGTACGGCCGATTCTGGCGACGGTACCCGGTCCCCGACGACGGCGACGCGCTTCCCGGCGAGACGTGGCCCGAGGACGGCCATCGCTGGGTGACCGTCGAGGAGGGGCCGGACAGGACCGAACGCCGAACGTTCGACCAGATCGGATACGTGCTCGATACGCTCCGTGAGAACCCTCACTCCAGGCGGATGGTGGTGAACGCGTGGCACCCGGCGAACGCGACGGTTTCGACGCTCCCGCCGTGTCACTACACGTTCGTCGTCAACGTTCAGGACGGGAAGCTCAACCTCCATCTCACGCAGCGTTCCGGAGACATCGCGCTCGGCGTCCCGTTCAACATCGCCGCGTACGCGCTGCTCGCGAACGCGCTCGCCCAGCGGACCGGCTTCGAGGTCGGCGAGTTCGGTCACACCGTCGTCGACGCCCACGTCTACTGCGGGCAGGGGGAGCGCGGCGAGTGGTACGCCGACAACCTCCCCCGACTCCAAGAGCGGCTGGCGGGCGTCGAGGACGACGCCGACTACCTGCGCGTGAAAGAGTGGCTGGAGGCGACGGCCCCAGCCGAAGCTGACGGCGACGAGGGGTACGACCACGTCCCCGGCCTGCTCGAACAGCTCTCTCGGGAGCCGCGCGAGCGGCCGCGGATCGAGATCGCCGACGTCCCGCTCGACGAGCTGACGTACGAGGACGTCGAGGTCGTCGACTACGACTGCGCGGAGGGGATCTCCTTCGCGGTCGCGGAGTGATGCCGGGGAGCGACCGTGTGATTGGCAGTCACACCGACCGCGAGGGGAGTGACCGCGACCGAGTCGATCTCGTCCTCGTCGCGGCGGTCGCAGAGAACGGCGTCATCGGCGCGGACGCGGGGATGCCGTGGCACTATCCTGCGGACCTCGCGCACTTCAAGCGACTGACGAGCGGCCATCCCGTGATCGTCGGGCGAACTACCTACGAGAGCATCGTCGACCGGATCGGGGGGCCGCTCCCGGAACGAACGAGCGTCGTCCTCTCCACTCGCGACCTCGACCTCCCCGACGGCGCGGTGCTCGCCGGCGACGTCGACGAGGCGATCGAGCGGGCTGCCGCCGCGACGGGCCACGGCGTCGATGTCGTCTACGTGATCGGCGGGGCGACCGTTTACGAGGCGTTCCTCCCGCTCGCGGACCGGATGGTACTGACGGAGATCCCCGAGCGGCCCGAGGGCGATACGCACTTCCCGGCGTGGGACGCGGACGACTGGCGGGAGACGGCCCGAGAGACCCCCGGCAGCGACGGTGGAAGTGAGGGAGACGACGGCAATGACAGCGACGACGGCAACGACGGCAATGACAGCGACGACGGCAACGGCGGCAACGACAGCGACGACGGAGACGACAGCGACGGTGGCGGGCTGGCGTTCGTCACGTACGAGCGGATCGAGTCGTGACCCCGACCGAACCCTGAAACCCGCCGCCATCGTACGTCCGGTGATGGACGTCGCGCTCATTACGGTCGGAGACGAGCTGCTCGCGGGCGACACCGTGAACACGAACGCCAACTGGCTCGCGGCCGAACTCGCGGACCGGGGCGTGACGGTGACGCGGATCCTCTCGGTGCCGGACGACCGACTCACGATCGCCGACTGCGTCGCGGCGTACGCCGAGGCGTTCGACGCAGTCGTCGTCACCGGCGGGATCGGCGGGACGCCGGACGACGTGACGATGGAGGCGGTCGCGGACGCGTTCGGCCGCGAGATGACGGTCTCGGCGCTGGCCCGCTCGTCCGTCGAGGACCGGCTCGCGGCGATCGGATCGCGAGTCGCCGACCGCGACCTGCGCGTCGACGTAGACGCCGAGGCCGCACTGCCGGAGGGGAGCCGCCCGCTCCCGAACGGTACGGGACTTGCCCCAGGGTGTGTCGTCGAGAACGTGTACGTCTTTCCGGGGATCCCCGAGGAGCTCCGCGCGATGTTCGACTCGGTCGCCGACGAGTTCGCGGGCGAACAGCGGTCGCGGTTCCTCTACACCGTCGAACCCGAAGCGAACATCGTGCCGGCGCTGGAGGCCGTGATCGACGAGTTCGACACTACCATCGGCTGTTACCCAGACCGCGAGGCGGGGCACAACCGTCTCAAAGTGACGGGGACGGACCCCGAAGAGGTCGACGCCGCGATCGACAGGCTGTTGGCGACGACCGACGCCAGCGAGACGCCCGTCTCGCGGGACTGACTGACGGCCTTCGGTTCGGCCCGATCAGCTCCGCAGCGCCTCCACGGGCCGTTCGTTGGCCGCCTTCCACGCGGGGTACGCGCCGCTCACGACGCCGACGCCGACGCCGAACCCGAGCGCCAACAGGAGGTAGTAACCGTTCGTCGGGTCGAGAACGAGCTCGGCGTCGACCGCCGGGGTTGAGACGACGAGCGCGGCGACGAGCAGGACCGTCAACGCCGTCCCGATGGCCGCCCCCGCCGCGCCGATGAGCCCGGCCTCCGCGAGCAACACGCGAAGGACATCGTGGCGAGTGACGCCGACCGCGCGCATCACGCCGATCTCCTGGCGGCGCTCGACAGTGCTCATGAGCATCACGTTGAGGATCGAGACGCCGGCGACGACCAGCGAGATCCCGCCGAGCCCGAGCAGGAACGTGCCGAGGAGGTCGAAGAACTCGTCGATCTCGTCGACGATCGCGGCCAGCTCGAACACGTCGACGCGCTCCTCGCGGGCGTTGACATCCTCGCGGATCGCGGCCGCCGCCTCGCGTGCCTCGCCGCCGGTCTCCGAGACGACGAGTACCTGGTCGTAGCCGGCGGCCGCGAACGCCGACTCGGGGAGGAACACCGCGTCGTCCGGAGCCACCGGGCTGAACGTCTGTGACTCCGCCAACACCGCGACCACGCGAGTCTGTGCGCCCGCGATCTCCACCCGATCGCCGACCCCGATGTCGAGGTCGGCCGCGAGCCCCGCACCGACGATCGCTCCCTGTCTGTGTCGCTCGGGGAGCCGTCCCTCGGCCGCCTCGAACGCGAGTCCCGGCTGTTCGACGCCGTAGACGGTGGCGAAGCGCTGTTCGGCCGGGGCGGCGACGACCGCCCCGTCGGTGTACAGCGGCACGACTGCGGGGTCGCCGACCGCCCGCCGGATCTCGGCGACGTCGGCGTCGGAGAGTGACTCCACGCCCGCGTCCGCGTTCGGCGAGAGCACCACCTGGGTCCCGATGTCGCCGATCGCGTCGTCCGCGCCGAGCGCGAGCACGTTCCCGAAGATCCCGAGCACCGCGACCGCGAGCACGCCGATACATACCCCCAAGACCGCGAGGACCGTCCGAACCCGGTTTCGCTGGAGGTTCCGCGCCGCCATCGCGATCGCGGATCGCCACGCGCCGGGGTTCACTCCGCGTCACCTCGTGGAGTCGCCGGCGGGTCGCCGAACAGTCCGGGCGCGTCGTCGCTGCTGTCTGTGTTGTCGCGGGTGTCGCCGTCGTTGTCGGTGTTGCTGTCGTTGTCGGTGCCGCCGTCGTTGTCGGTGTCGCTGTCGGCGTCGTTCCCGTTGGCGGCATCGTTCTCGCCGCCGCCGTCGCCATCGTCGTCACTGCCGGGAATCCCCCCAACCACCACGCCGTCGGTCAGTTCGACCACCCGGTCGGCGTACTCCTCGACGAGCGCGTCGTGGGTGACGGCGATCACGGCGACCCCCTCCGACCGGACCCGCTCGAACTCCGCGAGGATGGACTCCCCGGTGTCGGTGTCGAGGTTCCCGGTCGGCTCGTCCGCGAGCAGCACGTCGGGGTCGTTTATCAGCGATCGGGCAATCGCGACGCGCTGTTTCTGGCCGCCGGATAGCTCGTTCGGTTCGTGATCGAGTCGGTCGCCGAGCCCGAACCGGTCGAGCAGCGCCGCGGCGCGGTCGCTCGCGTCCCCGGAGTCGAACGCCGTCGGTAGCGCCACGTTCTCGACCGCCGTCAGTGTCGGCAGCAGGTGGAAGTCCTGAAAGACGAATCCGATCGACTCCTTTCGTGCGGTCGTCCGCTCCTCGACCGAGAGGTCGGTCACGTCCGTCTCCGAGAGGAGCCGACGGCCGTCGGTGGGGTCGTCGAGCAGCCCGAGCACGTTGAGCAGCGTCGACTTTCCGGAGCCGCTCGGCCCGACGACGGCGACGAACTCCCCCGGCTCGACCGCGAAGTCGACGTCGTCGAGCGCGATCACCGGCTCCGCACCCCCGCCCGGGTAGCGCTTCGTTACTCCCTCCAGCGCGACGCTATACATGGCGGCGGCGAGCGACGAGGCCGGCGGCCGCGAGCCCGATCACGCCGACGACGCCGACGCCGAGCGCGACCGGCCCGGGGTTGGCACCCGAGAGCGCCGCGAACCGGCCGTCGCTCCCGTCGTCCTCGGGCGGCGGCGGGAGATCGACGTGGACGGTCTCGACGTACCGAACCCCGCGGTCGGTGTACTCGATCCGGAGCGGGACCGTGTCCGCGACGGAAGCGTTGGCGGTCGCGCCGAGTTCGAACGGGACGAAGTCGCTCTCCCCGACGACGCCGACGAAGTACGCGCCGCCGTCCGGAGTGGCGGCGATCCCTTCCGTCTCGGCAACGTCGACGACGACACCCTCAATCGCCCTGTCGCCGACGTTCGCGAGGTTGGCGTCGACGACGACCCGGTCGTCACCCTCGTGGGTGACGCTCGCACCCGTTATTTCCGGGCTGGCTTCTCTCGGTGGGTACACTAGGTCAGCCTCAACGGTCCCGGCGGCACCGTCGCCGTCCGGCGGGGTCGACGACGACCGGAACGCCGCGGATACCGTCACGTTCGACCGGTGGTCGAGCGGGCCGAGGTCGATCACGACCCGTCGCTCCTCGCCCGGCGCGACGTCCTCGACGACGAAGGGGCCGACGTCGACCGTTCGTCCGTCGACTGATCCGTCCCCGCTGGCGTCGCTTGACGCGTCGTCGGCCGGGGAGTCATCGTCGATTGAAACGCCGGTCGCGGTCAGGCTCACCCGGTCGGCAGGAACGGTTCCGGTGTTCACGACCGTCACGGCGACGGGCGACGAGACGGCCTCGGAGACCGGCTCGTCGTCGCCGGTGTCCAACCCGCCGGCTCCACCCCCGCCGAGCAGCCCTTCTATGCCGCCGATCCCGCCGACGTCGACGCCGGCGTCTCCCTCCCCGTCGCCGTCACGGAGGTCCTCGGGCGAGAGCGCGCTGACCCGGAGATCGACCGCGCTCTCTGCGGGTTCGACATCGACGATGACATCACGCTGCACGCGGACGATCGGCGGTTCGGGCTCCTCGTCGGCGTCGTCGGCAAGCGCGTCGTCGTCGATCGGCTCGGTCGCGACGACCTCGACGGTGAGTCGGTGTTCGCCCGGTTCGTCGAACGTCGTCCATAGCGTCGCGTCGAGGGTGTCGCCCGGCGAGACGGCTCCCGGGGCGACCGCGACGTCACGAGCCTCACCCTCGGCGTCGAGGAGGCGGAGCTCGGTCACGTTCGCCGGCTCCCCGCTCCCCGCGGAGCTCGCGACCGTGACGTTCACCGCGGTGCGTTCGCCGACGACCGGGTCGGCGGGGCCGACATCGATCGAGTCGACGGTGATCCGTGCGTCGGGGACCCCCACAGCGCCGCCGACTGCCGCGACCGCGGCGAGGCAGGCGAGCAGGAGGGCTGTCGTGCGAGTAGATGGCAAAGTCAATCGATCTACGGGTTCAGGTAGGATATATGCGTCGTAGGCGGTCGATTCGTTGGGCAGGATACCGTCCGTTCCTAGTGCAGGATACCGTCCGTTTGTCGGACGACGACGCCGGCGTCCACGGTAGTCAGGGGCCACACGGCGGGTCCGACACGTACCGGTTAAGGAGGGTTTTTCAACCGTCCCGCGTTATCTACCGGTAATGAGCGAACTCGCCACCGCGCGAGCGGGTGAGAAGCGATGATGGGCGGAAACGACCAGCAGGCGTATGACCGCGGGACCTCGCTGTTCTCCCCAGACGGCCGTATCTACCAGGTGGAGTACGCTCGCGAGGCAGTCTCGCGGGGCGCACCGAGCGTCGGCGTCCGGACGGCCGAGGGGGTCGTTTTCGTCGCGATGTCGCGCGCCAGCTCGACGCTGATGGAGGCCGAGAGCATCGAGAAGCTCCACAAGCTCGATGACCACCTCGGCACGGCGAGCGCGGGCCACGTCGCGGACGCCCGTCAGCTGATCGATCTCGCCCGCCGCCAGTCGCAGGGGAACCGTCTGCGATACGGCGAACCGGTCGGCGTCGAGACGCTGACGAAGTTCATCACTGACCACATCCAGGAGAACACCCAGCGTGGTGGGACGCGGCCGTACGGCGCTGCCCTCCTCATCGGCGGCGTCGAGAACGGCGAGCCGCGGCTGTTCGCGGCCGACCCTTCCGGCACGCCCAACGAGTGGAAGGCGACCGTCATCGGCGGCGGCCGCAAGGCGATCCAGGGACATCTCGAGGAGTCGTGGACGGACGAGCTCTCCCTGACTGACGGGATCGAGCTCGGACTGGCGGCGTTGGCGGCACACGACGACGAGTTCGGCCCGAACGACGTCGCGGTCGCCACGATCACCGAAGCTGACGGCTACCGGACCGTGCCCGAGAGCGAGGTCGCGGAGTCGTTCGACGCCGCCGGCCTGAGCGCCGCCGCCGACGAGTCGGACGCGGAAGACGACGGCGCCACGACTGACTCGGACGACGAGGCGGAAGACGACGACGCGGCTGACGAGTAGTCCGCCGGACGCACGCTTTTTTGCTCGGCGGTCGCGAATCGACCCCATGGTACGTCTCGGCGATCTGATAGCCTATCCGATGAAGTCGCTCGACGGCGTCGCCGTCGAGCGTGCCGAGCTGGGTCCGAGCGGGGCACTCCGCGGCGATCGCTCATACGCGCTCGTGGAGGCTGGCGTGGACCCGGAAACCGCGTCCGTCGGCGGGAACGGCGGCTACGTCAACGGGAAGCGCGAACCGGCGATCCATCGGTTACGGGCGAGTTACGAGCTCGCGGGGGCGACGGACGCGACCCCGACCGCCGTGACGCTCGAACGGCCGGCGCGCGTCGTCGACGGGGATACCGTCCCCGCCGATGAGGAACGGTTCGCGCTCCCCGAGGACGCGGCCGAGCTCGAAGCGTGGATCGGCGAGTACCTCGGCTACGCGGTCGACCTCGTCGCCGACGACGCCGGCGGGTTCCCCGACGACCGCGCCGCTCCCGGTCCGACGGTCGTCTCGCGTGCGACGCTCCGAACGGTCGCCGGCTGGTTCGACGGGATCGCGGACGCGACGGAAGCCCGGCGTCGGCTCCGGCCGAACCTAGTGATCGCCGACGCGCCGGCGTTCTGGGAGGACCGGCTGTTCGCCGACCACGGTGAGGGGGTCCGGTTCACGGTCGGCGACGTCGACGTCGTCGGCGTCAACCCGTGTCAGCGCTGTGTCGTCCCCTCGCGGCATCCGGATACGGGCGAGACGCTCGACGGCTTCCGGGAGGCGTTCGTCTCGAACCGGCGGGACACCATGCCTGAGTGGACCGAGAGCGATCGGTTCGATCACGACTTCCGGCTGATGGTCAACACTGTCGTTCCCGAGCGCTCGTGGGGGTCGACGATCGGTGTCGGTGACGGGATCGAGATCGACGGAACGGTCCGGCTCGACGAAGCCGGCGTCGAGACCCCCGACGCGTGATGTCGGCGTCGAGACCCCCGACGCCGTGGTCGAACCGCGTGACGCGGGGG
>LFFM01002516.1_pt1 | contig 12045 bp, 7 predicted proteins | sample 643131 | NCBI WGS metagenome assembly LFFM01 (sample SAMN03777445, study PRJNA286221) | soda lake metagenome | biome: soda lake; feature: Kulunda steppe; material: water; isolation source: sample Tc-Br brine of Tanatar trona crystallizer | place: Russia: Kulunda steppe | collected 2011-07
ATCCTTCCTGTGAGTCCTGATACAGGCTCGTGACGGTGACGTCGACCTCGACGAACTCGCCGGCGGTCTGTTCTTCGTCGACATCCGTGATCTCGACCTCGAAGGACCCCTCGGCCTCGAGTTCCCAAGCGAACCGTGGATAGTCGTCCGGGATTGCAACCCACGGGTTGTCTTCATGATCGTACTGGAAGTCGAGACCATCCATATTACCTGACTCGGTTACGTCTAACCCCTGCATCTGCTCCGTGTCTCGCGCGATGGCTTCGCCTGTCCAACCACCTGGGGTGTGATACTCTTCCCCATATGTTTGAGATGCGTGAGGTGGAGACTGATCGTGGTATACACTCTCCCTAAACGCGTCATTCTGGTTTTCAATCGTGCCAGCTATAGCACCTTGATATTCAGGTCGCTCTGTTTGACCAGGCTCACTTTCGATTTTGAGATCTGCAACCGTGTACATTTGCGTGAAGTCAGACTCCACGTTCGACGAACTTCCTACAATGCCACCGATCATACTCGGACCTCGGACCTCAACATCGGTATATCCAGTGGAAACGTCTGTTTGCCACGTTGAACGCCCTATCAGACCGCCAATGCCTCTATTCCAATAATAGTCACCGCCCACCTGAACCTCAGTTGGCGTCCTATAATCGCCTCCGATGACTACCCCTTCTGCAACGAGTTCATTGTCCAGGTCCGCATGGGCTCCATCACCAACGAGACCACCCACTAGTTGATATTCAGCTTTCACTTTTCCTTCGCTACGTGAGTCCTTTATTGTTCCCCCTGCTTGACCAACGAGACCCCCAACATGCCTCTCTCCGTGAACATATACGTCAGATAACCTCACGTTTTTGATGGTAGACCCCTCTCCAGGATCATATTGGCGCGCAGGGACGCGCCACGGCGTGTTCTCGCTATCCCTCGGGTAGTTTGTTGCGCCAAATAAGCCAACGAACTCTTCTTCCGGACGTTCGATGTACAGTCCGTCGATCTCAAACCCAGCCCCATCGAAATCACCGCTAAACGTTTCCCAATTCGAGTCATCATCATCCGCTCCCATGATTGTGTATTGGTTACCGGTTGAACCGATAGGGTCGAAGCCGGCACCACCGTTCCAGAACTCGGTTCCATGGGCGTCGATGTCATCAACGAGTTCGTAGGAGGCATCAAGATCGTGGTCGTTAATACATTGAAGTTGATCCACGTTCTCGATCTGGTACGGATCATGTTCGTCGCCCGAACCTTCGTAGTCGACGTCCCCACAGATCGGTCCATCGCGGTCGACGACCACGACGTCATCCAGTGACGTATCGGTCGACTCCGTGCTCACGCTGACGCGATCGGTCTGTCCGTCCTGTGGTACTGAGTACTCGAGAGTCACCGTCTCGGTTTCACCGTGAGCGACCGAGGCGTCCGTCGACGTTGCCACCTCCCCATCAGGCCCGGAAAGAACGACCTCGTGTTCGCTATCGCCACCGAGACTCTCGAGGTCGGCCTCCACGGTCGCCGTCTCGCCTTGCTCGATCGAGTCCTCGAGCACCGTCACGTCAGTCACCTCGAGTCTGGAGTCGACAGTGACGTCGACCGACTCGCTGTCACCCTGCGTTCGAGCCGTCACGTCGGTCTCCTCGAGGTCGTCAGGATCGGCCACGTCGACCCACTCGATAGAGATGGTGTCGCCGGCGACCTCGGCCGGGTCGACCTCAGCGACCGCGACGATATTACCGTCGAAGCCCTCGAGCCAGACGACGGCCTCGTCATCGCCTTCGAACTCGTCGTCCGCGAACGCGACGTCGACGTCGAGGCTGCCACCCGGCTTGACGGATTCCGTGGCCGTCGCCGATTCGATCTCGAGGGTGTCGATCTCCTCCAGCACGAGGAACGAACCGGGGGTGTCGAGGACGTCGTCGTCGGTCTCGACGACGTACTGGTAGAGATCGCCGGACTCTAATTTCTCGTCGTCGATGGGTATCTCGAGGCCGGTCGACTCGTTTGCCTCGAGTTCGACCGTGGTTTCGGCGTCGGTGACGTTCGCGCCGCCCTCGTCGATGACCCGAACGCTGACGGTCTGTGTTTCGGTCTCGTCGTAGGTGTTGGTCACGTTCGGCCGAATCGTCACGGGTTCGTCGCCGGGCACGACTTGCCCTTCCGTGCCCTCGACGAGATCGTCCTCGGGAATGCCCTCGTCGCCGTCGATGACGAACGCACCGCCCTCGGTGACCTCGAACTGGCCACCGGCCGCTTCGCCGTCTTCGGTTCGGACGACGTACTCGTACGCGTTGTTGGGCCAGTTCGATTCGTTGATCGTCCACGTCAGCGTTCCCTCTTCGCCGGCCTCGAGGGAGACATCTGCTTCCGTCGTTTCGATCGACTGTTCACTGTCGATCGGGGAGATCTCGATGGCGGCGTTCCGTTCTCCCTCCACGCCGACGTTCCGGATCGCCGCTGTGATCTCGATGTCGTCCGTGTCCTCGTCGGATTCCGCGAGCGTCTCGGTGACATCAAAATGCGTTTCATCTTTGAGATGGAGGAACGATCCGCGCTGGTCGAAACTGTCGTTCCCGGGCTCAGTTTCGATATCGTACTGGTACTCCTGACCTGCTGTGAGTTCGATGTGTTGGGGATGTCCCTGTCCTGGGTTGACGATGAATTTGTCGGGCCCATCTGCACTCATCGCCGGCGTCTGGATGGTCTCTCCGGACTCAACCGTATCGTTTGAATCGAGTTCGAGGTGGCCAACCGCTCCCGTCTCGTTGTAGATGGTGACGTTGGCGGTGACCTCGGCCGACTCACCACCGTGGTTTTGGATCGTAATGTTCGGAACGATATGGTCGCCAGTTCCTTCGGTGTACTCGAGCGAATTTCCACTGTTGTCGACGAGGCCCTGGTCGTGTTCAATCAAGAAGTGCGCTGAATTATCCACGTCGCCGAGCTGTTCGACACCCAGGATGACGTACTCCTCGTCTTCGTTGTGGGCGACGATGGAGGCGTTCTCGACGCCGCCGACCTCCTCGCTGAGGTGGCGTTCCCATCCCTCGGCGTACTCGCTCTCGATTTTGACGTACAGGTGATCCGCCGTCGGGTCAGTGGAGACCTGCTCGAGGCTCGTACTCGTCTCCTCGGCGTGGCTCTGATTCGCTGCGATCTGGGAATACCCGTTCGAGCCATCCTCGCTGGGTCGAATCTGCGTGAACGAAAGCTGAAGCGTCTCGTTGGCGTCGAAACCGATCTGTGGCGATCTGTGGACGCGAACTTCGTCGTTGTCGACCGCGAAGACGCCGCCGCCCTGGTGAACGACCGAGGTGTCGCCGCTGTGGAGCTGGATCTCGCCAAGCGAACTCGAGTTTTCCTCGGTGAACTCGAGAGCGTCGGCATCGATCTCCGCTGGGGGCGTCTCGTGCCAGGCGACGGCAACTGTGCCGTCTTCGCTCACGTCCATGTCGTCGTACCCGCCCTCGGGCAGGTCACGCACACCACCGGCACTCGCCACCGTCGAGATGTCCTGATCGATCACGCCCATCGTCGACTCGAGTTGATCGGTGCCCAGTTCGCCCTGGAGGCCATCGATCATGACCCCGCTGACCGCAAACACTGCAAAGGCCCCAATGGCGACGATGGCCACCAGCAACACGATTGCAACGAGGTTGTTTTGCCCTCGGTCCTCGTGTTCGGATACCCACCTCGCACGCTTATTCGTCGAAGCCATCTCCGCAGTCATAAATACATTACTACAAGTATACGGTATAAAATTATCGCATAGTTATAGCATTTCAATATCCGCACCACACTAATAAATCGGCGGCTTGTACCAATTAGTAAGTAACTTTGTCCCAGTCCTCGATCACAGGGCAACGGTTGGCATAACAGACGATATCGATGAAAATGAAACCCAACTCACAATCAATTTATACGTTCAGTGGGCGGTCGGCCGAGACGTAATCGACGCCTCGAGCCCCCAGCACACGAGCAACCGCCCGCCTTTCGACCGTCCAGGCGTGGATCTCCAGACCCACCGCTCGCGCCCTCGGGACCAACCCCGTCGTCAAACAGCGCCAGTAGTTCGCGCCGATGACGTCACAGCCCAGTTCGACAGCCCGAGTAACCGGGTGGGCCAGCCGTCGACTCACGAGCAACCCGGTCGGTTGCGTCGGGTCGGCCGCCCGGACTCGACGCAGCTCCGGGGTGAGAAAGGAGGTGGTGACGACGCGATTCTCAAGATCGGCCGCGTCGAGGGCGGCCACCACGTCCGCACCGATTCCCAGGGCCTTCATTTCGAGGTTGACCTCGACGTCCGGTGGGAGGGCCGCGAGGACAGCATCGAGCGTCGGAATCGATTCGCCCGAGTCGAGCACTTCGAGGGTCTCGAGTTCCGAAAGCGCGATATCCGCGAGTGCTCCCTCTCCATCGGTCACGCGCTCGACGGTGGCGTCGTGAAAGACCACGAGTTCGCCCGAGCCACAGCGACGGACGTCGAACTCGACGGCGTCGACGGCTGGGTGGGCTGCTGCCGCCTGGAGGGCACCGACGGTGTTTTCGGGATTGACCGCTGCGAACCCACGGTGAGCGATCAGGCGCATACCCACCCATTGGGGGAGTGGGGCTTGAACGCACCGACTGGTGGTGTCTCTTTCCGTTTCGGGTCGTCCGGGCACGGGGGCAGAAGCTCCGTCGGCACGACCAGACACCCCGAGGCTCGAGGCTACGCTGTTCGGAGCCACGTTTATTGAACTGCATGGTGAGGTACTGGTATGTCGACAGCAACTATCGAATTCGACTTCGACGGTACCGTCGCGATCGTGACTGGAGCCTGTGGCGCACTCGGGAGCGCAACAGTCTCTCAGTTCCGGGCGGCCGGTGCGACGGTCTGTGCCGTCGACGTGGTCGAACCGGAGGACGACGACGCGCTGCTCGAGCCCGATGCCGGCACACACTTCTACCAGGCCGATCTCACGGAAGAGTCCGCTGTCGAGGGCGTGATCGCCGACATCCTCGAGGACCACGGACGAATCGATCACCTGCTCAACGTGGCCGGGACCTGGCGTGGCGGGTCGCCCATCGAAGAGACCGAAACGGACGAGGTGGATCTGTTGCTCGAGGTCAACCTCAAGACGGCGATGCTGGCCTCGAAGCACGCCCTCCCCGCTCTCCGGGAACAGGAGGGGGCGATCGTAAGCGTGAGCGCGCGTTCGGGCCTCGAGGGTGGGGCCGGCGACGGCCCGTATCGGATCACGAAGGCGGGGATCCGGATTCTGACGGAGACGCTGGCCGAGGAGAATCGTGGCGAGGTGCGCGCCAACTGCGTCATGCCGAGCGTGATCGACACCCCGATGAATCGGGAGATGATGGCTGACGCCGATCACGACACCTGGGTCGACCCGGAGGATATTGCCGAGGTCATGGCGTTTCTGTGTAGCGAGGGGGCGTCGGTCACCAGCGGCGGTTCCATCCCCGTTTACGGCGAGGCGTAGTGACCACTCGTCATCGACCGTCTCTGATCGTGTCGATCCCATGGTTTGTGAGGGGGTCTCAAATAGTCGTCGAGAATCACGTTAAGGACCGACACGTTGCGTGAACTATTTGGGGGCTTGCGTCAGACTGGTGGACAAGAATGGCAATGGTAGACATACGTGACTCCGTCTCAGGGCTCACCCTGGAGGAGCGGTTTGGGTTGCTTCTCGTCGCGGGGATCCTGATCATGGTGCTCGATCTGATCCGTCGGCTGGTGGTCGGGGATCTGGCGTTCACCTCGTTCATGACCTTTCTCTGGCGCGGACTGGTCGACGGCTTGGTGATCGGACTGGCGGCTGTGGGGCTTTCGATGACCTACAGCATCCTTCGGTTTGCAAACTTCTCACACGGCGATCTGGTGACCACTGGGGCGTTCACCGGGTGGACCGCCGCGTGGGTGGTGGGAGGTATCGGGGCCGCGAGCTTCGGTTCGAGAATACTGTTGAACGCCGATCGCGGGACATCTGCTCGTGAAATCAACCTCCACGTGTACGCCGAACCGCTGGCTATCGTAGCTGGGCTGGTCGTGGCTGCAATTGGAACGATCATCGTCGCACTCGTGATCGATCGCCTGGTATACCGTCGGATGCGTAACGCCGGGGGCATCCCACTGTTGATCGCCAGCGTCGGTGTCGCCTTGGCGCTCCGGTACGTCATCGTGTTCTTCTACGGTGAGCGTACCCGAGGCCCCGTTCGAAGCACGCCCACGCTGTCGGCCGAGAACCATGCCTGGTTGATCTGGACGGATTCCGTCGCCGTTCACCAGTTGATCCTGGTGATTTCGGCTATTGCCCTCATGATCGGCCTGCACCTACTCCTCCAGCGGACGAAACTCGGCAAGGCGATGCGGGCGATGGCCGACAATCGCGACCTGGCACTGATCACCGGTATTCCGACCGAACGCGTGATCCTGGCGACCTGGGTCATCGGGGCCGGACTCACCGGGGTCGCCGGCTACCTGATCGTCCTCGAGCAGGAGACCCTCGGGTTCAACACCGGCTGGTTCCTTCTGCTTTTGATCTTCGCGGCAGTCATTCTCGGCGGGATCGGTTCGATATACGGGGCAATCGCTGGCGGGTTGATCATCGGGATGGCGGACAACATGATGCTAGTGTGGATCTCCGGTGATCTGACCAGGGTCGCAGCGTTCCTGTTGATGATCCTGATACTGATCTACCGGCCACAGGGGCTGTTTGGGGGTGTTGAAACGGCATGACTGACGACGAGCAATCGAACGACGGATCCGAAAGGCAGGCATCGCTTCGCGAGCGGTTCGAAGCCCTCCCTCGATGGCAATCCGATCTCCTCCTCATCGGGGCCACGCTACTCGGACTCTACGCCCTGATGGGCGTTCTGGGGCTGGTCACGGGACTGGGCGTCAGCGGCGTGACCAGAACGTTGCGGGCCGTGACGTTCCTGGCCACCGCGTACGCGCTCGTCGTGCTCGCGCTCAACCTCCACTGGGGGTACACGGGGCTTTTCAACATCGGTGTCGCCGGGTTCATGGCCGTCGGGGCGTACACGATGGCAATCGCCACCGCCGACCCCGATCCTGGCCCCGCTGGAGTCCCCGGGCTCGGTCTCCCAGTGCCCGTCGGTATCGCCCTTGGAATGATCGCTGCGGGACTGGTCGGCCTCGTCGTGGTGTTGCCGGCACTGCGCATCCGGGCTGACTACTTCGCGATCGTCACGCTCGCCTTCGCCGAAGTGATTCGGTTGCTTATCACCTCCGGAGCCCTCCGGGAGTTCGAAATCGCTGGCCGTGAACTCGGGACTGGCGGCGGTGCCGGCATCAACTTCGCCCGACTGGACACGGTGATCCCGAACTGGGTGCTGTATCGTGGCGGCGACATCGAACAGGGAACGAACGTGTTGGGCTATCAGATACTCACCCTCACCAATGCGATCGGCATCGAGCGAACGATGGTCGAAAACTGGCTGTACACGTTCACCATGATCCTCCTGGTCGCCGCGGTGTTCTGGCTCCTCGTGCGGACCGGGAACTCGCCGTTCGGTCGCATGCTCAAGGCGATCCGAGAGGACGAACTGGCCACCAAGTCGCTGGGGAAGAACACGCCAATGGTGAAAATCAAGGTGTTCGTCCTCGGCTGTGCGATCATGGGGCTGGCCGGCATCTTCTGGCAGGGTCGCAACGGCTACGTCGATCCCAATGCGTTCCTGCCGATCGTGACGTTTTACATCTTCATCGCGCTCATCATCGGCGGCTCCGGGTCGAACACTGGCAGTGTCGTCGGGGCCCTGGTCTTCGTCGGCGTCCTCTTCGAGGGGCCACCGTACGCCCAGCGGATCGTGCGCCAGAACGTCGACCTGCCGCGCCCCTCGACGGTGTACGACGGCGTAGTCGCCCTCGGGGGTGGTGACCCGATGCCACTGATCGGGTACACGGTTGGCGAACTGCCGAACCTTCGATTCATCCTGTTCGGTGCCATCCTGATCGCGTTGATGATCTACCGTCCGGATGGCATGCTCGGCCACCGAAACGAGCCTGCCTCCCCGATCGATCTCAGACGGGAACGTTCGCCCCGAGAGGGGTTGGCCGATACGGCCAGTACTGACGGAGGTGAGGTCGATGAGTGAAACCGAGGCCACGGGCGTCGAGAATCCCGAGGAAGGGGCGGCCCCACTCGAGGTGTCCAATCTCCGGAAGACGTTCGGCGGCGTGGTCGCCGTCGACGATACGAGCTTCAGTGTCGAGCGCGGGTCTATCACTGGCCTCATTGGGCCGAATGGTGCTGGAAAGTCGACGACGTTCAATTGCATCACGGGGGTGCACACGCCGGACTCCGGTCGGGTCGTCTTCGAAGGGGAAGCGATCACGAACCTGAATCCCAACCAGATCGCCGGCAAAGGGCTCGTTCGAACCTTCCAGATCGCTCGCGAACTCAGCGAGATGACCGTCCTCGAGAACATGTTGCTGGCCTTCGAGAACCAGCAAGGGGAGGACCTGTGGCGGTCGGTGACGCCCGGACTGCGAAAGCGCGTGATCGAAGAGGAACGGGCCTTCCTCGAGCGGGTCTGGGAGACCCTCGAGCTGTTCGAGATCGATCACCTCGCCCACGAGCAGGCGGGGAATCTCTCCGGTGGTCAGCGAAAACTGCTCGAGCTCTCGCGAGCGTTGTTGACTGATCCGGAGATGCTGTTGCTCGACGAGCCGATGGCGGGCGTCAATCCCTCGCTCGAAAAGAAACTGCTCGAACGGATTCACGAACTGAAAGCGCAGGGGTACACGTTCCTGCTGGTCGAACACGACATGGACGTCATCATGGAGAACTGTGAACACGTGATCGTCATGCACCAGGGCCGCGTGCTCTCGGAAGGACCGCCGGCGGCGATTCAGGCGGACGAACAGGTCATCGAGGCCTACCTCGGAGGTGAGGTCTGATGCTCGCAGTCGATTCCCTCGAGGCGGGCTATGGCGACCTCCAGGTCCTGTACGACGTCGACCTGACGGTCGAGGACGGCGAGTACGTCACCATCGTGGGTCCCAACGGTGCGGGGAAGTCGACGGTGATGAAGTCGGTGTTCGGATTGACGACGTACATGGGCGGTACGGTCACGTTCCAGGGGGGCGAAATCAGCGGGCTGCGGCCAGACCAGATCATCACCGAGGGGATCGGGTACGTCCCACAGAACGACAACGTGTTCCCGTCGATGACCGTCCGCGAGAACCTCGAGATGGGCGCGTACATCCTCGACGAAGTCCCCCAGGACGCGATGCAGGAGGTGTTCGACCGGTTCCCGGTTCTCGAGGAACGACAGGATCAGAAGGCAGGCAGCATGAGCGGCGGCCAACAGCAGATGGTGGCGATGGGCCGGGCACTCATGCTCGAGCCGGACCTGCTGTTGCTGGATGAACCCTCGGCCGGGCTTGCCCCCGACCTCGTCGAGGACATGTTCGACCGCGTGGATATCATCAACGAGGCGGGAACGGCCGTCCTGATGGTCGAACAGAACGCCAAGGAGGCCCTCCGACGGTGTGATCGTGGCTACGTCCTGGTCCAGGGTCGAAATCGGTACGAGGATGCGGGTGACGAACTTCTGGCGGACGAGCAGGTTCGTCGGGATTTTCTGGGCGGATAGCTCGCACACAGCGCTGTCTCTTTCGATCGATCTCGACTACCGCAAAAAAATGGATTCAGCTAAAACCGTCTCGAGAGTCGTGATCCTTACTCCGCTTCGAAGTCGATCGTGTCGGTGACCGTGATCTCGAAGTCCTCGAAGTCGTAGATGTCGTAGGCAACAACCGTCATGTCGCCGTTCTCGTCGAACTCGACCGGGCTCGAGGCGCCCTGATACTCGATTTCTTCGCCGTCGGCGGCCATCTCGACGGCCTCGGGGAAGTTCGAGGGACCGACCGGTTCGCCGCCGGGGTTGGCCACCTCGCGGATCTGCTCGCTTACCGTCTGCCCATCGTTTTCGCCGCCACGGAGATTGGCGAGGATTTGAACGGCGCTTGCGTCGTAGGCCTGGGCGTTGAAGACGCCGGGACTCGAGCCGTACTCCTCTTCGTACAGGTCGTTGAAGGCGTCCGCCTCGGGGCCAGCCGCTGCCGGTGAGGTACCGATCACGTTGTTCATGGGGTTGTCGACGTCCGTCGGGAGGTCGTCGTCGATGAGGCCGTCCGTGATCATGATCGGCAACTCGTCGAACTCGCCGTAGAAGTCCCGGAACATCTGGATCCCGCTGACGGGGAACGCGACGATCATCAGGAAGTCAGGGTCGGCCGCGAGGACCGACTCGAGTTCCGAGACGTACGAGGACTGCTCGGGTTCGAACGCCTCCTCTTCGAGCACCTCGCCCCCGAGTTCCTCGAACCCGTTGACGAACTCCTCGTTGAGCGCCTGTCCGTAGGCGTCGTTGAGGTGGAGCGTCGAGGCGGTCTCCCAGTCCTGATCTTCCCAGGCGACTTCCGCCATGACGGCACCCTGCAGGGCGTCACTGGGGGCAGTTCGGAGCATGTAATTGCCATCGAGGTCCGTGATCCCGGGGGCGGTGCTGGCCGGGGAGATCATCGGGACCTGTTCGGGGATGGCGACGCTCTCTGCAACGGGGATCGTCACGTCGGACGCTGATGCGCCCGTGAACGATGGATACCCCGCGGCAACCAGGTCCTCGGCGCGTGCGATGCCGACCTCGGATTCGGTTTGGGTGTCCTCGCGCATCACGTCGACCGTGACCGGACTGTCCTCGTTCTCGAGTTGGATCGCCGGCAGCTCCGCTGCGTCGGCGATTGGGGTCCCCAGTTCCCCGAGGTCGCCCGTCTCCGGTTGCAGGATGCCGTGCATGACGTCTCGCTCGTCGGGATCCGTTCCCGGTGCCTCCGGCGCTGCCGCATCGTCATCATCCGCCGTGTCGTCGGTGTCGTCGGTGTCGTCGGTGTCGTCAGTGTCGTCGATCGGGTCGTCGTCGCCGAGGCAACCCGCGATGGTCATGCCGCCGATGACGCCGGCACCAGTGAGCACCTTCCGTCTGTTGTATCGTGCCATGGTATGAATTCACGTTGGAAAGCATATAAAAAGGTTGTGCGGAAACCAGGACTTACCGGCGACAACAAGGGATGTCCCATCACATGACATCCTCCCCGGCCTGAACGCCGGGGTTTCCTCACGCTGGGAGTCTCGGCTATGCCGAGTTGGTTCGAGAGAGCGTCGCTCTCTCGTCATCACGAGACGGCGAGCCGTCTCGAACGACCACGGAGGCAACTTGCGGGTTCGTGTGCTCCTCGTTGGGACGGGGAGAGCGTGGTGACTCCAGCCAGTCGTGGCTGTCCCACTTGAGGCACACGGGCCGTGCCATCGGCCGTGCTACCGTTTCGTGCCGTCTCAGGAACGTCTCGCTCGCGCCGAGATCCGCGTGGCCTTCGAAGCCACAGGTACACGTCAGCGTGTCTTGATGCCGAGTCGTGTCCTCGATCGAACCGCAGTTCGGACACGTCTGGCTTGTCCACGCTTCCGTCCGAACTTCGACCGTGATACCGAACTCCTCGGCAGTATCGGCGAGCCGTCCGACAAATCGCCGGAACGCCCAGAAGTTGTGCAACTTGGCGTTCGTCCGGACCGACCAGTGCGTCTCGAGAACGTCGGTTAACTCGCCGACATACACCGTTGAGACGCCTTGGTCGTACAGTCGCTCGGCCAAACCCCGACAGAGCGCATCCATCGCGTGGTCGCGTCGCCGAGTCCGTCGACGGTACAGTGAATCGATTCGCTTCGAGCTGTACCGGCCGTCCTCGAGCTTCGACTGAAGTTCGGCGATCCGTTGCGTGGTATCGCGGAACCGTTCGAACAGGTCGCGCCCTTCGTACAGGTACTGCTCGCCGGTCGAAACCGTACAGGCGACGATATTGTTTGCACCGATGTCCAGAGCGGCGGTTTCGTCCGCCAGTGGTCGTGCCAGCCGAGAAGTGTCGATTGTGACTGGCTGAAAGGCTCTGAATGTCTCGCTCACGTCGTCGTAATACAGTTCCAACCGGCCCTGCTTGTCGTACTCTTTCCAATTTGGCTCGCCGCGGAC
>LFFM01002518.1_pt1 | contig 12035 bp, 11 predicted proteins | sample 643131 | NCBI WGS metagenome assembly LFFM01 (sample SAMN03777445, study PRJNA286221) | soda lake metagenome | biome: soda lake; feature: Kulunda steppe; material: water; isolation source: sample Tc-Br brine of Tanatar trona crystallizer | place: Russia: Kulunda steppe | collected 2011-07
GAACCTGTCGAGGTGGCGACCGTCGACGACGCCTTCGACCCACAGGACGACTTCCTGGTGCTGACCGAAGGCACTGAGGTCGAAGACGGTGATGACGTCATCGACTTCGTCCAGTTCAGCGACTTCGGCGACGGTGACGACGTGGTGCTCGAAGCCGACGACGCAGACCCCGGCACGCACACCGTGGCAATTCACGAACCAGATGATACCGGGACCGTGCCCGACCCTGATGCGCCGCGCGGTGTCGATGCGACCGCGACCGTGTTCGACGCTGACGTCGACATCGACGACCAGAGTTTCACCGACGACACGGACATCGTCGAAGTTGGCCTGAGCGACCTCCAGCCCGAAGCCGATTCGGATTACGTCATCGTCATCGAAGACGACGAGGACGTGCTGGGTGACTCCGAAGAACTCACAGGTGAGCAGACTGAGACGGAGGTCGATGTCGACCTGATCGAGGAGACAACGGATGTCACGGCGACGCTTCACTTCCCGAACGGTGACTTCGGCGATACAATCCCAATCCTCGACGATGACGAGTTCGGGACGGTAAGCGATAACGCCGAAATAGAAATCGATGTCGGCGACTCGGCGTTCTTCGAGGTGTCCGACCTCGAAGCACCCGACGAAGTTGACGAAGAGGAGTCCATCACGGTGAACGCGACCGTCGAGAACACCGGTGACGAGGAAGATACGCAGGACATCGTGTTCAAACTCGACGAGGACGGTGACTTCGACGACCCCGATGTCGAGGAGACTGCTGAGGAAGATCTGACGCTCTCGGGCGGTGAGGACGAAGAAGTCGAAATCACACTCGACGCACCCGCAGATGCTGGTACGTACGAACACGGTCTCTTCAGCGACAACGACAGCGAGACGGCGACGCTGAGTGTCGGTGAAGTCGGTCCCGACCCACAGCGGTCGTTCAACGTGACTGAAGCAGAACCCGGTGACACTGTGGAAGTGACCGTTACTGCTGAAGTTGACGAAGAGAGCGAAATATTCATGGGCGACGGATGGGCGCCAGACGTAGATGACTCTGAAATTATCGAGGAAGAAACGACATTTGATATTGAGTTCCCCAGTGGTGGAGACGAAAGTGGTATCATTGTAGACTCTGCTGAGAACACCCAAGAACCCGGAACGATGGTGATTACGTATCATATATTCATCCCTGACGATGCTGAAGGCACAACGTTCGATTGGGAAGAAGGACCTGAAAGTGGTATCGAAATTGGTGACGACGAGCTACCGATTGGAGGCGACTCCGAGCTGACAGTCGTCGAAAACAGCAGTGACTCCACCAGCACCACGAACACACCGATAGCGCTCCCGCAGTAACCGGTTCTATTCTCCAGTTCCGTGCAAGGATAATTCGAACACTTGATGTTTGCTGAGCGTTGTTAGTACTCTATGAATGGTGACCCACAGGAGGCGTCCCGCGAGCGCATTCCTGTCAAGTACCGCTCTCTTCTGGACCGTTACGCCACTGTCCTCGTCATCATCGCGGTGGTGCTGATTCTCGCGGGTGTATACGTCACCTACACCGCACAGACCACACCGGATACCGTCACCGAGACCGACCAGGTCACTACGGGCACGTGGACGGTCGACTCGAGTTTCGACCACGGCGCGGTCGTCCAGCGAGACACCGCAGTCCTGCCCGAGGGTGAACGCCTCACCGGTCTCCCTTCGTATTTCACCACACTGGCCCCACAGCTGGATGGTACATATGAACTCAGCAACCAGGGTGACGTCGAGGACGTCTCCGGAGAGATCGACCTCGAAGTTGTCCTCCAGCACGTCGCTGAAGGCGATGACGGCGAAACTATCACCTACTGGGAAGAGCGCGAATCGCTGGACACCGAAGTTATCGACGACGGAGAGGGTGGACACAGCGTCGATTTCGAGTTCAACGTCACCGACCTCGACGAACGAGTCTCCGACCTCGAAGACCAGGTTGGAGCCTCACCCGGCACCAGCGAAGTTCTGCTCGTCGCCGACACCACCCTCGTCGGTATCGTCGACGGCCAGGAGTTCGTCGACGAGCGAAGCTCGCGACTGGAGATCGAACCGGGCACCGGAACGTACAGCGTCGAAGCCCAGCCCGCCGAATCCGATACGCACGAAGCTGTCGAGGTGGTCGAGAACGAGGTTCCGAACCCGGACAAACCTTCGACACTCATGCAGGCTGGTGCCGCGTTGCTCATCTTGCTCGGAGTGTTCGGTGCCGGCTCTGTCGGCTACCTCACGTACGCTGGCTACACCGAAGTCAGTGACGAGGAGCGCGAGTACGCCGACTTCGAGAACGAGCGTGACACCTTCGACAAGTGGATCTCGACAGGAAAGATTCCCGAAGGCGGTGAGTACACGCGGGTCGAACTCGACTCCCTCGCAGATGTCGTGGACGTGGCTATCGACAGCAACCGCCGTGTCATCGAATCGAACGGTGACAGGCGACTGTTCGTCACGCTCGTCGACGACACCCGCTACGAGTTCGAACCACCCGAGCCACCGGCTCCGAAAAGAGCAGCCGACCCACTCGATGCTGGCGACGCCTCAACTGGCCCTATTGAAGATGGTGACAGTCCAGATACCGGAGACGGTGAGATAGTAGATGGCGGGGGGGACGAGGAACAAACGACTGAGTCCTTCTCTGGTGTTCGCTCGCTTTTCGGGTCTGACTCGGAGGAGACCTCAGACGGCAGTTGGGAAGACGAGAGTCCAAAATCTGAACAGGGCAACGACGAACAGCCTCACAAGAACTAACAGACACACCGCACCATGCTCGGAGACATCGCAAAGACCGTCGGGGGAATACTGCTGGTCGTGCTGATTATTTCGCTGGTTCTCGGACAGGCGTTCGGCCAGCCAGTGTTGCTGTCGTACGTCGAGACCGACAGCATGGAGCCGACTATCGACACGGGAGATGGCTTCCTCGTCGTCCCGGCAGAGCTCTCATCAGAGCCACAGGTGGGAGATGTCATCATCTTCGACGCGGAGACGATCGAGGGCGGCGGACTGACAACACATCGAATCGTCGACGAGACAGAGGAGGGCTTCATCACCAGAGGTGACGCCAACCCCTTCAGTGACCAGGACGGCGGTGAACCCCCGGTCACCGAAGACCAGATCGTCGGTAACGCGATACAGGTCGGTGACAATCCGATTGTCGTCCCTTACCTCGGAACCGTCATCGAGACCATTCAGGGAGCAATTCTGGCCGTGTTGACGGCGGTGCTGGGTGTGTTCGGCTTCCAGCAGACTGCAACCGAGGATACCGTCGGCATCGGCCTGTTCGGTCTCGGTCTCGTCCTGTTGCTTTTCAGCTTCGGCTTCGACCTCCGCGGACGCTCACGGACGAGAGAACGAAGACGAGTTACCGCGAGTACCGACGTACTCGACACACGGTTGCTCGTACTCATTCTGCTCGCAATCGTGTTGATTCCTGCAAACGCCGCCATGGTCGCCGGGGCCGATACGACTGAACTCGTCATCGAGGGTGAGGACATCGAAGAAGTCGAGGACGTCGAACCCGGTGACCCGGTCGACGCAGAGATCGACATCCGGAACAACGGGCTTATCGCTGTCCTCACGATTCTCGAACCGCTCGAAGGGAACGTCACGATGGAGCCACAGCATCTCTCGGTACCGTCAGGAGGGTCGGGGACAGCAACCGCGACGGTGCCAGCGCCCGAACACGACGAGGAGACGGCGGTTGTCATCGACGAACGCCGATATCTGCTCATCCTTCCCGAAGAACTCCTTATCGCGGCTGACCAGCACAATCCGTTGCTCGCGTTCGGCGTTCTCAACCTGTTCATCGGTGGGGCCATCGTCGGACTGGTCGGTGGTATCTTCGGCTTCGGAACACAGCGACTCCGTGATAACTCCCGTGGCGTGCCGCTTTTGACCAGGATTCGACAGCGGTTGTTCTGATCTCTGGGGGCCGTCGGTAGTGTCGGTTCGATACTCATCCCGAGACTTGCTTACGGCTCTGTGGTCAGCGTACTCTTCGAATTCGTCGTCAGTGTGACCAACAGCAAGAAAGCCCCGAGTCTCTCGACTCGGGGGACCCACTCTGCGTTCCTCGCTCCCTGCGGTCGCTGTGGTACTTAAGGAGTCCGCCTTCGCCGAGAGCCTCGCCCCTTTCGATCCCACCCATCTCGGTTGATTAGCTGGGCGTCATCGATGGCAAACTGACCCAGCGATAGGGTGGGAATAAAAGGGGCCGCGGTCTCGACGAACCCCGGCGACGTAAGCACTGGACTGAACGAAGTGAGGGAAGCGCGCAACGAGTTCGAGGGTGACCAACGGGAACCCTCGAAAGCGAACGGCGGAGCCGTGAGCTATCGCGGGAGTCGAGACCGCGGGGGCTTTCTTGGTGTCTTCACTACGATTACAGACTCCAACGTTACGCCAACGTCTCCACTCCTCACGCCACTTCACCTTTCTTCAATTTCACTCGTATCACCTCAACAGGCAAGCATTAAGCTCCATGCGTGCGAACAAATCACACGACAATGAGCGAGTCACCGGAGACAGGGACCAGTGTCATCGAAGAGTTAACTGAAGCAGGAGTCGTCACCGCAGACTCCGAGCGAGACGACATCGAACTCACCGATTCGTTTCAGGACGACTGGCAGCGGCGAATCGAACGGCTCGACGAGAAGGGACCGATTCCCTATCTGGCGCTGCTGCTCGGTGTCGAGCCACAGGCGTTGACATTGCGAGACCACGGCGGACGATTCACTGTCTCACACGGAACCGACACCGTCGGAGAGTGGCCCTCGGAAGCTGCGATTCTGGCCGACGTCGCAGTTGCGACCTTGCTTCTCGAATGGTGGCCCGAGTGGGCCGACCTCAAGGGTCCGATGCGTGACGAACTACTCGCACGCTTTCGGGTGTTCCTCGAAACGTGTCCAGACTGTGACGGAGAGATCCTGCCGCAAGAACTGGGCGAAACCGAACGGATGGTTCCGCAGCTCGTCTGTTCTGAGTGTGACGCAGTGCTTCTGTGAAGTTCAGTCGCCAATGAGTTCGCCGGACGGTGCGACTTCGCCACCGTCACGCCACGCGTCGATGACATCGGACAGGAGGAAAACACTAATTTCACCATTTCGCCAATCAGTAATCGCATCACTGAGGTCGAACACCCCGACAACTCGCGTATCCGGATCGGTGTACCGGTGAATCTCGTCCATGACGAGCACATCCTCGGTAACGGTGCTGTCGTCAGTCGCCACCCGTAGCTCGATGGGGTCCTCGTCCTCGCCCTCGGGCACGTCGTCTTCGGTGGTCTGATAGACGAACTCGTCTTCGGCAGACTCGTTGGGGTCGAGTGCGACCGCACGCTGGTCTTTCTGGTCGCCGTCGACAGCGAACGTGACGGCCTGGGTGTCCTCTCTGTCACCTTCGTTGATCACCTCGTACAGCGTGGTGACGTTGTTGGTTTCGAGGACCTCGTTGTCGGCCACAGGTTCGTCCTCTTCGATTTCGAGCTCGATTGTCAGCTGGAAGTCCGACACACCTGGCTCTTTGACGAACACGGTGACTTCCGTCGTGAGACTCTCGCTCGTTCCGCTCTCGGCGATGATTCCAACGTCCGCACGATCACCGAACTCGAGTTCGAGACCCTCGTCTTCGAGGTCATCCTGATTGTCGGCGATGGTCTCGCCGGTCTCCATGTCGACGAACAGCACGTCGGCGTCGGGGTCGTCGTCGACGGTTCCGGTGGCGTTGAACCCAATGAAAGCGGGGTCCTCGATGTCACTGCCGCCGTCGCCCCCACGGTCACTGCCGAATCCAACCCGGAGCAGGTCGTCGATCTGCGTCAGCGACTGCGCGCTCAACCCCTCGATGTCGACTTCGATCTGTTCGTCACCGGTCAACTCAGCGTAGGCGTCACCCTCCGGGGATGCGCCGGGTTCGACGAACACCTTGGTGTCTGCGCTCTCGAGCCCGAACTCTGCTCTGTCTTCCTCGTCGTCGAGTATGTCGGCAACCGGGCCGACGCCGACGGCAGCTGTCCCGACGACACCGCCGACGAGGAGCAACCCGACCGCAGCGACCAGCAACAACCGCGAGGAACGTCCGCTCATGCGTCATCACCTCCGCCAGCGGAGATCGTCGGCTCCTCGTCCCAGTCGTCGGGGAACTCCGGTTCCTCCTGGGCGGCGACCAGCCGGAACGTCAGTCCGCGGTCCTCACCAGGGTCCAGCGGCAGCCCGAGCAGGTTGACACTGACGGTCACACTCCCACCAGCGGCGAGTTCGAATCCGCCCGTGTACACCGTCTTCTCCAGCGCACCCGCACTCGTGGCGTTCGGATTGTCCGGGTGCTCCGAGAACTCGTCGGGGTACGCTGGCGGGAGCGAGAAGTCGAAGACGTCACCGACATCGTCGATGCCGCCAGCCTGTCCGAAGGGGTCCGGCGGCGTCTCGACGTCGTCGGCTTCGGTGTCGACCAGGAACTCCGCCGATTCCTGTATCGCGTCGCTCACACCCTCGTCGTCGCCGTCGACTGCGCGCGGGGCGAACACCCACAGCGACTCGTCGAGTTCCGACTGGTTGGTGATAGTGAACGCCTCCCCGAAGGAGGTGTTGCCGTAGGCGTTGATATCCTCGAAGTCGAAGGTGATGACTTCGACCCCGTCGTCGCCGACTTCCTCCAGGGAGATGACGTCGGTCTCACCCGTGGGTTCGAGACGGAGCTGTCCGGCGTCGTCACCGAGGACGCCGATGTCGAAGTCGCGCGTGAACTCCCTGTCGGTGAACGCCGCGGTTCCGAGCAGGGCACCGCTGCTCACGGCCAGCGCACCCATCCCGACCAGCAGTTCGCGGCGTCCGAGCGTCATGAGTCCCACCTCCGATTGTGATTGTTCACCGTCCATCCCTCTCCCACGCTGGTGGTCTCGGATACGCGTCGAGATTCCAGCTCCCCCCGACAGCCCGGGTCACACCCGCCGGTGTTCGTGGGTGCGGTCGCCGACTGTCGGAGTGGGGGGATGCGGTGCATGTGATGTCGTGTTATGTCGCAGTTCGTGTGTTGTTCATCGATGTGTGGTGTCAGTCGAGGACGTCGCCAACGTCGAGACCATCGAGCGCGCCGACGTCGTCCCAGGCCTCCTCGTCGTCGGGGTTGGCCCGCTGTGCGGCGAACCGGTACACCTTCGAGAACTCCTGAGTCTCGTCGCGTATGCCATCGACGAGGACCCGAAGTTCGACGTCGACACTGTCACCAGCGTCGATTTCGACGGCACCAGTGTTGGTTGTCTTGGGGAGCGAACTCGCACCCGCGCGGTCGGGGTTGTCGACGTTCGCACCGTCGAACGCCTCCGTCGTCTCCGGATACTCCGGCGGGAGGCTGATGTCCAGCAGGTCGTCCTCGTCGTCTTTCACCAGGAACTCGACGGACTCCTGCTGGGTGTCGCTGACAGTACTCAGTTCGCCGTCATCATCGTCGATATTGAGCGCGCGGGGGACGTACACCCAGATGCTCTCGCCAGTCTGGTTGTTGTTCGTGATGGTGAACGCGCCCTCCTCGTCGCCGGTGGCGTTGCCGTCGAGGTCACCGAATACGGTGTCACCCTGGCTGTTGATTTCCTCGATATCGATTTCGACGACGCCGTCGTCGTCGGTGACTGCGTCGGTGTGGCCCGTCGCTTCGAGCCCGAGCTGTCCGTCGTCGTCCGGGACGATAGAGAGCCCGTACTCCCGACTGACCTCGGTCTGGCTGAACGCGCCAGAGCCGAATACTGCACCGCCTGCGAGTGCTCCAATGCCGATTCCTGCGAGCGTTTTGCGTCTCGTGAGTTTCATTGTTGTGTGTTGTGGTGTTCTGTATTGTGTGTGGTTGCGTTCCTGTACATGGTTATCTGCTGTCGAGTACGTCACCCGGTGCGAGGTCTTCGAGTGCACCGACATCGTCCCAGTCGTCCTCGTCGGGTTCAGCGCGCTGCGCACGAACCCGCAGGATTCGGTCGCCGAGTTCGTCCTCGTCGTCGGGTGTGACGAGCAGGCGCAGGTCGATTTGCACCGACTCGTTGAACCCGAGCTCGAACGCTCCCGTGTTGGTGAGCTTGCCGAACGCGAGACTCGCGCTGGTTCCAGCCCCATCGCCGAAGGCCCCATCGGGGTACTCCGGCGGGAGGCTGATATCGAGGTCGTCGCCATCGTCGTCGACAACGAACTCGACGGATTCGTGTCCCACGTCCGAGGTCGCCACGAGGGTGTCGCCAACGATGTCAACCGACCGGGGGACGTAGACGTACAGCGGTTGTTCCGACTGGTGTCGGTTCTCGATCTCGATTGCGTCTCTGAACGCGGTGTCCGCCCGGAGGTTCGCACCGTCGACGTCGACCACGAGCCCGCCGTCGACCACGTCGATTGCGTCGGTCTCTTTAGCACCTGGACGCAACGCCAGCTGTGCGTCGTCGTCCGGAACGATGGCGAGACCGAAGTCGCGGCTGAGTTCGGTCTGGCTGAACGCCGCGGAGCCGAAGAACGACCCCGCTCCCAGCGAACCGACACCCAGCGCGGCGAGGAATCGACGGCGGGTCTGTTTCATGACTGTCCCACCCCGTTATCGATGTGAGCACGTGCGCGCGCCGAAGTTGCGCTACCCTCAGCCGTGGCTCGCCGGGGGGCGAACACCGCCACGGATGTGAGGGACCGACTCATGAGTGTGACTTAGACGTTGAAGAACGTCGTGAACCAGTCTGACGTTGCGTCCGCAGGCGTACCTGGGTCTGGTGCTTCCCGGTCAGCGATGAATCGAGTCTGCGCCGAAAACTCGTCAGCTTCATCTCGCGCTCCAAGGACGAGGAAATTAACGTCGACATCGACGCTCTCGCTCGGCTCAAGTTTGACTGCACCACCAGCTGTCATTCCAAATGCGCGTGACTGCTCGCCTGCAGGCACACCTGATAGGTCACCGCTGTCTGGGGAGTCGCCCTCGTCATCAGGATTCTTGTGGAATCCGTTTGGGAAACTCAAATCGACTCCACGGGGATCCACCCGAGAGCTATTTGCTTCTAGATCACCGTCTCCCTGGAATTCCTGACCGTCGTCGACAGCGACGAACTCGGTAGAACGTGCCCCAGATTCGTAGATGCCTTCCCAGAAGTCCTGCTCCTCATTAACATCACGCGCATCTTCACCTGCTGGAATCCAGACCCAGATATCATCAGAGGCCTGATTCGTGACAGTGAACAGCCTCCGGAAGGCGGTATCACCCTGCGAACTGATACCGTCGCCTTCCGTCTCACCGCTGAACTCACTGAAGTCGAAGAACAGTACACCGTCTTCTTCTCTCACTGCTCCCGACTCGAAGTCCTCGTCGTCGTTGGGTTCGAGCTTCAACAGCGCATCTTCATCAGTTTCGATTGTCAGGTCGAAGTCTCTATCCGCTTCTGTTCGTGAAAACGCTCCGGAGCCGAAAACGGCCCCCGAAGCGATTGCTCCCATGCCGATTCCTGCCAGTGCTTTTCGTCTTGTTAGTTTCATCTTTTCTCACCTGTGTGTTTGTTTCATTGGTCAGTCCATTCCGCGCGGATTCGAACATCCGCGTCGATTTCGATTTCTCCGTTGTCGATACTCTCTGCCTGGACAATCAGCGCACCGTACACTGCCTCACCGGATTCGAGCGAGCCGTCCAGACCTACCCCTTCGTCTCCATCACGCACGCTCGTTGTTTCGTCCGGAATATCGGCTGGCTCATCCTGTGGTTCGGTAACACCTGGGTTCGTCACGACGAGTTCGAGAGTCGTGTCTCCCACGTCCTCAAAGTCGAACTCGATGTCAATCGGGTTCCCTGAGTTGTTCCGGATGAGGAACGCCTGAGTTTCGAACTGTCCCGGGTCGTCGATGTCGACGTTCTCGAACCTGCCGACAGTGGCAGTTCCACCGGTGTTTATTGGGAGGTCGCCCGCATCGATTGCCAGCACACCGTCTTCGGTCGTGACTGCGTCCGATTCCACACCCGAAGGCTTGAGTGCGAGTACTGAGGCGTCGTCAGGTGCGATTGCCAGGTCGAGGTTCCGGTCGGCTTCGGTCTGCGTGAATGCCTGTGAGCCGAAGGCGAGTCCAGCAGCTCCCACCGCAGCGAACGCCGCTGTGAGGAACTGCCTTCGTCTTATCATTTAGTCGAGAGTTATATTTCCGGTATCAACGCTGTCTGTGAAGGTCGTTGCCCAGTCGTCTGTCGTTTCCGGCTCATCCTGCGATGCTTTGAACCTGACGACTGACTCGAATTCCTGCAACTCGTCTCTCGGTCCGAGAACAAAGAAATTGATATTGGCCGCTACCGTGGTCCCAGGTTCAAGCCTGACTGCACCACCAGGGGCCATGCCAGTGCGAGACTGGTCTGTAGCTCCGCCTGCCTTGTCGTCGTCATCTTTGTCTTGATCGCTTGGGAACGTCAGATCAACGAGGTCGCCGGGGTCGGCTAGAGTACTTCCCCCTCCCTGGTTGAAGTCATCTGCATCGGCACCATCAACGACAAACTCGACCGATCGGTTACCCGAGTCGAACACCTGGTCTTCTATGTCACCTTCGGTCTCGTCGGCAACTGGCATCCAGACCCAGACATCGTTGTCAGAGAGGTTCTGGATCTCGAACGCATTTTCGTAGCGGGTGTCTCCCTGTGATGGGAGCCCCTCTGCATCATCTTCGTCGAAAGTGTTCTCGGTGAAGTCCATGAAGAGCACGCCATCTTCTTCGCCAATTTGGTCGTGGTCTTCAGTTGGGGACAGACGGAGAAGTGAGTTCTCGTCTGGTGCTATCGCAAGGTCGAAGTTTCTGTCGACTTCTGTGCTCGAAAAGGCACCAGAGCTGAATGCAGCTCCGGTCCCGACTGCTGCGAGTCCTATACTTGCAAGGGCTTTTCTTCTCGTGAATTTCATGGTTCGTGTTTCGTGTGTTGCTGTATTCTTTCGGGTCGATACCCCACACCCAACCACTTCCTCTGGGGCAGTTCGTTCGTCCGCCCCGTCATCAGTTGCGGCCGGATTCGCTCCCGACTCCCCGGGAGTGGTTGTGTGTCTGTGCCGCGACTAGGTCGGCTCCGCTGTGAAGGTAATCTCACCTTCGGCTCCTTCCTCGTCGGTGTCGAACTCCAGCGCTGCAAGCAACTCCTCGCCAGCGTCGAGCGTCTGTACAATTTCCTCGGTTGAGCGGTCTGTGTCGTCTTCAGGACCAGTGAGAACGAGCGTAAGCTCCCCGTCGTCGTCGGGTTGTACGTCTTCGACGTCGACCGTCACCTCGATCTCTTGGTCGAAGTTGTTGCCCACCTTGAACGCTTCACCACCGTCTTCGACATCTCCCACACCAAACTCGTCGTCGTCGGTGCTTCCGATCTCCACCTCGGCGTCGTTGTTGAAGCCGTCGCCGCCACCGAGGAGGTCGGAGTCGATTTCCAGCTCGCCGTCTTCCTGTCGAACCGATTCGAGGTCGCCCGGTACGAGTCCGAGCAACGCCTCGCTGTCCTCGTCGACCCGGATGGTCACGTCTCGCTGGGCACTCGCCTGCGTGAACGCACCGGAGCCGAACACGATGCCAGCTCCAGCAGCCGCCGTACCGAGTCCAATGAGGACGTTTCGTCGGTTCATCTGTTTATCCCCCCTCCGGGGTTGGAAATTCCTACACACCACACCCCCTTTTTAATGAGTTGCTTGATTCACTCCGAATTTCCTCAAGACCGCCGTGATTTAGCAGTTTGTCGCTCAAGCTCCGAGTGAGAGGTGGTGAATTTTCCTCAACCCTTGCTTGAAGACGGTTATATCGGACTCAATGGCTGCTTGAAGGGACATTCTCCAGTCGAAACGGAAGGGGTTACCTGGTTGGTCACAATTTGCCGTGACCCTCGTCATAGGGATTATCGGACCTGTTCAGAGATTCTCGCCACTGCGTGCGGCGAGAAATACTATGATGACGTACGAGAATCCCTATCAGTTCCGACCACTCGTTGCATATCACTCGAGCAAATCACACGAACAGACACGTGAGAGAAAAGAGTGTCCCGTACGAGCACCA
>LFFM01002519.1_pt1 | contig 12035 bp, 10 predicted proteins | sample 643131 | NCBI WGS metagenome assembly LFFM01 (sample SAMN03777445, study PRJNA286221) | soda lake metagenome | biome: soda lake; feature: Kulunda steppe; material: water; isolation source: sample Tc-Br brine of Tanatar trona crystallizer | place: Russia: Kulunda steppe | collected 2011-07
GGGCGTTCCGCGAGCGTCCAGATCTCCCGACGGTCGCTCGTCACGACCACGCCGTCGGTCGTCCCGCCGAAGAACTCCTCGCCGAGGTCGACGACTGCCGACTGCGGGGTCGGCTCGTCGGCGACGTACGCGACCGTGTAGTCGCGCACGTCCACGCCCGTCGACCCCGTGATCTCGGGGTCGTCGACGACGACGAGCCCGGGGAGGACCGCCGGAACCGACACGAGCAGGGTCAGGGCGACGAGGACGAGCGTTGCGCCGCCCCGGCGCGACAGGGGGCCGGCGTGGATCCGATCGGGGAGCAGGGCCGGAACGGCCGGGAGCGCGAGCAGCGTCGCGAACAGGCCGATCGCGCCGAGCCCCACGGCGAGCGGCCCCTCGACGGCGACGACCGCGACGGCGGCGACGGCGGCCGCCATCGCGACGAGCAGGAGCCACGCCGAGGCGAGCCGGTCGGATCCGGTCGACGTCCCGACGAGCGGCACCGAACCGATCAGGGGCCGTCGGCTCCCCGCGGCGGCGACGGTGACGACGAGTACGAGCCAGAGGAGGAGGGTCACCCCCAGTCCGCGGTAGAGGACGAACTCGTCGCCGCCGCCCCCGGCCAGGAGCCAGAGCGACTGGACCGTGCCCACGACGAGCGTCGCCGACAACACGCGGGCGGCGTCGGGGCGGTCGCCGCGCGCGGACAACAGCGCGACCGCGAGCAGCACGCCGATCAGGAACCCGAGGAGGTGCGCTTGGAACCCGATCCCGGCCCATCCCGGCGGGGCCGGGGGACCGGCTTCGAGCGTCTCCCTGACGAGGGGGTCAGTCAGCGCCGTGAACAGCGTGCCCGCCGCGGACGTGGCGACGACGCCGACGACCGTGGCGAGCGGGCGGGCGACCACGGCGAAGCCGACGACCGCGTAGAGCGCGCCGGAGAAGCCGAGTCCGGGGCCGAACGAGAAGGCGGCGGTGAGGAACGCGACCGCGAACAGGACGCCCGGGAAGACGACGACCGCCCGGACCCACGGGCGGGACCGGAGGCCGGACGACCCGCCGTCCGTGACGACGCGACGCGCCGACCCGGCGTTCGACCCCCGGCGTTTCCCCCGGCGTGTCCCCCGCGGGTAATGGCTCCAGACGTACTCCGCGATCGGGGCCAACACGAGGGTGCCGGCCATGTTCGAGACGATGTGACCCGCGCTCCCGTGGGCGATCCCCGCCGTGAGGATCCCGGTCGGGTACAGATACGACCAGGAGACGAACGCGTAAACGACCGGGGACTCCGGGTGTGAGAGCCCGCTCTGGGCGAACAGGTAGAAGGCGACGACGACCGCGACCGTGACGAGCGTCCCCCACGGGACGCCGGCGATGAACCGGGCGCGGAGCCGATCGCGGCACGCGTCGCGGTCGGCGACGCGCCACGCGACCGCGGCGACGACGAACAGGGCCGCGACGAGCGCGGCCCGAGTCGGTGTGATCGGCATCGCTTCCCGCTTCGTCTGCCGAGGGGATACGTCCTTGGACCGGGAGCGGTACCGTCGGTCGTCCCCGGTCGTCTTCGCGCGTGTTCAGGCGTTCCTCGATCGCGCGCGGGCACGCGCCGTAGGATCCGCGGTTAGGCCCCGTCTTCGAGGGCAGTCACGCCCCGTCTTCGAGGTCGAACGTCCATTCGCGGTACCCCCCGGCCATGCTCGCGACGGTGACGCCGTCGTCGACGCCCTCGTAGCTGCCGATGAGCTTGGCGGCCTGGATCGACGACTTCCCCAGCGGGCAGGCACAGACGACGTCGGTGTCGTCCCACTCGATCTCGCCGACGCGCGCGGGCAGCTCCGTCAGCGGGACGTTGATCGCGCCCGGAACGTGTCCGCGCTCGAACGCCGGCTCGGGGCGGGTGTCGACGACGCGGACCGTCCCGTTCTGGACCCGTTCGTGTACCTCGGCGGGAGTGAGCTCCTCGACCATCGGTTCCGTACGTCGGTTCGGGCGGGGTAAAACCCATCGCTCGCCCCCTCACCCTCGTCCGATCGGCGGGTCGACGGAGGTTTGCGATCCACACGCATGGCGGCGAGAGTTGAGAAGAGTTAAATCGGATGCGGGGCAACGGTCGAATGCGCTCGGTTGGTGTAGTCCGGCCAATCATGTTGGCCTTTCGGCAGACCAGGCGTTCGTCGCGCCGGTTTGGAAGACAGCCGACGACCAGGGTTCAAATCCCTGACCGAGCACTTCTCTCGACGCCGCTTCCCGAGCTTCGGCCGTGTCTCTCGTCGAATCGCCGCCCGTGTTCCTCATCGAAGCGCCGCCCGTAACCCCGACGAACGGCTTTTGTTCGTGCCCGCCGTGCCGTCGGACATGGGTCCGTTCGACCGCGTCCGCGCGCTCCTCGGGGTGCTGACGTTCGTCGCAGGCGTCGCGACGGCCGGCAGCCTCTATTTCAGCGAGGGGTTGGGGTTGGTACCGTGTGACCTCTGTTGGTATCAGCGGATCCTGATGTACCCGCTCGTCGTCGTGGCGGGGGTCGCGGCCATCGAGGGGCGCGCGGGCGTCTGGAAGACGGGGCTTCCCCTGTCGCTCGCCGGCGTCGCAGTCGCCGGCTACCACACGTACGTCCAGTTGACGCCGGCGGCGACGTGTGGCGTCGACGGCGCGTGTACCGCCGTCCTCTGGCGGGGGCTGTCGGTGTTCACGATCCCGCGGCTCGCGCTCATCGCGTTCGCCCTCCTCAGCGTCGGGTTCTTCGTCCTGGCGCTCGTCGACCGCGACCGGATCGCCGTGTAAACGCCCCCTACCCGTGCCCCCGGCAACGGTAGTGACCCGATAGATCGTATAACGAGTGTATACTTTTCCGGTAAGGTCTCCCCCCCAGAGATATGACACGATTACGGTTCGGGGGAGTGGCGTTGATACTGGTGCTCACCGCGATCGGAACGATCGCGCTCGTCGGGACGGCCGCGGGGGCGGCCGCCGTCGTTGACGATGCGGGAGCCGACATCGCCGACGTCGACGCGAACGGGGAGGAGGACGGAGTCGACGAGGCTGACGACGACGGAGCCGATGACGGGGCTGACGACGACGGAGCCGATGACGGGGCTGACGACGACTCGGAGGCGTCCGACGGGGACGAGACGGACGATAGCGAGTCCACCGACGGCGACGGGGCCGATGACGGCGACGCCGACGACGCCGACGACTCCGGCGATAGTGACGGAGCCGATGACGATGACGCGGACGACTCCGATGGCGGCGAGTCGGACGCGCCCGCGACGTTCACGGTCTCGGACGTCTCGTCGAACGAGCCGGTCATGGCCGGCGAGACGGTCGAGGTCACGGTCCAGGTACGGAACGTCGGCGACCGAGCCGGCGAAACGGAGGTCTGGTTCGACCTCGACGAGTTCCGCAAGGACGACACGACCGTCGAGTTGGGGGCCGGCGAGACGGAGACCGTGACGCTCGCGTACGTGAGCAAGAGCGGCGACGCGAAGGACTGGACGTTGACCGCGGGTACGCCGGACGACACGACGTCGACCGTGATCACCATCGAGGAGCCGTCGAGCAGTTCGAGTAGCTCCGGCGGGGGCGGCTGGACCTCGACGGCCGAGCCCGACTTCGTCGTCACCAACTTCACCGTCGACGGGCCGATCAAGGCCGGCGAGACGCTCCGCATGAACGCGACCGTGCGGAACGACGGGACGGCCCGTGGCGAGAACCTCCTCTGGTTCACCGTCGACGACCACACGCTCAACGAGACGGTGGTCGGACTCGCGCCGTACGAGGAGACGACCGTCTCGTACGCCCACAACACGAGCGTCGACGGGGCCGGTGACTGGAACGTCTCCGCCCGGCTCCCGGAGGACCGTGCGGACGCATCGGTCGACGTCGCGGCCCTCGAAAGCGAGTTCGTCATCGACGAGGTCACGACGAGCGACTCGGTGACCGCCGGCGACCGGCTCGACGCCACCGTGAGGATCACCAACACCGGCGACGTTCGCGACACCGGCAACGTCACGCTGTACCTCGACGAGGAGCGCATCGACGTCGAGGGGATCGAACTCGGGGCCAACGAGTCGACCACCGTCGAGCTGTCGTACCGGACCAACTCGTGGATGACCGACGAGTTGAACTTCTCGACGGCGACCGACGACGACCGCGCGGAGTTCGCCACGCTCGTCAACGAACCGGCGGAGACGGAGACGCCCGCCGAACCCGAGACGCCCACGGAGGCGACCGACACGGCCGCCACGGACACGCCGACCGACGACGACGGCGGGGCCTCGAACGACGACGCGCCCGGCTTCGGCGCGGTCGTCGCCGTGATCGCGCTACTGGTGGTCGCGCGGGCGGCGGCGGGACGGCACCGATAGCGCGGAGCGCGAGCCTTTCAACCCTCGAGAACGGACGAGGGGTATGAGCTTCGAGGCGTTGCCGGACGGGTGGCGGGTGTGGAACGAGGAGCCCGGGGGACGGACGATCCTCGTCTTCCGCCCGGACGTGTTCGACGGCGACGAACTCCCGGCCGAGTGCCTGCCGACGATCTACCTGACGAACGGCTCCCGTCGTCGCCGACCGGGGGCGGGACAGTACGCCACCGACGAGTGGCACGTCGTCCTCTTCTTGGAGCCGGAGGTGGAAGCCGTCGCGGAGACGTACGACGACCGGGCGGACGCGGTCGACGCCGCGGTCGCGGTCGCGAAGCGGTTCGCGTCCGGCGGGGTCGACTACCGCGGCGCGTATCAGGTCCCCCGCGAGGCGTACTTCGACGCGTTGGACGGACTCGTCGGCGACCGCTGACGGCGGCGCGCTTGCGGGTGAGGGTCGGACCTCCGACGGCGACACGGCCGATCGAGCGACTGTTCGGACGGGGTCACGGGCCGGGCGTCGGCCGTCGTTTCCGTGAGGTGAGTATGCACGAGCATGGATATGACGGTCGTTTAATCACCCCTATCGAACCACGAACACGAGGGTTTTTATCCGATCCATGCACACTCCCGGGCATGGAACCCGGTGGGGATCACGCCGTCGCCGACGCGCCGCGCGAGAAGTGTGGCGTCGTGGGCGTCTCGCTCGCTGACCGGGCGGCCGCGAGGCCGCTGTACTACGCGCTGTACGCGCTCCAACACCGCGGTCAGGAGTCCGCGGGGATCGTCACGCACGACGGTTTCCAACAGCACAGCCACGTCGAGCGCGGGCTCGTGGGCGACGCGTTCGACGAGGACGACCTCGCGTCGCTGTCGGGTCACACGGGAATCGGTCACGTCCGGTACCCCACGGCCGGCAGCCTGGACAAGAGCTGTGCACAGCCGTTCTCCGTCTCGTTCAAGTCGGGGTCGCTCGGGCTGTCACACAACGGGAACCTCGTCAACGCCGACGAGGTGCGCACGGATCTGGAGGCGGTCGGTCACGCGTTCACCTCGGACGGCGACACCGAAGTGATCGCCCACGACCTCGCCCGGAACCTCCTGGAGGAGGACCTCGTCCGCGCGGTCAAACACACGATGAACCGGATCCACGGCTCCTACTCGTTGACGATCGCGCACGACGACACCGTACTGGGCGTCCGGGACCCGCTGGGGAATCGCCCGCTGTGTCTCGGGGAACTCGAGGACGGTTACGTGATCGCGAGCGAGTCGGCCGCCATCGACACGCTCGACGGGGAGCTGATCCGCGACGTCCGTCCGGGCGAACTCGTCGTGTTGGAGCCCGACGGGTCGGGGTACGACACCTACCAGCTCGTCGATTCGGGGTCGACCGCCCACTGCTTTTTCGAGCACGTCTACTTCGCGCGGCCTGACTCCGTCATCGACGACCACCTCGTGTACGAGGTGCGCCGCGACCTCGGCGCGAAGCTCTGGGAGGAGTCCGGCGTCGAGGCCGACGTCGTGATGCCCGTCCCCGACTCCGGACGGGCGTTCGCCGCGGGCTACGCCGACGCCGCGAACGAGACGACCGCGGCGGGTGAACCCCGCGCGGACGACGACGATGGCGTCGAGTTCGCCGAGGGACTGATGAAGAACCGATACGTCGGCCGGACGTTCATCATGCCGACGCAGGACGAACGCGAGCGCGCGGTCCGGCTGAAGCTCAACCCGATCCGGTCGACCGTCGAGGGGAAGTCCGTCACGATCATCGACGACTCCATCGTCCGGGGCACCACGTCGACGCAGCTCGTCGACCTCGTACGGGAGGCCGGCGCGGAGGAGGTCCACCTCCGGATCGGCGCGCCGCCCATCGTTGCCCCGTGTTACTTCGGCATCGACATGGCGACCCGCGACGAGCTGATCGCCGCGGACCGGTCGGTCGCGGAGATCCGCGAGGCGGTCGCCGCCGACTCGCTGGCGTACCTCTCGATCGACGCCATCGCCGAGTCGCTCGATGCGGGCCGTGCGGACCTCTGTCTCGGCTGTGTAACCGGCGAGTATCCCTTCGACGTCGAGGGAGAAGCGACGGACCGTGCGGTCGACCGGCCGTCGATCGGCGACGTCCCGGCCGACGACTGACCCGCGGCCCCGTCGGGGACGAACACGTTCGGTCGCGTTCCCGCTGGTCGGTCGGTATCGTCGGTTTAAATACCATCACGGTTAGATAGTCATACATGACACCGAACGCGGACGACGGATCGATGAGCCGTCGCGGGTTCTTCCGAGCGGGAGTCGCCGGGACGGCCGCGACGGCCGCGATCGCGGCGGGGACGGGGACCGTTGCCGCCGCCTACGACGGATGGCTGGACGACGTCGACAACTACGACGGCACCCACGACTACCGCGGCGAGGACGAGGTCCGCGTCTCGGTCGGGGCGGGCGAGAACGGGCTCCTGTTCGACCCGGCGGCGATCCTGATCGACGAAGGGACGACCGTGGTCTGGGAGTGGACCGGCGAGGGCGGAGGCCACAACGTCGCCGCGGTGGACGATGCCTTCGAGTCGGAGCTCGTCGACGAGGCGGGACACACCTTCGAACACACCTTCGACGACGCTTCCGAGGGCGACGTCTACACCTACGTCTGCACCCCGCACGAGGCGGTCGGCATGAAGGGCGCGGTGGCCGTCGGCGACGTGGACGACGACCTCGTCGACGTCGGCGACGGAGACAACGGCGACGGCGGCGCGGGCGGCCGCGACCTCACCGCCGACGACATCGCCGCGCTCGCGCTGGCGTTCGGCTTCGCCGGGGCCCTGCTCGTGCCGCTGTTTTACGCGGCACATCGGAAGGCCCAGCACGACGAGTAGGCCACGCTGCCTCCCGCCTCACCTCCGTTTCACCCCGTTTCGCCCTCTTCGTCTCCGTTTCGCCCGATCAGTACACGTGATGGAGCAGCAGGTACACGCCGATCCCCATCGCGAAGGAGACTACCCAGAGGGCCGCGGCGACGGTACCCGCTTGGGCGTGTCGAGTGCGGTACAACGCCTCGGCCGGGCGGGTCGACGCGAGCAGCAGCGCGTAGAAGACGAACGGGAGACAGACGATCGCGAGGAGGATATGGACCGCGAGGAACGGGAGGTAGACGAACGTGTATACGGCCTCGGGGCCGGGGAAGTCGGCGGTTCCGACGAGGACCAGTCGGTAGAGGTAGCCGACCAGGAAGGCGACGAACAGCCCGAACGACGCGAGCATGAACGCGCGGTGGCGACGGACGTCGCCGCGCCCGATCGCGCGCCAGCCGAGCGCGATGGTGACGATCGCGGTCGCGGAGATGGCGGCGTTGAGGTGGGGGATCGCGGCGAGCGTCGCGTCGCTCGCGCGGGGGAGGGCTCCGCTCGGGATCGCGCCGCCGACCGCCCCGAAGACGGCCGCGAGCGAGACGACCGAGAGGACGGCGGTCAGCAGCGGGACGTTGTCGCGGGTCCACTCCTTCATACCCGATCGACGGACCCCGGAGGCAAACGGCTGGTGGTTCCGGCGAGGGAGTTCGACATCGTTCCACGCGGGATCGGTGGGACCCCCCGACACGGCGGGGGCGAATGGAAGGGCTTTTAATTGGCGACGGGGTACGTGGAAGTGCGACAAAACGCCACGAGCGTGGGTAGCCAAGCCAGGCCAACGGCGCAGCGTTGAGGGCGCTGTCCTGTAGAGGTCCGCCGGTTCAAATCCGGTCCCACGCATCGTACACAGACCTCATCTGTGTGCCCGCGGGTTCCGACCCGCGAGGCAGACGGGGCACACCCCCGACCGATGCACGGTGTTGTCTCTACGACAGCACCCACGCACAATCCTTCCAAACGCTACTCGACGAGCGACGGTACCGTCGACTCGGCGTTATCCTCACGTCTACTGAGTCGGCGTTATCCTCACGTCTACTGAGTCGGCGTTATTTCCGCCTCCACCACATCCGCTGTTACCGCCGCGGACTGCCACCCTTTTAGTCCCGGCACGCCGGAGTGAGGCGTAATGAGCGAGTACGACCACGAGGAGTTGGGCCTCGTCGCCGGGCTGGAGATCCACCAACAGCTCGACACGGCGACGAAGCTGTTCTGTGACTCCCCGACCGTCGAGCGCGACCCGGAGACGGCCGATCGGGTGATCACCCGTCACCTCCACCCGACGAAAAGCGAGCTGGGCGAGCTCGACGACGCGGCCGTCGAGGAGAGCCGGGTCGACCGCGAGTTCACCTATCTCGCGTACGACACGACCTGTCTCGTCGAGGAGGACGACGAACCCCCCCGACACGTCGACGACGAGGCGCTGTCGGTCGCGCTGCAGATCGCCGACCTGCTCGACGCGTCGGTCGTCGATCAGGCGCACGTGATGCGGAAGCTCGTCATCGACGGCTCGAACACGTCGGGCTTCCAGCGCTCGATCCTCTTGGGACAGGGCGGGGAGATCGAGACGAGCGAGGGCCCCGTCTCCGTCGTCGACCTGATGCTCGAAGAGGAGTCCGCAAAGCGGGTCGAGGAGACGGACGACGGCGTCGTCTTCTCGCTGGACCGGCTCGGGGTCCCGCTCGTCGAGATCGGGACGGGCCCGGACATCCGGTCACCCGAGCAGGCGCGGGAGGCGGCCGAGCGCATCGGGCTCCTGCTCCGTTCGACGGGCGCGGTCAAACGCGGGCTCGGCACGATCCGCCAGGACGTCAACGTCTCCATCGCCGAGGGCGCACGCGTCGAGGTGAAGGGCGTTCAGGACCTCGACGGGATCGAGGCGATCGTCGACGGCGAGGTCGGACGACAGGCCGAACTCCTCGCGATCCGTGAGGAACTCCGCGAGCGGGACGCGAGCGTGGGCGACACGCGCGACGTCACCGAGCTGTTCGCGGACACGGAGTCGGGCGTGATCCGCGGCGCGCTCGACGGCGGTGACGGGGCGGTGATCGCCGTCCCCCTCTACGGCTTCGACGGGCTCGTGGGACGGGAGATACAGCCCGATCGGCGGCTCGGAACCGAGCTCTCCGACCACGCGAAACGCCACGGCGCGGGGGGGATCTTCCACACGGACGAGCTGCCCGCTTACGGCGTCACGGCCGACGAGGTCGCTCGACTCCGCGAGGCGGTCGACGCCGGCGAGGACGACGCCGTCGCGATAGTCGCCGCCGACGCCGAGACCGCGGGGCTGGCGATCGAAGCCGCCGCCGACCGGGCCGCCGCGGCGCTGGAGGGCGTCCCCGAGGAGACGCGCGGGGCCAACGACGACGACGCCGGGACGACGCGGTACCTCCGCCCGCTGCCCGGCGCGGCCAGGATGTACCCCGAGACCGACGTCCCGCCAGTCGAGCCGGACCCCTCGGACGTCGACCAGCCGGAGCTGCTCGACGAGAAGGCCGAGCGGTACGTCGAGTCGTTCGGCCTCGACGCGGGGCTCGCCGAGCAGGTCGCGTTCGGCCGGCGCTTCCCGCTGTTCGAGGCCGCGGTCGATCGCGGCGTCGATCCCACGTTCGCCGCCACGACCCTGGAGTCGACGACGACCGAGATCCGCCGGGACGGCGCGCCCGTCGAAGCGCTCACCGACGACCACTTCCTCGGGCTGTTCGAGCTCGTCGAGGACGGCGACCTCGCGAAGGAGGGCGTCCCTGAAGTGTTGACGGCGCTCGCGGAACGACCCGATCTCACGGCGGCGGCGGCCGTCGAGGAGGCCGGCCTCTCCGGCGTGAGCGAAGCGGCGGTCCGCGAGGCGGTCGTCGCGGTCGTCGAGCGGAACGCCGATCAGGTCGAGGCCGAAGGGATGGGTGCGTTCTCCGGGCTGATGGGCGAGGCGATGGGCGCGCTCCGCGGCAAGGCCGACGGGGAAGTCGTTTCCGACGTCCTTCGCGAGGAGATCGGCAAGCGGTCGTGAGCGACTGCCGCGGTGATCCCCCGAGGCGGTGACGGTTCTGTAACGGTCCAGTCGGTAACGCCCTTATAAAGGTCCTGGCGATCGGGTGAGTCGTTCGGGATCGTCCTCGCAGGGGTAGATACCGACCGCTACTCGGTGAGCTCTTCTATCAGCGTTTCGAGCGAGTACGTGGCCGGGGCTCGCGACTCGTCGCGAAGGGTCGCGATCGTGAACGTGGAGTTGGTGCGTTCGACGCCGGGGATCCCCTCGAACTCGCTGATGAGCCGCTCGACGGTGTCGGACGAGGAGAGCCGTGCGATGACGACGAAGTCCGTCTCCCCCATGGTGAAAAACGCCTCGGTGACCCCCTCGACCGCGAGCAGCTCGTCGGCGAACTCGTCGTACGGTCCCTCGTAGTCCGCGAGCACCTCGACGATGATCGTGACCCCGAGCCCCAACGCTTCGTGGTCGAGGTCGTACAGGTCGTTCTCGATGACCCCCGCGTCCCGCAGGTTGTTCAGCCGGTAGTGGATCGTCGAGACGGGGATCCCCGTCTCCTCGTGGAGCCGTTCCGGGCTGCCGGTGCCGAGATCGGAGATCGCCTTCAAGAGGCGAACGTCGCGTTCGTCCATGTTCCCGGTTCGTGTGACGGACGGGTATATATTACGACAGACATGGTCGGATTCGGATCCAACTCTCGGCCCGCTAATTGGACCCTAGTAAAACGTGATTCATATGTTTGGTTATTGATCCACGTATCGGTGGTATTCAAAAGATTAGTTTAAGTATATGGTTCCATTTCGAATTGATAACAGATGTATTCAGAAAAGCTCCTCTCTTCTCCTACGGGGGTCGCCGCCGGGTTCCTGCTCCTCGCGACCCTGTGGGGGACGTCCTTCGTCGCGATCGAGGCCGGGCTGGCGTACTTCCCGCCGCTGTTGTTCGCGGGCGTTCGGTACGTGATCGCCGGGATCGTCGTGCTGGCCTACGCGACCGTGGTCTCCGAGCGTTGGATCCCCCGCGGTCGCGACGAATGGGCCGGCGTCGCGGTCGCCGGCGTCTTCGTCATCGCCGCGTATCACGGGTTGTTGTACGTCGGCGAGCTGTACGTGTCCGGCGCGATCGCCGCCGTCGTCGTGAGCCTGTCCCCGGTGCTGACGGCCGCGTTCGCCGCGCTCCTCCTGCCGAACGAGCGGCTGGGCCCGTTCGAGATCGCCGGGTTCGCGCTCGGGCTCGTCGGCGTCGTCGTCATCGCGGACCCGACCGGCGCGGGTCTCGCCGGCGGCGACGGGTCGGGAATCCTCTCCCCGGGCGTGATCGGCGTCGTCCTCACCTTCCTGGCGGCGGTGGCCTTCTCGATCGGGGCCGTTCTCCTCCGCCCGCTCCGGACGGACCTCCCGATCGCCGCGCTGCAGGGCTGGGCGATGGTGCTGGGGGCGATCCTCCTGTTCGGCGGCGCGGGCGTCCTCGGCGAGTCGCCGGGGGCGATCGTCTGGAACGCCACCTCGGTGCTGTCGCTCGCGTACCTCACCGTCCTCTCGGGCGTCGTCGCGTTCCTCATCTACTTCGCGCTGCTCGACGCCGTCGGCCCCACCCAGCTGCACCTCGTCGGCTACGTCGAACCGATGGTCGCCGCGGCCGGGAGCTGGGTCTTGCTCGGCCACCTGATCGAAGCCGAGGCGCTCGTCGGCTTCGTCGCCATCCTCGCCGGGTTCGTGGCGCTCGAACGTCGGGAGATCGCCGCGTACGTCACGACGCGGTATGGTCTCGGTGGCTGATTCGGGCGTACCCGCCGACCGATCCGGGCGTACC
>LFFM01002520.1_pt1 | contig 12031 bp, 6 predicted proteins | sample 643131 | NCBI WGS metagenome assembly LFFM01 (sample SAMN03777445, study PRJNA286221) | soda lake metagenome | biome: soda lake; feature: Kulunda steppe; material: water; isolation source: sample Tc-Br brine of Tanatar trona crystallizer | place: Russia: Kulunda steppe | collected 2011-07
ACCTTCCGGTCGCACGCCCAGCTTATTCTCCACGAACTCGGTGAGTTCCTCGGCTACTCACCACCGCCGCTGCTCGACCGGCTGATCGAAGACGCTCAAAAGATCCACAAGCAACGACCAATCTTACTAGAGACGCTCGCTACCGCTACACAACCGAGGTGTGAGGCTTAACTAAAGACGGATGGGATAATGGATTCAGTGCTGATTGAGCCGTGGGGGGTACACGGTGCAAATACAAAGTATCATTCATCCCCCGAGAGTATGACGGTAGCATAGTTGTGGTTCGGGGTGAGCGGTTGGATGAATTTTTGTCTCGGCGGTGGGAGGCGGGGGCGCCGCATAAACTCGGGGAGCGGTCGGGCCGGTTGTGTGTGACGGCCGGGTCGATCGCGGAGCGGAATTTGAAACGGTCGTTGGTATCGAAGGGAGTGCCGGCGTCGCAGGCGGCGGCATATTCGTCGATTGAGGATATTGCGCGGGCGGTTCTCTCAGCTCATCACGGGTCACGAGCGACGCTGGTGGATCCGTCATTGCGACGCCGCGCTATCGTTGAGATCATCTCCGAGGCGTCGTGTGAGACGCCGGAGACGGCGCTTGAGCGGTTCGTTGAGCGAGTGGAGTGGAATGAAGATGCGTATGCACGGTTGTCGGCGGAGCTTGAGGTGTACTTTCGAGCCTCAAACGTTGGAGCGCCGAATGATGAGCAACGGAATCACGAGTCGTTGGAGGCGATTGCTGGGGGACTGTCGGATCCGTTTGCGGTGTGGAAGTCCGCTCAGGGGGTGGCGGCGTTCACGGAAATTCACGCGGCGTTACAGGAGCGGATGGAGGCGGTGGCGGCGCACGTGTACTTGTCGCGGAGTCATTTGGTTGCGGCCGCGAGTGAGGAACTTGCCGGTGAGTGGGGCGGGGTGTTCCCGACGGTTGAGTGGGTTGGTGTGGCGACGGTGAACGTGCTTGATAACCCGACGACGCGGTTGCTTGCGGCGTTGGATGGACTATCGGAGAGCCCAGCGGTGAACGTGTTCGGTCGGGAGGGGACGCGCACAGATGTGGTGTCGCGGTTGCGGGCTGTCGGGGTGGACGTCACTGAGGTTCCGGGAGAGGAGTCGCCGGTGAGTGAGGCGGTTGACGATGTGTTGGCTGTCGCGCAAAACGAGTTCGAGGGTGACGTGCCAGCGGGTGGTGTGGAGTTGGTTGAGGCTCCGGATCATCGGCGTGAGGTGGAGGCGGTGGCGGCGCGGTTACGGGAGTTGTTCGCTGACGGCGTGGTGCCGGAGGACGTCGTCGTGGTGGCACGCGATGCGGGGGCGTACCGATCGGTGGTCGAAGACGTGTTCACGACGAATGAGTTCCCGTATCACGTGGAGACGCGGGTGCCGATGGGGAACGTGCCGGCGTACCGGTTCGTGAAGGCGACGATCGATCTGATCGCGGACACTTCGACGGCTCCGGATGCGTCGGTCGGGTATGAGGCCGTGATCGATCCGTTGCGACTCGGGTTGTGTGTCCCGGGTACGGGCGTGGGATCGTGGCCGGTCCCACAAGCAGAGTTTCTCCGGCTTGAAGAGGAGTTCGCGGCGGCTGAAGAGGTGTCCGGGCCGCGGAGCGTGTCGGAATGGGCGGCGTTCGCGGCGGGACGGTCGGGTCGTGAGTGGGAGATCGCGTCGGTGTACTTGGCGTGGGTTCAAAAGCAGGCAGAGCGGTCGGTGCCTGACGGGGCGTGGGTGAGTGCGTGGGTTCAGCGACTGTTACAGGAGCATATTGAGGAAACGGTCGGGAGTGACGTGGAAAGCCCGGTGGGGCCGATGGTCGATCCGAGTCGCGGGGATTTGTCGTCGAAACATGCGAGTCATTACGCGGAACGCGTACAGGATCAGGCCGGGCGAGTCGGAGCGTACGTGGATCGCGCGGGTGAGTTGACGCCGGAGACTGATGCTGGGTGCGGGTGGGAACTTGCTGCGCGGGCGGTCGGTGACGTGATGGGGAGTGAGTCGATCGGGACACGGAACGCGGATGCGAGCGCGGTGCGAGTGGTGGACGCTGGTAACACGTATTTTCTCGATGCGGATCACGTGTTCGTGCTCGGGTTGTCGGCTGAGACGTTCCCGCAATCGTTCACACCACCGACGTTCCTGCATGAAGATTTGTTTGACGCAGTGTACGATGTCGCCCACGGTCGTGGAGGCGAGACCGCAGATGATGTCGATCCGCACGTGTATTATGAGAGTCGGCAGAGCCAGTACAATCAGGATCTTGACCTGTATGAAGCGGCGGCCGGCGTGACCGCCGAGTCGGTGACGTTACTGCACAATTATCTCGATTCGGCGTCGGACCCGGTGGCGTGGTCATCGTTCGTTGATTACCTCGACCCGGATGCGACCGAGGATGCGTACGTGTCTCGGATCGCGGTCGATGACTGGTTACCGACGATGCGTGATGACGCCGGTGGCTCGGCAGCGACGACCAGCGCAGATGAGACGGTGTCGAAGCACGGGGTAGAGTCGGCGTGGGGTGAGTTGGCCGGGCGTGACCGGTTGCGGGCGTACGCGTTTCATGCGGCGGACGCCGGGCACGTGTCTGGCCCGTCGATTTCGCCGGTTGCGTTCACGCGGTTGGCATTGTGGACGGACGGGCAGGCGTATCGCGGGACGATCCGCCCGCGGGTTGACCGGTTGACGACGCCGACGTTCCGCGTGGAAGTCGGCGATGAGGATGCGGCGTTCTCGCCGACGATCGGTCGAGAGGCGGTGACGGGTGCCCCGACACGGTCGTTTGAAGCTGATTTGTACGCGCAGTGTGAGTTGAAGTACTATTTTTACCAGTACTTGTTCAACCGGGACGGTGACGACCTCGACCGTGACCGGATCCCGGACGGCCGGGAGGTGAACCCGACGAGTCGCTTCGGGCGTGTGCCGCGCGTACTTCGGGAACAGCACGTGACTGACCAGTACACCGAGGCGATTCGCGTGCTTGTTGAGGAGCTCGCCCCGGACCGGCAAGCGGATTTGAACGCGTTCTCCGACCCGGGCGCAGTGGTTGCGTGGTGGCGTGAGAACGCGCCGTCAGACGCGCCGTCGTCGATCGTGCAGTCACTCAGCAGGGAGTACGAGCGCGTACAGTCCGAGTTGGCTGCCGGGGTGACCCGCGAGTGGGACTGGGTCGCAGGGCGAACTGTTGACGTGGGCGAGGGGTCGCTTGCGCTCGGGGCACACCGCGTTGACACGGTGACGTTCCCAGCGACGGATGATTCGCCCGAGGACGATCGTGACGCGGGACCGTATCAGCTCCCGGTGTTTTACGTCGCCGAGCGCGGTGCGGCGACGTACGCGCCGAAGTTGTGCTGGGAGCCGCCGCGTGACGGGGCGTTACGACCACAGGAGTGTCGGGACGTGTGCCAGCAGTGCGATGACGCGACGTGGTGTCGGATCGGGTCGAAATTCGATCTCGATCACCGGTTACACGGGGCGGCGATCGGGTACGATGACCCGCTCGGTGCGGTGTTCGTCGAGCAAGGAGTGAGTCGCCCAAGCGGTCGAAACGGGTACCTCGTTACGCAGCCAGGCACAACAGACCGTCTTGACGCCGTTGAACGGACGGATCGGCGGGTGTCCCCGGCGATGTGGCAGCGCCTGGCAGAGTCGTGGCGTGCGGACCTCATGGAACACCTCGAAGTAATACAGTATGAAACCGGTGAAGCGGTGTACAGCGTGGATCGGGAGTTCGTGGCTGAAGGGACGGATCGGTACGGGAACACCACGGGGAGCGGCGATAACGGCTGTGCGACGTGCGTGTACCGCGACTTGTGTCAGTTACCACAGCAGGTGAACGAGCGATGACGGGGCGTGACTCCGCAACGCCGGAGTTGGAGACGCGTGGTAGCGTGTCGTTGGAAGGGCCGCAACAAACCGTGTTCAACAGGTTCCATGACCCGGCGTACGGTCGAGTGTGCGTGAATGCGGGTGCGGGAACCGGCAAGACGATGACGATGATCCGAACGGTCGCACAGGCCGTCGTCGCCGAAGATGCTGCCGGGCGTGATCCGTTCGATCAGATCCTGTTGACGACGTTCTCGAACGACGCTGCCCATGAGCTCAAAACACGGTTGAAAACGCAGTTACGCGAACACGACGTCGCTACGGCAGACCCGTTGAGTGATGCGGTGTGGCGGAACATCGAGACGAACGCTGACATCGGCACGATCGACGGGTTTCTCCAAGGGTTGCTCGAAGAGATCGCCGTCGATATCGGAGTTCCGGCGTCGTTCGAGATCCGTGACTCGGTCACTGAATCCGACTTGATTGATGGCGTGTTCGCTGCCGTGCGGAGTGACTGTGCGTCGGATCTCAGGCGGCTCCGCGAGGCGTTCCCGCCGACGGACGACCAGCCAGCCGGGTACCGCGAACTCATCGTGCAGATCCAACAGAAGTGCCGTGAGTACTGTTGGACGCCGACGAACGCCACACGCCATCTTCGAGCGAGTCTCACGGAAATACACGCCGGGCACGACCGCCCGACCACAATCGACGAGGTGCAGGAAATCCTTGAAGCGCTCGTCCCGAATCCGTCGATGCTGTCCGATAACGACGATGACGTCCTCGCGCAACTCCTCGTCCACGTCCAAGAGACGTACGAGAACACGGCCGCTGTGATCGACGCGTTCGAAGCGGTGCTCAAATCGTTTGAACGGCATTACGACCGGGTAACGCTCGAAACCGGGGCGCTATCACACACTGACGTGACGTTCCTGCTGGTCAGAGAACTCAACGGCGACACGCACAGTTTAGATGGGCGTCTCCCCGCAGCTGTCGCCGAGCGGTGGCGTGACAGCCTCGCATCGCGGTACCAGTACGTGTTCGTCGATGAAGTACAGGACACGAGTTACGCGCAGTGTCAAGTGCTCTCCCACCTGATTCGCAACGACGCGCAACGAACGCAGGTGCTGTTGATCGGTGACGTGAAACAGTCGATTTACGAGTGGCGGTCCGCGGAACCCGAAATCTTTGGTGACGTGATCGACGCCGCACAACGCGCGGACAACCTCCGCGACCGGGACGTCGAGCCGAAAGTCTTCGATGACCACTTCGGGATCTACGGGTTGACGCACGTCCCGTTGACGCTGAACTTCCGCAGTCACCCGGACATCATCGCGGCGGCCAACCGCCTGTTCACGCACGTGTTCGCACACCCGAGCCTCGGCGGGATGGGTGACATCGACATCGCGTATGACCCGTTAGACGCGTTCCGTGACGACGGCGACACAACCCAAGCACGTGTCCACGCGATGGACTTCTCAGGGAACGCGAGACGTGACGACTGGGTTCGCGTCGAAACCGAGCGCATCGCCGCGACGATTGCGACGATGGTGGACCCTGACGACGACCCGCCGGTGCGAGTTGATCCGTACACGAAATCCGGCATCAACACGCCTGTGCCACCAGATCCGGGTGACATCACGTTGTTGTTCCGCTCCCGGTCTCGGATGGAGGAGTACGCCACCGCGCTTCGAGACCGCGGGCTCCGTGCCGCGGTTGATTCGAGCGATGACCTGTTTGAAACGACCGAGATCAAGCTCATCATCGACGTTCTCGAATGGTTCGCTAGCCCGCACTCTCGCCCGTCATTACTGCGGATCCTCAGGTCTCCGTTAGTCGCGGTGTCCGACGAGACGCTGCGAACCGTCCCGCGATTCAATGGCAGCATCCAAGCGTTACTCGACGACTGGCCGGACCGCCTCCCCGTCGATGACCGCGACCGGATCGCCGGGCTCGTTGCGCTCCGTGATGACTTACGATGGAGTCGTGAGGAGGCGAAATCCGACCTCGTCCACAAGATCCTGCGTCACTCCGGGTTCGAGACCGTGCTCCTCACGAACCCGGAAGCGATCCGTGAGTACGGGAACCTGTGGACGCTTACCGAGCTCATCGACCAGTGGGAAGAGGACGAACTCCTCGCTTATCGGGAGTTCGTCGATCGACTCACGACGCTGCGAGATTTGACACCGCAGAACCAACCGGACTTCACCGTCGCACCGATCGCCAGCGAGGAAAACGACGACGCAGTCGTGTTAACTACTGTCCATGCTTCGAAGGGTCGTGAGTTCCCCGTCGTGTTCCTCGTCGATCTGTTGAACCGACTCAACTTCCCGCGCACGCAACTCAACCGACTGGTCTGCAGTCGCCGCGACGGGCTCGCCATCCGCCCGCAACCCAGTGACACGCCGTTCCCAGACGGCCTCGATATCGATAGTCCGGACGATGACGGCGTTTGGCTCGGCACTGACCGGTCGAACGGCCCGATCGCAACGGCAACCGGACCGATCTGGCTCTCCGATGAGCGTACTGACGACGGGCAGTTCCAGTACACGAACCCGTTGAACCGGCACCTCGAACGAAAAGTCGCCGAATCATGGCGGAATCTCTACGTCGCGTTCACTCGCGCTGCCGATCACGTCTTTTTCGGTCTCTGTACTGACCCGATCTACCACGGCGAGTACACCACGTGGATGGCACCGATGCGAGACGCGTTCCTTCCCGACACCGACGCAGCTCCCGGCACGGTCGAACTAACGTCAACCGACGATCGTCTCACCGACCTCGCCGGACACGCCACTGATGGCACTGCCGGTCACGACTCGTTCACGCTCGGGATCGATGACGTTCCGCTTAACGCCACACCACGCGCATCACGGGACCGTGATCCACTCCCTGCTGTTGACGAGTTCCTCACGGGAACACCGGAGACGGACACGATTGACGCGCTCCCGGTACGACCACAGTCACTGACGGCGACGGCAGTCCACGACTTGCTGTCCTGCCCGCGTCGCTATCAGTACGAGCACGTCCAAGACGTCACGCCGATGTCACCGCCGCGCGAACAGGACGTCTCACCGCCTGCCGGGCTTGCTCCGGCCGAGTGGGGGACCGTCGTCCACGACGTGCTTGAAGGGCACGTCGTCGCTGGCCGTGACCTCGACACGGAACTCGCTACCGTTCGCACACGACACGGTGACGCGGTCGTCGATGAACTCACCGACACCGTGATCCCGAACTTCGACGCGACAGACACCGGCACGCAGCTCCGAACCAGCGTTGCTGACGGTGATGTACTCGCCGAAGAGACGTTCGACCTCACGCACGACCTCGGCGAGACCACCGTCATGATCCGCGGTGACATCGATCTGCTGTACAGAGACGACGACGGGTGGCACATCGTCGATTACAAAACAGGTGGTGTCCGCTCCGATGCCGAGTACGCAACCGCTCGATACAAAACCCAACTGCAAGCGTACGCCTGGTTACTCACGGAACTCTACGATATCGATGTCACCGGCGCTCACCTCATGTACGTCCACGATGGCGGAGCAACCCACGATGTCGCCGTTGATCACGCGACGTTCGACGACGCGCTGAGCCATGTTACCGAGCAATTATCGCTCACACACAACGAAAACGGCCGAATCATGTTGGCAACCACCCCCTCGCCCGACCCTGACGATCACCCCGACCGTGCTGCGCTTGACGAAACGACTCGTTGCGGCTCCTGCCCGTACGGGCAAAGCAAAGGCGGGCCATGCCGATTCGGCTAGCCGGCGTCAGTACCGATCGTAGCAACAGGTGACACTACTGGCCGCCCCACCGCGCCCGTGTACTCGCAAACGTGTCCCCTGGGGTTTGTTTTCGCGGTTGGTAGTGATTCGGCACCTACTGTTCAGCGCGGGGAGGATATCAAAGATCGCGAGGAGATGCGGCGCCGAACGTCCGCGTGACCGATCCTCTACGGCATATCGTATGTTGGACCCTCATCGTGACGCTCAAACGGACGCATCACGGTCAGTTTATAAACTTCAGCAAGCTAACTCGGATGTGGTGGCCATGACGATCCGTTACCCCCTCCGAGCCCCTTGTGACGATGGACTTCCACCGAGCCACCACCGTCATTTCCTGCGGTGATCCCGACACGTCGCCGTCCGGTGCGTTCGACCACGAACCGCCACGAGCGTGATCGGGCGCTCAAGTACGGATCGAACACACGCGGAGCGCCGGACGTCGACGGCCGAAGCGAGCCTAGCTCCGGAGCCGCTGGATACGCTTTTCGGTCGGCGGGTGCGTCGCGAAGAGCGAGGCGAGGAGTCCACGCTCGGCGTTGAAGATGCAGAGCGCGGCCGTCCCGTCCTCGACGATTGATTCGCGACCCTCGGAGTCCGACGAGATCTTCTCCAACGCCCGGGCAAGGGGGTCGCCGCTGCCGATGTGGCGCCGGGCGTCGTCGTCGGCGACGTACTCGCGGTATCGCGAGATCGCCATCACGAGCACGGTCACGAGCATCTGAGCGACGATGGAGAGCAGCCAGCCGACGAGGAAGCCGCCGGGGTTGTCCTCGCCGACGAAGACGTACACGAAGTAGACCGCCCACCCGACCATCATGCCGATGGAGCTTCCGACCGTCATCATCAGGACGTCCCGGTTCTTGATGTGTGCGAGTTCGTGAGCGATCACGCCCTCGAGTTCGTCGCGCCGGAGGAGCCGAACGAGCTCCTCGCTCACGACGACGACGCCCTTGCCCTTCCGACCGGTCGCGTACGCGTTCGGGACGCCCATCGACGTCACCATGAGCCGGGGTTTCTCGATGCCCATGTCCCGCGAGAGCGACTCGGTCATCCGGTGTATCTCGGCGTACGACCCCTCGTTCGGCATCTCTTCCGCCTTCCGCGTCGCCATCCACGTCCCGAACTTGTACTGGAGGACCGGGAACGTGAGCATGAGCGCCAACACGATCGGCCACGCGCCGGTACCCAACATCACGAGTCCGACGATGCCGACGCCGATATAGAGCGCGCCGAGCAGCGATCCGACGACCGCCATGCGGAGCTGTAACCCGAAGTCCGTCATCGGTGGGATGAAGCAAGTCCGAGCCGATAAACGCCGCGGAATTGGTCAGGCAGCAGATCGGTCAACCATCAGATCGATCAGCCATCCGATCCGTCTTCGTCTCGGCCTTTCGCTCGACCCGCTTGCGGACGTCGACGCGTTCGCCCGACACGACGTCGATGCTGACGAGGAGGGGATCCGCACAGTTGGGACAGGGGAGCTCCAGTCGCATTCGTCCGTCGACGAAGTCGGGGTCGGGTTCGTCGGCGGCTTTTTTAAGTATGGTCCCACAGGTCGGGCAGGCGAGCGAGACGTCCGAAACCGCCGGCCCCTCCGTCACCAGTCGCCGCTGGCGCACCACGATCACGCCGATCAAAAGCCCCAACGACCCGATCCCGACGAGCGGCCGGAGCGGGACGAGATGAACGGCGATGGCCGACGCGCTGAACGTGCCCGCGACGACCGGAAGACAGTGTGGACAGGCGACCGAGAGATAGCCACCGATGCCGCCGAGGTACGCCACCGGGCTGTGAGAGCAGTCGACGCGCGTGCACTGCTGGGTCGTGTACGTGCCGAGTAGCAACGCGGTCGATGACAGAAACAGCACGTCGAGACCCGACCGGGGGACGTACCGATCGAACGCGGAGTTGGGAACGAGCCCCGTTCCCACGGCGGTCACGATCACAAAACCGACCGTGATGACGCCGCCCGTCCGCAGTGCGCCCTTGGTGTACTGCACACCGGTACGTCCGCCCTCGCCGCGATAAAGTCCTCGCGGCTGTGCGAATTCGGTGCATTGCACCCGAGAGAATTCACCGGACCTCGTCCGTACGAACCCTCAGCTGGTGAGCTGGAGCCGCTCGATACACCGACGCATCGCTCCCGGGTCGTCGTAGCTCATGAGCTTGAATCCGGTGTCACAGACGTATTCCCCGCCGGTCTTTCGAAGGGTCACCTCGCGTGAGATTCCGATCACGTCGACCGACACGACCACGCGTTTCCCTGCATCAAGGTGTTCGATGATCTCCTCGGACGAACACGCCTTTCGATCCACACGGATCGTTTCACCACCCATCGGTTGGTTCATCGAAAACCAGCAATAAAAACCTGTGCCGTCGTACCGATGCGGTCGTGCTGGCATGGTTGTGACCGAACGACGGGCAATCCCGTCTTCCCATCGCGAGTGCTTTCCCGCTCCCCGCCGAAGCGGTCGGCAGTGAGGACGTTCGAGGAGCGACCGGACGGAACGAGGAGTTGGATCGCCGCGGGCGTCGGTGCCGTCGCGATGGTGTTCACGTTCGGAACGCCGCTGTCGTACGGGATCCTCCAGCGGCCGGTGAGTGGCGCGTTCGACGTCTCGCCGGTCGCGACGTCGACGATCTTTTCGGCGATGCTCTTCACCTTCTTCATCGGCTCCGGAGTCGTCGGCGTGGTGACCACGCGGGTGTCGGCACGGCGCCTGCTGTTCACCTGTGCGGCGGCAACGGGGGTGATCGCGCCGTCGTTGTTCGTCGTCGGCTCGTACGCCGGACTGGCGGTCGTCTTCGCGATCCTCGGACTCGCGCTCGGGACGGCGTTCATCGTCGTCGCGTCCGTGGTTCCGCGGTGGTTCGACGAACGCCGTGGAGCGGCGACGGGGGTTATTTTCGTCGGCAACGGACTCGGACTGACCGTGCTCCCTCCCGCGTGGCAGTACGCGATCAGCACGGTCGGGCTCCGCGAGGCGTTTCTCGTCATCACGTCGCTGACGGCGGTCGCGTTCGGCCTTGCCGCCGTGTTCTGTGGCCGTCCGACCTGGGCCGAAGGGACCGGCGAGTCGCTGGGGGACGTGTTCGTGTGGGTACGGGAACTGATCGGCACGCGCCGGTTCCAGTTGCTCTTCGTCGGAATGAGCCTCGCGTTCGCGTGGTACCAACTGCTCGCGGCGTACGCGGTGGACCTGTTCGCCTCCCGGGGACTGACCGAGACGGCCGCGTCGCTGACGTTCGGGTTGATCGGCGGCGTCAGCATCGTCTCACGCCTCGGCGGCGGATACGTCGCCGATCGGATCGGCTCCCGGCGCGCGTTTCTCTGGTCGTTGGCATTGACCGGCGTCGGCGTCACGCTTCTGTTCGCCCCGCAGACGTCGCTGCTCGCGGTCAGCGTCGTCCTCGTCGGACTCGGACTCGGCGGAACCGCCACGCTGTACATCCCGTTGCTGATGGAGACCTACGACCCGCGGAAGGACACGGCGATCGTGGGCATTTTCAACGTCGCCGTCGGCATCGGCGCGCTGGCGATGCCGCCGCTCGGAACCGCAAGCGTCGTGCTTACGGGCGGCTATACCGGCGCAGTGCTGTTGACGCTCGTCGTCGTCGTGGTCGGCTTCGTCACCGTCGTCATCGGGACCCGGTAGCCTCGCGGGCGATGACGATCGGAAACGCTCCCGCAACGGGTCGGTCGACGAACGGCCCGCGACGGATTTCCACGAAGATTTGACACGTCTTCCCCGAAGGTTGATATGTGCGCTCGGGCACTCTGAGCCATGTCGATCGCGGCGTCGTTAACGGAGCCGACGGTTCTTGCACACACCAAGCGACGTCTGTTTCCGGACGACGACGATCCACACGCGTACGCCGTCGCCGACACGCAGTTTTCGAGGGATGAATGGCTGCCCGGAACGCCGATCCCACGCTCGGTACGCACCCAACTCGCGCCCTTCAACCACGTACGGATCGGCTCCGGCTATCCCGATCTGGTCGGCGTTCGGTCGCTGGAGCCCGACCTGCTCGCCGTGGAGCGGCTCGGGGATCGGCCGCCGCTCGTCGCGATCGAGGCGAAGGGGTACAAACGGAACGGCACGGTCGACGTCGAACGCGGCGTCGTCCAGGCGTACGACCGGCTACACGAGGCGAACGCCGCATACGTTTCGGTCCCGAGAGCCGCCGTCTCGGAGTCCGCCCGAACGCTCGCGCGGGAGTTGAACGTCGGCCTGCTCGGGGTCACGGACGACGGCGACGTCGCCGTGCTCGAAGCCCCGCGTCTCGTCGGAACACGAACCGCCGGCGAGGCGACGGCGATCCGATTCCAGGCGACCGCACAGGGCGTCGCCGACAAGTCGTTCGGGCTGAACCATCCGAAGAACTATCTCGGCTATCCGCTCGCGCTGTATCACCCGGGAG
>LFFM01002521.1_pt1 | contig 12029 bp, 11 predicted proteins | sample 643131 | NCBI WGS metagenome assembly LFFM01 (sample SAMN03777445, study PRJNA286221) | soda lake metagenome | biome: soda lake; feature: Kulunda steppe; material: water; isolation source: sample Tc-Br brine of Tanatar trona crystallizer | place: Russia: Kulunda steppe | collected 2011-07
GCCGTCAGTACGAGCAAGGGTACCCGCGCCCGATCGGCCTCGAGGACGGCGGGATGGAAGTTCGCCGCCGCCGTCCCGGAGGTACAGACCAGCGCCGTGGGGTCGCCACTCCGGCGGGCCCGCCCGAGCGCGAAGAAGGCCGCCGAGCGCTCGTCCAAGTGGGAGTAGACCTCGATTTCGGGGTGGGCGTCGAAGGCGACAGTGAGCGGTGTCGAGCGACTCCCCGGCGCGAGACAGACCGCCTCGAGGCCGCCCGCAGCGAGTTCCTCGACGAGCACGCGGCCCCAGAGCGTGGCGCGGTTGGGTGCGGTCATCGTAGTTGGTCGAGGATCGGCCGGAACTTCAGGTTCACTTCCTCCCACTCGGTTTCGGGGTCGCTGTCGGCGACGATGCCGTTGCCCGCAAAGAGCGTCACCGATTCGTCGGTCGCCACGCCCGACCGGAGGCCGACGGCGAACTCCCCGTCCCCGTCGGCGTCGAACCAGCCGATCGGGGCCGCGTACCACCCCCGTTCGAAACACTCTATCTCCCCGATCGTCTCCATCGCGTCCTCGAGTCGCACCCCGCCGACCGCCGGCGTCGGATGGAGGGCATCGACCACCTCCAGCACGTGATGGTCGCGTTCGAGGGTCGCCTCGATCGGCGTCAGCAAGTGCTGGATGTTCGCCAGCCGCCTGACCGTCCGCTCACCGACGGAGACCGTACTCACGAGGGGTTCGAGACACTCCCGGATCACCTCGGCGACCAGCCGGTGTTCGTGCCGGTACTTTTCGCTCCCGGTCATTCGCTCGAGTAAGCTCTCGTCGTCCTCGGGCGTCTCGCCCCGGCCGATCGATCCCGCGAGGGCCTCCGTCCGGACCTGCCGTCCACACACGGCGGCCAGCCGTTCGGGTGGCGCGCCGAAGAACGTCCCGCCGCCCCCGGGATCGACGGCGAAGCGATAACAGTTCGGGTACCGCTCGCCCAGCCGAGCGACGGTGTCCTCGAGGTCGAGTGGGTCCTCGAGGTCGACGGTCAGTGCCTCCGCGAGGACGACCTTCTCGAGGTCGCCGCGGGCGATCCGTTCCCGGGCGTTCGCGACCCCCTCGATCCACCCCTCGCGTCCGGTGGCCTCCCGCGTGGCGTCGGTCCCCGGCGGTCTCCCGTTCCCGGCGGCCGCCGACCGACCCGAGAGGTCGTCGTGGACCCGCGCGAGGGTCTCGGCTGCCTCGTCCTCGCTTTCGCCGACGGCGGTGAGCCAGGTCCCACCGTCCGTTCGGGTCACCTGCACCTCGGGGACGACGAACGCCGCCGTCTCGAACCCCTCCCAGGTCCCACAGGGCTCGTGTGTGGGGTGAAAGGACAGGCCGCCGAACGCCCGGGGCCTGCTCGCGTCGGGACCGTCGTGGGAAAGCCCCGCGAGACGCCCGGCTGCCGCCGCTTGGACCGTCTCGAACCGGTCGCTCCCGGAAGCGGTGACCCCTCTGATAGCACCACAGCCGGCGACCTCGAGGCCGTCCGGCGAAGCCCACAGCACGCGGGGTGGCTCCGCGACGCCGAAGACGGTCTTCGGGGCGACGCCCGTGAGCTCGCGGCTGAGACTCCACAGCGGGTCGTCGCCCCCCTCTCTCGTCTGTCGCTTCCCGCCCGACGCTCGATCCATTGTGGGTCACTCGGGACTCCGGTGGTTTCAGCCTGACTATCCGGGTTCCATCCCGACTGCCCGTCTCCCCGCAGCGACAGTCGGTATTAACATTATTCCTAATGACTTAGGCAGGAGAGTTGTCACCCCTTGGCGAGTACACCCTTTTGATGAGCGAACCACAACAGCCGGCTCTCGACACCGCGTTCACGCTCCTCGCGGAGTCACGCCGACGACACCTCCTGTATCACTTCCTGGAGAACGACTGGGCGACCGTCGAAACCCTCTCCCGGCGGCTCACCGCTTGGGAGGAGGACCTCACGGTACGGGAAGTCGACGACGACGATCGAGAACGGGTCGCCGTCTCGCTCGTCCACAACCACCTGCCACGCCTGGCCGACCACGACGTCCTCGAGTACGACCCCCGAAACGGCGACGTGGTGACCTCGAGTGGGTTCGAGGGGATACGGCCGGTCCTCGAACGGTCCTGTGAGATCGAACGGGACGCCACGGTCCCCGAGCGGGCGGACCTGTCGACGCTCTACAGCGAGCCCCCCGAAGGGCCCTCTCGGCCGGAAAAATAACACTGACGGACGGCTGATACCGCCGACCGTGGTCCTGTGAACTGGCACGGGCCGGTTCACCCCCGAACGGGTTCGGTCTTCCAGGGGACAGTACGACGCCGGTTCGAGCGTATCCGACCGGCCTCGAGACGCCTGGTGTCTCCCGTCGAGACGGGTCGGTCGTCCGAACGGCGGCGGTGAAACTACGGCCCCGGCCGAGGGATGAACTGACAACTCGAGTGGGATAATCGCACCAAGTATTTAACTCTCCCGAGTGATTCTGTACAGAGGATTAATGGAACGCCTGACTCCCCAGACAGAGACCGACGAGGAAACGGAGGGCGAGACCACAGGACAGAAAGGAGTTCGGACCTGTCCCGAATGCGACTCGACGTCGCTCGTTCGGAGTCCCGACGAGAGCGAAGTGTGCTGTGAGGACTGTGGACTGATCCTCGAAGAGGAGACGATCGATCGGGGTCCCGAGTGGCGGGCGTTCAACGCCACTGAACGCGACAGCAAGTCCCGCGTGGGCGCGCCGACGACCCAGACGATGCACGATAAGGGCCTGACCACGAGCATCGACTGGAAGAACAAAGACGCCTACGGCCGCTCGCTATCCTCCGAGAAGCGAAGCCAGATGAACCGACTGCGCAAGTGGCAAGAGCGCATCCGGACCAAAGACGCCGGCGAACGGAACCTCCAGTTCGCCCTCTCGGAGACCGACCGGATGGCCTCCGCACTCGGCGTCCCCCGCTCGGTCCGGGAGGTCGCGAGCGTCCTCTACCGGCGCGCACTCGAGGAAGACCTCATCCGCGGTCGCTCCATCGAAGGCGTCGCCACGAGCACGCTGTACGCCGCCTGCCGGATGGAAGGCATTCCGCGCTCGCTCGACGAGGTCGCCGCCGTCTCGCGGGTCGACCGCATGGAGATCGGCCGCACCTACCGGTATATCTCCAAGGAACTCGCCCTCGAGATGCAACCCGTCGACCCGAAAAAGTACGTCCCCCGGTTCTGTTCCGAACTCGAACTCTCCGAGGAGGTCCAGGCGAAGGCAAACGAGATCATCGACACCACCGCCGAACAGGGGATGCTCTCGGGGAAGTCACCGACGGGGTACGCCGCCGCCGCGATCTACGCGAGCGCGTTGCTCTGTAACGAGAAAAAGACCCAAAACGAGGTCGCAAGCGTCGCACAGGTGACCGAGGTCACGATCCGCAACCGGTATCAAGAGCAGATCAACGCGATGGGCATCCACTAGCCGGACGGTTCACGACTCCTGTTTTCGAGGGGCTTCGAGAGCCTCGAGGAACGCCTCGGGGTGTTCGGCGTGTGGAAGCAACTCGGCGTAGTCGACGACCACGAGGTCGGCGCCGGCCGCTCGTGCGAGGGTTCGTCCCCCCCTCAGCGGGACGACTTTCGCGTCCCGCCCCCAGACGAGGGTGACCGGAACCTCGAGACCCTCGAGTGCGGTCTCGAGGTCGATCTCGGGGTCGAGCGTTCCGGAGACAAAGGAGGCGGGCGCGAACCGGGCGCCGGGCTGGTGGGCGGTCCGCCAGGCGTACTCGATCTCGCTCTCGTCGACGTTTTCGGCGTCGTAGTAGCCGTCCCGCGCGAGAAACTGCCGGATCGATAGCTTGCTCGCGAGGAGGTTGAAAAGCGTCGTGCCGACGACGGGCGTCCGCAAGAGCGTCCGTACCCAGGGACGAAACCGCGTCGTTTCGTCGGTCGGGCAGACCAGGACGAGTCGCTCGATAGCGTCGTCGTCGACCCCGGCCGCCGCGAACGAGCCCGAAAGCGAGGAGGCGACGACGGTCGGCGCCTCGAGGACGGCCGCGGTGAACTCCCCGAGGAACTCCGCGTAGAGGTCCGCCGAGTAGACCAGCGGCGGACGGGAAGACCGGCCAAAGCCCGGGAGGTCGACCGCGACCACGTGGTACTCCTCGGCGAGTTCGTCGAACACCGCCGCGAACTCGTTCGCGCTCGCGGCCGCGTGAACCCCGTGAACGAGCAGGAGGTCGGGGTCGGTCGGATCACCGGCGACCGTGTACGCGACGTCTATCCCACGCCAGCGGTAGGTTCGTTCGACCCCCGGTAGGGGCTTTCGGAGCTCGCCTGCACGTCTCTCGAGGAGCCGGTTCCCGACGACGGCCCCGGCGACCACGCCGGCCGTCGCGGTGAGCACCGTCCGGAGTTTCATACTCGAGGATCCGACGCGAACGCCCTTAGCCGTGACGCCGGGCGGTCACTCCGAGGGCGACCCGAGCCGTTCGTGGTCGAGTTCGGAGAGACACGTTTCGACGGGCCCGAGCGCGTCGCCGGCGATGGTGTAGGGGTCGGTCTCCCCACGGCGGACGGCCTCGGCTAACTCATCGACGCCGCCGGCGGCCTCGAGTTCGGCCTCGAGTAAGCTGTGAACGTCCCCCCGGAGGAGCGTCCGGATCTCCTCGGCGTAGCGGGTTCGGGTGTGCTCGGCGAGTTGTCCCGACTCCTCCAGGTGCGTCGTGTGTTCGGAAAACGCCCCCATGAGCGTCTCCAGTCCCTTCCTTTCGGTTGCGACCGTCTCGATGACGGGCGGCGACCACGTCTTCTCGTCTTCATCCGCATCAGCGTCCCCGTCGTCGAAGACGCCCCCCTCGACGCCACCGGGGCCGTGGTGGCCGGCGTCGACGCCCATCCCCTCGCCGAGATCGATCATCTCCTTGAGCTCCTGAACAGTGCGCTCTGAGCCGGGTCGGTCCGCCTTGTTGACGACGAAGACGTCGGCGATCTCCAAGATGCCCGCCTTGAGCGTCTGGATGGCGTCACCCGAACCCGGCGGAACGAGGACGGCGACGGTGTCGGCCGTCCGGACGATGTCGATCTCGTTTTGGCCGGCACCGACGGTCTCGATGATGATCCGATCCTTGCCGAAGGCGTCCATGGCCTTGACGGCGTCGGCGGTCGCCGTCGAGAGCCCGCCGAGTTGGCCCCGGGCGCTCATCGAGCGAACGAAGACGTCCATGTCGCCGATCGTCGAGGCCATCCGGATGCGGTCGCCGAGCACTGCGCCGCCGGTAAACGGCGAGGAGGGGTCGATGGCGATCACGCCGACGGTCTCCCCGCGTTCGCGGTAGGCTTCCGCGAGTTTGTCGACGAGCGTCGATTTGCCCGCGCCGGGACTGCCCGTAACCCCGATGACGTCCGCCGAGCCGGTGTGGCTGTACAGTTCGGAGACGAGGTCGCGATAGCCCGGCGCGCGGTTCTCAATCTTCGAGATGAGCCGGGCCAGCGCCCGGTGTTTGCCCTCGAGGAGGTCCTCGAGGAGCGCCTGGTCGTCCGCGTTCATCGCTCCGGGGCGTTCTCGCGGACGAACTCGATCGTCTCCTCGATCGACGTCCCGGGGCCGAAGACCGCGGAGACGCCCTGGTCTTTCAGGGCTTCTTTGTCCTCGTCGGGGATGACGCCGCCGGCGAGCACCAACGTGTCCTCTTTGGCGTCGTACTCCTCCAGGCCGTCCATGATCTTCGGGACCAGCGTGTTGTGTGCCCCTGAGAGAATAGAGATGCCGAGTACGTCGGCGTCCTCTTGGACCGTCGCCTGGACGATCTCCTCGGGTGCCTTGTGGAGTCCGGAGTAGATCACTTCGAACCCGGCGTCACGGAACGCCCGTGCGATGACGTGTGCACCGCGGTCGTGGCCGTCGAGGCCTACTTTCGCTACCAGACACCTGATCGACTGTTGTTCCTGCTCGCCCATGGGGGAGAGTTTCTCGGCCGGTCGTTTGACTTTAACGGAAGTTCGTGGGAGGCTCGGAAAGCTAAGGGAGTGAGAAAACTCCGTTATCTGGCGCTGGTCTGAAAACTCGAGTGTCGTCCGGACACAGAAGACGGGGAAGACTGCTTACAGGAACCGGAACGTCTCTAAGTTCTTCGGGGCGAACGTGCGGATGTTGTACTCGTGATAGAGCGCCGAGGAGAGGTCCTGTGTCGAGCGTTCGTCACCGTGGACACACAGCACCTTCTCCGGGCGTGGGTTCATGGTCTTCACGAAGTTCTCCAGGCCGGCTCTGTCCGCGTGGCCGGAGAAGCCGTCGACGGTTTCGACGTCGACCTCGAGTGAGAGGGTGCCCCGGCCGTTGCTGTTGTGCCCGCCGCTGTGGCCGACCTCGCCGGTCGGAATCTCGTCCCAGCCGGTCTGGATGCGCCGGCCGAGGGTCCCCTGGGCCTGGTAGCCGACGAAGACCATAGTCGAGTCCGGATCGGGACCGATGTGGCCGAGCCAGGACATGATCGGGCCGCCGGTGACCATACCCGAAGTCGAGAGGATGATACAGGGGCCGCCGTCGGCGACCTCCTGGCGTTCCTCCTCGCCGCCGTCGATGTGGTTGAACTCCTCGGCGAGGAACGGGTTCTCGTCGTCGTGGAAGATCCGATCGCGCAGGTCGTCCCGGAGGTACTCGGGGTAGGTGGTGTGGATCGCCGTCGCCTCCCAGATCATCCCGTCCAGATGCACCGGCATCGAGGGGATCTCCCCCTCGCGCATCGCCTTCTCCAAGACGAGCATGATCTCCTGGGAGCGACCGACCGCGAACGCCGGTATCAGCACTTTGCCACCCCTCTCGGCGGTCTCCCTGATCACCTCCTTGAGTTTCTCCTCGGAATCCGCCTGGTCGGTCTGGTAGTCGTTTCGACCACCGTAGGTCGACTCGAGGACGAGCGTCTCCACGCGGGGGAAGTCGTTGACCGCACCGTTGAAAAGGCGGGTGTCGGTGTAGTGGATGTCTCCGGAAAAGGCGACGTTGTAGAGGCCGTCGCCGATGTGGAAGTGGCTCACTGCGGAGCCGAGGATGTGCCCGGCGTTGTGGAAGGTGAGTTTCACGTCCGGTGCGATGTCGGTGACGTCGCCGTACTCGAGGGGGATGGTGTGTTTGATCGCCTCGCGGACCTGCTCTGACTCGTAGGGTGGGGACCGGCCTTCCTTGGCTGCGACGTCCAGGTAGTCGAGGGTGAGCAGGCCCATCAGATCGCGCGTGGGCTCGGTACAGTAGATCGGGCCGTCGTACCCGTATTTAAACAGTAGCGGGATCAGCGCGGAGTGGTCGAGGTGGGCGTGGGTGAGCACGACCGCGTCGATCGTCTGTGGGCCCGCGCCGAGTGCCTCGGGGGCGTGCAGATAGGGAACCTCGCCCTCCGCACCCGGCTTGTCACCACAGTCGACGAGGATGCGCGTCTCGGGCGTCGAGAGGATAAAGGAGGCCCGCCCGACCTCACGACAACAGCCAAGCGTCGTGATGCGGACGTACTCGTCGTCGGACATCTCCTCGCGGTGGATCTGGCGGCCGACCTTTTCGAGTATATCGCGGCGATCGTCCCGTTCCTGTTTCAGGAAGTTCCGGACGTTCGAGACCGTCGAGGACTCGATCGGCGGCGTGCGCACGACTTCGGGCGTCCAGCCGACCGACTTGGTGATGTCACGCAGCGTCGACCCGTGGCGGCCGATCACCATCCCCGGCTTCGCGGCCTCGATGACGACCTCGCCGGTGTCCGCGTGGAAGTCAAGGTCCGTGACGCCGGCTTCCTCCGGGATGACGTTCATGATCTCCTCGCGGGCCTCAGTCGGCCGGGAGAGGACGCTCGGGTCGGGACGGACGGTGATCCGTTTCCGGAGTTTGCTCGCGAGCTTTCGGATGAGATCGCCCTGCTGGGCGAACTTCTTCGGATCGCGCGTGTACACCACAAGCTCCGGCCCTTCGTACTTCACCGAGGAAACCGAGATGTCACCCGGTAGCTCGCTCGTGATCTTTGCTTTCAGTTCGTCGAGTTGCTGCTCTACAGTGCTCATATTCCAAAGAGAGGGTTCACGTCACCCCGTTCGCGGACGGGCGTGCCCTTCGTCCGGCCGGACCCACCCACTCGCCGATCGCGTGATCGACGCCGGGGGAGACGGGACGTGCAGGTCACGTTCTCCAGTGAGTACCACGAAGTCCGTCTCATAACGTCTCTGTCCCCGATCATCTGTGGGTGGCCGTGTCGCGACGGACACGACTCCAGGTCTGTCCTGGTCCGTGCGGGAAGATTCCAGGGAGAACCCGCTTACTCGAGGCTATTCCGTCCGTGGTATAAAAGCCTTCGCAAACGTAAGGGGGTGTCACACCGAACGACGGCTATGGAACTCACGCCCGACCGCGTCGCCGCCGAGCGCGACTGGATCGTCGACCGAACGGACACCGTCGTCCCGATCATCAACGACGTTCGCGAGGACCTCGGGGAGGTCTTCGAGACCGACGTCGCCCACGTCACCGAGAGCCAGTACGAACGGGAGGTCGACGTCGTCTTCGCCGACGGCGACCTCGCGGTCAACGTCGCCGCGATGGTCGCCATCCTCCGGGAGTTAGACGTCGAAAACGACTATCCCGGCTTCATCGTCGACGAGATCCTGGGTCGAGAACTCGCGGCGACCATCGCCGGCACCCAGCCACTCCGTACGCTTGGCGAGGCGACCTTCCACTACGCCGACGTCCACGTCCACGGGCCCGAGGGCGAAAACGCCGGCGTCGACGACTTAGAGGCCGCACTCGCCGCCGGGTTTCAAGAACGGATCCCGGGCTGGACGTGGACCGAGCGGGAGAGTCCGTTCACCCTCGAGTGAGACTGACGGGGGAAAATCCCGGCGGGCTTTCGCCGCCAGTAGTGGGATCGATGTCCGACGGGTCCGGGCCGCTCGCCACCGGACGGCGTCCGACTTCTCCGCTCGCTGTTCTCTGCGTTGCTCGACCGGCTGGGTACGGGGTTTCCTCTGACAGTGTTACTCGTCGTCCTCGGTCCCGTCGTCACCCTCTTGGTCCTCGGTCCCGTCCTCTTCGTCGGCTTCTGGGTCTTCTTCGGGGGCCTCTCCCTCCTCTGGGAGTTCCTCGGGCAGTTGCTCTTGTTGTTGCTGTTGTTGTTCCATCTGTTCGACGACCGTGCTGTAGACGACGCCCGGCGAGAGACTCTCGACGTAGCCGTGTTTGAGTTCGTCGACGAGGGCTTCCGGCGATCCGTCGACCAGGAACGCCTGTTCGTGGTTTTCGACGATCGACAGCCCGTCGGTCTCCTCGACTGCCTGCTCGAAGTTCGGGATCGCGTCCTCAGCCAGTTGGGCGAACTCCTGTTGGGCTTCCTGCATGTCCATCTCCCCTTCCTCGATCGCCGCCTGGAGTTCGAGTTGCTCTGCTGCAGGCGGACCCGCAAACACCGTCACGTAGTCGGCGTGTGGGTCGTCGGAACTCATCGGATTGAGGCTCGAACAGCCGGCGACCGCCGCCGTCGCGCTTACCCCTGTAAGCTGGAGGAACCGTCGCCGGTTGTGGAAATTCGTCATTATATCTCCGGGTCAGGGGCGAAGACAAGAAGGGCTTTCGGTGCCCGTTCGAAACGACAGCCGATATGCTGTGTCGCGGTGGCTCGATCGCTCACACGGTCGACGGTGTAATCCACGGCTTTTTCGGCCGCCAGCGCTACTCCTGGATATGAGAAACGCGAAGATCGTCTGCACGCTGGGGCCCGCCTCGAGTGACCCGCGTACGATCCGGGACCTCGCCGAGGCCGGGATGGCCGTCGCCCGGCTGAACGCGAGCCACGGCTGCACCGACGACCGTGCGGACCTCGCCGAGAACGTCCGCCTGGTCGACGAGGCACGGGCCGAACCCGTCGCCGTCATGCTCGACTTGCAGGGGCCGGAGGTCCGGACCGCACCGTTACCCGACGGGGAGACGGTCACCCTCGAGACGGGATCGAGGATCCGCTACGTCGAGAGCGAGGGGGCGACCCCGGAGGAAATCGGCCTCTCGCTGTCGATCGACGGCGTCTCGCCCGGCGACCGCGTCCTGCTTTCGGATGGGATGATCGAGACGACGGTCGTCGACGTCGACGGCGAGGGGATCGTCGCAGCGGTCGACAGCGGCGGCGAACTGGCCGGGCGACAGGGCGTGAACGTCCCCGGCGTCGACCTCGATCTCGAGATCGTCACCGAGGAAGACCGTGCGGAACTCGAGATGGCCGCGGAGGTCGGCGTGGACTTCGTGGCGGCGAGTTTCGTCCGGGACGCCGAGGACGTCTACGAGGTCAGCGAAGTACTCGAGGAACTCGACGCCGACATTCCGATCGTCTCGAAGATCGAGCGTGCGGGCGCGGTCGAGAACTTAGACGGGATCATCGAGGCGTCATACGGGATCATGGTCGCTCGTGGGGACCTGGGTGTCGAGTGTCCGATGGAGGACGTGCCGATGATTCAAAAACGGATCGTCCGCCGGTGTCGGAACGCGGGTGTGCCCGTTATCACGGCCACGGAAATGCTCGACTCGATGGTCGAGGCCCGGCGACCGACCCGCGCGGAGGCCTCGGACGTCGCAAACGCAGTCCTCGACGGCACCGACGCGGTGATGCTCTCGGCTGAGACCGCCGTCGGGGACCACCCCGTCGCGGTCGTCGAGGCGATGGACCGGATCGTCCGGCAAGTAGAGGGGTCCGAGGAGTACGCCGGGGCTCTCGAACGGTGGGTGCCAGAGGCGGGTGAGGCCCGGACGGACGCTTTGGCACGCGCTGGACGGTACCTCGCCCGGGACGTCGAGGCCGACGCGGTCGTCGCGGCGACCGAATCGGGATACACCGCACTGAAGACGGCCAAGTACCGCCCAACCGTCCCCGTCGTCGCCTCGACGCCGACTCAAGACGTCCGGCGCAAACTCGCCCTCTCGTGGGGCGTGACGCCCCTTTATGCCTCGGTTTCGGACCAGGGTGCTGACGCCGTTATCGAAAAAGCCGTCCAGTCGGCACTCGACGCCGGCGTGGCCGACAGCGGCGATACCGTGGTCGTTCTCTGTGGGATGATGACCGACCTCGAGGGGGCGAACACGACGAACATGCTGAAAGTCCACGTCGCGGCAGACACGATGGCGACCGGCCGGGTCGTCGTCGAGGGGCGGGCCGTCGGGCCGGTCGTCAACGCGCCGGACGGGGATCTGACCGACGCTCCCGAGGGGGCAGTCGTCTCCCTCGGCCCGGAGTTCGACGCTCAGTTCCGGGGCGATCTGGGGAAGATCGCCGCCATCGTCGACACACGCCGTGGCATGACCGGCTACCCCGCGCTGGTCGCCCGTGAGATGGACGTCCCGATGATAAGCGACGCCGACGTCTCCGACCTCGAGGGTGGGGTGGTCGTCACCGTCGACGCCGAACGGGGCGTGGTCTACGCGGGCGACATCGAGGACCGACGAACGCGCGGGTAGGACGGCGGTTTTTTGCGTCCGGGGCCCTTGTTCCCGGTATGGCAGAAGACGCGGCGGGTTCGGATCCGGACGCTGGTGGGAATCGCCCCGAGGGAGACGACGGGAGTTCCGTCGAGTGGGGTGACACCGAACCCGAGCGACGTGACGGCCCGCGGTTCTCGGTAGACGACCTCGAGGGCGAGAGCTCGGACGGGCCAGAGCGAATCCCGATGACTCTCGGTGGCCGGGACGGTCGGTCGTCCGCGGCGGACGACCCCGAACCCGAAGCCGACGAGGACGCGATCGGCCCCGAACCCGGGTCGGCACCGATCGAACGCGAGGAACTGCACCTCGAGAACGCGGTGTTCGTCCTGCTCGGGGCGATCACGATGGTTCTGGTACTCGTTCGCCTCGTCTCACTCGGCTTCGGGTGAGTGTATCGGACGGGGCTGTGTAACTGTTACGAAATTCAGTAAGATGTAGTAGTAGTTAGTACTGATTCACCGACCACTTTCAGTATGGTTGGCGAATATTTTTCTTCGTGGTGGTTGTAGTATGGTCTGTCACGATGACCGCGACCATCGGCCTACATGGACGCTCTGGGCGGTCAGCGTGGCGGCCA
>LFFM01002522.1_pt1 | contig 12024 bp, 13 predicted proteins | sample 643131 | NCBI WGS metagenome assembly LFFM01 (sample SAMN03777445, study PRJNA286221) | soda lake metagenome | biome: soda lake; feature: Kulunda steppe; material: water; isolation source: sample Tc-Br brine of Tanatar trona crystallizer | place: Russia: Kulunda steppe | collected 2011-07
ATGCGCCAGATGTTCGGAAACGAGTAAGAACAGATATAGAACGCAAACGAACGTTCTGAACGTTCTTACGCTGTTTTATTAAGATCGCATAGCCGCTTACGGGATCAGCCTGAGGCTGAGCGCCAAACATCGATCTCTCTCGGCTCTTGGCGCTTGATCGTACCCTACGCGTGTCTCGTGACGTCTTCGAGATCAAACAGTTGTACAGTATCGCACTCGGACACCGCTTCTTGAACCGCCTGTGTCGCACCACTTCGAGTGAATAACGCGTATTTTGTCTCTCTCACCGGTATCTGGCGTCCGTCGGATCTCAGCGGCATGGTCTTCGAGCGAGGCGAGAGCTCCGTAGTCAAGTGGAGCGTTGGAAAAGGTTCGCGACCCCTAACGTCGACAGAGTTGATTCGAGTGGCGGTACTCAGACGTCGTCGCGCTCGGTCAGTTCAGTACGGAGTCCCTCGGTCAGTCGTGCAAACCGAGGCTGGAGATGGAAGCGAGCGTCCTCTTTCGCTTCGAGAAGGTGGTCACGGCGTGTCCCGGAGTACGCAGGTGCCATCTCCTCGAGTTCCTCCATGACCGCCTCGACCGCCTCGGGTCGTTCGAGCATATCGTACGTTCGAAACACGTTCCGCAACCCACGCTTGGCCGAGTTTCTCACCCTACCATCCTCGTCAGTTATCGCTTCGAGCATGAAGTTTCGTACGTCGTCGGTCTGGTCTGCGACTCGTTCGAGCGCATCGCCTCCCTCCTCGTACAGGTTGACCACTGCTGCCATCCCGGGTGCGAGGTGTTCGACCACCCGAACGATCGACTGCCGGACGTATCCATCGTCGCTGTCCGCGTAGAGCTCGGTCAGGTCGTCGAATCTCGCATCGAACAGCTCGATACGTTCACGCACATCCAGTGACTTGATCTCCTCGACGGCTAGATTGACTCGATCAGGATCGCCCGAGGTAACGTCGTTCGCGAAATCCTCCCAATCGGACGTCATGTGGGCGTCTTGGAGCCGCGACGTCTTGAGTTCACGTGGCTGATAGAGTGTCATCTCGAGGATTTCGATCGGGTGCGGAACGGTAGTCCGACACGCGAGTCGTGAGTGTTCACCGTGGCTATCGACGTTGGGGGATCGACTTTGGGGCATTGGCCGCGGAAAACGGTACGGAGAGGTTTGGGCTACTTGCGGGGCGAACGGCGTCTCAACACCACTCCTCGAGAACGCTGGCATCCGTCTCGTCGACGGAGAGCCACGCGTCCTCACGGGAGACGTCAGCGATCACGAGCTCGGGTCGCGATCGCGCGGAATCGACGGATGCCATCACGTCCGGCGACGGCGTCGTCGTCGCGTCGGCACCCGTCGGCACGCCGGGTCGGCGGCGGTCAGGGTCCGGTTCGTCCCAGGGAGTGGAACTCCGTGACATGGTAGTGACTATTTCTCACTGATTGATAAGAGTTGCGAACCAGGACAGCGATCCGGATGAAATCCACACGAACGTGTGTTCTCTCATCGAGAGCGACACGAACCGTCAGTTCGGGGTCGAACGGGCGTCGGCTGCTCCACCCCCCCCAGTCGGGCGTCCGGGCTTCGCAGTATACAAGAGGTGCCCCGGCAAATGAGAGGGCATGAACGTAGCAGACGCCATGACGCCGCGGTCAGAGCTCGTCGTCGTCGAGATTCCCGGGAGCCGTGACGACGTGTTGGCGTACATCCAAGAACACGGGTTCTCCTCCGTCCCCGTGGTGAAAAACGTCGACGGCGAGGAGGTCTATCGTGGCCTCGTCTCGCGTGACGACCTCATCGACCAGCCCGACGAGGACCAGCTCGCGTTGTTGATGCGCGAGGTGCCGACGGTCGGTGCCGACGACGATCTCCGCGAGGCAGCCGCGATGATGGTTGAAAAGCGTTCGCGTCGGCTGCCGGTCGTCGACGGCGACGAGCTCGTCGGCATCGTCACCGTCACCGACGTGGTGCGGGCCATCGCACGCGGCAACGTCGACGGCACGAGCGAGGTCGGACCGCTCGCGACACGATCGGTCAACACCACGTACGTCGGCACGCCCCTGCCGGTCGCGGAACGTGAGATCGGTCTCGCGGACGTTCCGTACGCGATCGTTCTCGACGACGACGCGCGGATGGCCGGGGTCCTCACCGAAGTCGACATCCTCGAGGTCGCCCGCGTCGTCGAAGGCGAGGCCAGCACCGGCGACTCGATCGCCGAGCAGGATTCCGAGTGGTCCTGGGAGGGAGTCAAGGCGATCGGTGCCCGATATCTCCCGACGCGAAACGTGGAGATCCCCGCCGAGGAGACGCGCCACTTCATGACCGAGGACCTCATCACCGTAACCGAGACGTTGACCGCCGAGCGAGTCGCACGGGAGCTGATCACGAACGACGTCGAGCAGGTCCCGCTCGTTCGCGGCGCCGATCTCGTCGGCATCGTCCGGGACGTCGATCTGCTGGAGGGTATCTGATGGGCGACGGCGACCTCGTCGAGCTGGCAAAGCGCCGCGGCTTCTTTTTCGGCTCGAACGGCGCCTACGGCGGCACAGCCGGCTTCTACACGTTCGGTCCGCAGGGCGCGGCGCTGAAGCGAAACGTCGAGGATGCCTGGCGCGACCGATTCACGATCAAGGAGGGGAACCGCGAGATAGAGGCCCCGACGGTGATGCCCGAGGCCGTCTTCGAGGCGTCCGGACACCTCGAGGGGTTCGACGACATGCTGATCGAGTGTGCGGAGTGTGGCGCCTCCCACCGCGCCGACCACCTCGTCGAGGACGCTACGGACGTCGAGGACGCGGAGGCGCTCCCGGGCGAGGAGGTCGAGACGCTGATCGCCGACAACGGGATCGCCTGTCCGACCTGTGGTGCCTCGCTCGCAGGCGTTCCGGTCGAGAGTTTCAACCTGATGTTCGCGACCGAGATCGGGCCCGGCGACTCACAGCCCGGCTATCTCCGTCCGGAGACCGCACAGGGGATCTTCGTCGAGTTCCCGCGGCTGAAGGAGTACGCCCGGGGGAGCCTTCCGTTCGGGATCACCCAGATCGGTCCCGCCTATCGCAACGAGATATCCCCGCGTGGGGGCCTGTTGCGGCTCCGTGAGTTCACCCAGGCGGAGCTCGAGCAGTTCATCGACCCCGAGGAGGACGAGCCGCCGCTTCACCGGGTCGCCGACGTCGAGGTCCGGCTCTATCCCGCGACCGAACAGGAGGCCGAGGACGGCGAGTACGTCGAGACGACGATCGGAGCGGCCGTCGAGGAGGGGATCATCGGCTCGCCGTGGGTCGGCTACTACCTCGGCGTCGCCCGTCGATGGTACGAACGGATCGGCGTCGACATGGACCGATTCCGGTTCCGCCAACACCTCTCGGGCGAGCGCGCCCACTACGCGGCCGACTGCTGGGACGCCGAAAGCGAGGTGGACGGCGACTGGATCGAGATCGCGGGCTTCGCGTACCGCGGCGACTACGACCTCTCGAAACACGGCGAGTACGGCGACGACTCCTTCACCGTCTTCAAACGCTACGACGAGCCCAAGACCGTCGAACGAGCGACCGTCGATCCGGACATGGCGACGCTTGGACCCGAGTTCGGCGGCGACGCCGCCGCGGTCGCGGAGGCGCTGGAGACGCTCGCCGCCCGTGACCCGGACGCCTTCGATGCCGAGACGGTGACCGTGACGGTCGGCGAGGGCGACGACGCCGAGACCCACGAGGTCGGGACGGACGTCGCGAACTTCTCGATCGAGGAGGTGACCGAGAACGGCGAGCACGTCACGCCCCACGTCGTCGAGCCCTCCTTCGGCGTCGGTCGAACCGTTCAGACGCTCCTCGCACACGCCTACCGAAGCGACGAGGTCGACGGCGAGGAGCGAACCTACCTGGCGTTGGAGCCGGCGATCGCACCGCGAGACGCCGCGGTGTTCCCGCTGGTGACGAACGACGACCGGCTCGTCGAGCTGGCCGGCCGCGTCGCCGCCGACCTTCGCGAGGCCGGTCTCTCCGTCGCGTACGACGACTCCGGATCGATCGGGCGACGGTATCGCCGCCAGGACGAGGTCGGAACGCCGTTCTGTGTCACCGTCGACCGCGACGGCGTCGAGGGGGACGGTCCGGAGACGGTCACCCTCCGTGAGCGCGACTCCGCAGGACAGGTTCGGATTCCGGTCGGAGACCTCGCGGACGAGCTCGTCACGCTCCGGAAGGGCGGCGCGTTCACCGAGCTGTTCGATCGGCACGAAACGGTCGAAACCGACGTGGAGACGGCGTGATGAGGGTGCGGACGGCAACGGGGTGTGGGACCGGGGTGTGGATGGCGTGACGGGGGATCCGAACGCGTGAGCCTTCCCGGCGGAGCGTGGCGCGAGCGCGTCGAGTTCGAGCGGCGGCTCGTCCACGCCGGCGGGACGCTGTACGTGGCACCCTACCTGCTGGGGTGGCTCTCGTGGACGGAGACGCAGTATCTCCTGCTCGCGGGGCTCGCCGTCGTGGCGGCGCTGGAGGCCCTGCGTCTCCGCGGGGCAGCCGGTCCGCTCGATCCGTTGTATGACGCGCTCGTCCGTGAGTACGAGGCGGACGGCGTCGCCGGCTACGCGCTCTATCAGCTGAGCATGACCGGCGTCGCGCTCGTGCTCTCGCCGGCGCTTGCGATCCCCGCGATGTGGATGCTCTCGCTCGGTGACCCGGTGAGCGGCATGCTCGGCGACAACGGGCCGACGGAGCCGAAACGCCCCGCCGTGTGGGTCGCGATGGCGCTCGTCTGTACCGTCATCGCCGTCCCCTTCACCGTTTCCGCGTTCGGAACGGGCGTCGGCGTCGGCGTCGCGGTCGCCGGCGCGGTCGCGGCCGCGGTCGCGGACGGGTTGCCGCCGATCATCCGCGGCGTCGCCGTCGACGACAACCTCACCATCCCGCCCGCCGCCGCCGCCGCGATGGTGCTGGTGCTTGCGGTCGTCGGATAGGCGAGGCTGCGGTCCTCGAAGCGGCCGAGGTGGCGACGGACCGACAGAGGAAAGGCCCGGCCACGCCGAGTGGGAACCATGAGCGAGGAACGCGAGGACGTCGTCGCCCCGAGCGACGTCGGCGGCGAGGGGCCGCCCGTCGAGGAGAAGCCGTACAAGATCATCTTCGAGGCCAACAAATGCTTCGGGGCGGGCAAGTGTGCCGAGGTCGCCGGCAACTGGGAGATGGACATCTCGACGGGGCTCGCGAAGCCGAGGAGCTACTACGTCGGCGAGGACGAACTCGAGGAGAACGTGCGAGCCGCCGAGGTCTGCCCGGCGAAGAAGGAACGCGGGATCATCCACGTCATCGATCGCCGGACCGACGAGGAGATCGCGCCAAATCCACACGGCGACGGGACGCTCTCGGTCGACTGGTGAGCCGGGAGTGAGCGGCCGGTCCGCCGGACGCCGGCATCCGAAAGGGGTTTGACCGCCCCCCGAGAAGCCGGAGGTGCGCGGGGGTGGCTGAGCCTGGCCAAAAGCGGCGGACTTAAGATCCGCTCCTGTAGAGGTTCGAGGGTTCGAATCCCTTCCCCCGCATCCTGCGGCGAGCAGTTCGAGAGCCGCGGGTGTGCAGTTGAAGCGGTTCGAACCAAAGAGCGGCGGAGTGGTCTATAAGGCATCGGAGGAGGCGTCCGAGCGGATTTATAAGGCATCGGAGGAGGCGTCCGAGCGGATTTATAAACCGATCCGGACGACCCGTGATTCGGAGATGCGGTCGGCGCGCGCCTCCTCGCGCCTTTTTAAAGGCGCGAGGAGCACGTGCGAGGGAGCCGCCAGCCGGTCGCCGAGCGGTCCGGCGGCCGGCTGGCTGCGAGGCTGGGGAGGCGTGAGGCTGCGGTGCGGTTTCGATCGGATCTACTTCCCCCCGCGTTCGCGTTCCGGAGCGTCGGGAGATTCCAGCCGTACCTGACCGCCGTAAGTCGCGTTCCGACGGTCACCGCGGCACACAACAGGGCGGCCGTCGCGAACGCGGCGAGCCCGATCGCATCCGAGACGACGGTGATCGGGTGGTCGTCCGGCGCCGTAGTCGGGTGGTGGTCCGGGGAGGTGAGGAGGACGCTCGCCCCGATCGCCAGCCCGACGCCGAACGTGCCCAGCCCGATCTCGGCCGGCGACTGCAGCGCCAGCGGCACGCGATTCACGAGGAGGTCGCGCGTCACGCCGCCGGCGAACGCCATCGCGAGGCCGACGACGGCGATCCCGAACACGTCGAATCCCTCGCGGATCGCCTTCGTCGAGCCGACGAGCGCGAACGCGATCAGCCCCAGAGCGTTCATCGGGACGAACGGGTCGCCGGCCCACGCAAGGACGAGATCGGGAGCCACTGACGGCGACTACGGGAACCCACGACTTGAACGCCCCGTTCGCACGTGGGAGCACCACGGCGGCGGCTGCCCGGATGCGAACCGTGCGGCCGTGCGAAATCGCGCCGCCGCCGTTTCTCGACGATCACGCCGGGTCGCTCACCCGACGTGTCGCCGCAGGACCTCGATCCCGTCCGTCATCGACGCGATCGGATCGTCGGGGTCGTCGTGCTCGTACACCCACCAGTCAACGTCCGCACGGCGGCCCGCATCGATGAGCCGGGGGACGTCGAGATCTCCCGCCCCGAGGGCGACCGGTTCGCCGGCGTCGACGTCGGCATCGGAGACGTGGACGTGGGAGATTCGATCGGCGTAGCGATCCAGAAGCGCTGCCGGATCGGCCCCGCCGACGGCAGCCCAGCCGAGATCGAGCTCGAAGCCGAGCCGGTCGTCGGTGCGCCCGAGCAGTTCGTCCATGGCCGTCGACCGCCCGCCCTCGACCGCGACGAACTCGTGGTCGTGGTGGTGATACGCGAGCGTGAACCCGTCGTCGTCGAAGGCCTCGACGAGCGCGTTCAATCGGTCGGCGACGGCGTCGATCCGGTCGATGGTCTCGAACCGATCCGGGTCCATCCAGGGGACGACCAACGTGTGACAGTCCAGCCGGTCGTACCGATCGACGACGGCGTCGTACTCGGACTCGAGCGCCTCGATAGTGACGTGGGCGGCGGCGGAAGCGAGGCCGTTTCGGTCGAGCGCGTCGCGGACCGCCTCCGGCGACGCCTCGCGAACCCGATAGGCGAACTCGACCCCGTCGTACCCGGCGTCGCCGACACGGTCGAGGATCGTCGGCAGCGGCTCGTCGAGCGATCGAAGCGTGTACAGCTGGACGGCGATCCGGTCCATGGGTGCGCTGTGAGCCACGGGATGGAAAGCTCACCGGGATCGCTCCGGAGGTTCGGATCGGGGTGAGACCGATCCGGCGACTTTTAAGTGAGCGCTCGCGGGAGGGTCAGTATGGATGCCGCGGTGCCCCGCGTGTCCGAACGGCGCGTCCACGTGGCGCCGCTCGGCCACGAGCGCGACCGGATCGTCGAGCCCCTCCGTGACCATCGGGCGGACGTCGCCTATCTGCTCGTCGACGCGCCGAGCCGGAACGCCGAACGCGGCGCCGTCGACTTCGACGTCGACTGGGACGATCCGGCGGCGACGAACGTCGACGTCGGGGCACTCACCGAGTATCAGCGCGACGCGTGGACCGCGGTCGCGGCGTTCGCGGAAGTTCGCGCGTTGCCCGTCAGGCTCGGCGACGTCTACGACGTATTGGGGGTGACGACGACGATCGCCGCACATCACGCCGCCGGCGTCGCCGGCGGCGACCGCCTGTTCGCGAACGTCTCCACCGGGCCGCGGATCGCCGCCGTCGGCGTCGCCGTCGCGTGTATGATCGTGGGTGCACGACCCTACAGCGTCGAACCCACACGACGGCGCCACGACGTCGTGAGCGAACCGCTCACTGAGGGGATCGAACGGATCGTCGACCTGCCGCTGTATCCGATCGATGCACCCACGACGGATCAGGTGGCGGTCCTCGGACGGCTCCACGAGCGCGAGAACGAGAACTACACCACCGATAAGTGGAACCTCATCGAGTGGGCCGACGAGCGCGACCTCGAGTTCCTCGCGACGGCGGGTGAGAGCCGCACCGCCAAGTACCGTGCGCTCGAGACGCGCGTGCTCACCCCGCTTCGTGACCGCGGCTACGTCGAGCTCGAATCGGTCGGCCGGTCCGACGACGTGCGACTCACCGGGACCGGCCGGCGCGTCTTCTTCGCCTTCAAACACAAGCTCCAACGCCGGTCGGAGTGACGCGATCGTCCGACCGCGACTCGCCGGTCCGTCGCCGATCCGGTCGGGCGTCTCTCGATACGGACTGTTCGGTTTATCCGGATAGTACGGAATGTAGATGGATAGCGTACAATTTGCAACCGCCCCACGTTTCAAACGGGGAACGTCCCACGACGAAAGGCCACCGCGGACGGGGGGGACGTCGGCCGTCGGGGGCGTTCTCCGTTCCCCGCCGACGCGTGCCGGCACGTCCGGCGACGTCGGCCCTCCAACGCTCGCTTGGCGTACGCGCTGTGTTACGGTCTCGCGTGCTATTGCTACAGCCTCGTCCACTCGCTCGGCCCGCCGACGCGGTCGCGGGTGCGGAACTGGCGTTCGTCGTCGCCCACGCGCGTCTCGACGACGAGCTCGAAGGGTTCGTGAAGCGTGTGCACCACCCGCTCGTCGTGCGTCTTCGAACCGATGACGCCGACGAGGGGCCACCCCTCACTGGAGCACTGTGAGCTCATCACGCGGGTGAACTGGTAGATCCGTTCGGGGTCCCAGTACATCAGCAACTGTGAAAACGAATGGATCCCGACCGCCCGACCGATCCCGGCCGAGGACTCCACGACGTCGGTGAACTTGATGCCGATGTCGGTGAGGTTGCCGGCGCTGGCGACGTACTTCGTCGTCGCCGTGTCCGGACGTTTTTCGCCCTGTTCATGGGTGACACAGTCGATGACGACCAGATCGTCGTCGGCCCGATCGGTGATCCGCTCGTAATCATTCCGGACCTTCTCGACGGGTCGACCCGTCGAGATCACGACGGGGGCGTCCGACCACTCGGCGAGGATCCGCATGAACAGTTCGTACTTCCCAGTCATCGGTGGACCGCTGACCAGCACGCTGTCCGCGCGGTGAACGGCGTCGGGAAGCACGGTCATCGTTTCCTCGTGGGACCGAGTCCCGTAAAACCCTTCCGAGGGATCACTTTCGGAGCATCGACGGCAGGTTCAACGAGGACGGCAGCCCGTCGTCCCGCTTCCGCAGAACTGTCAGATCGCTCAATGCCCCCGGAAACGCGGCAGGAAGCGGCGAGGTACGGGGCGTGCCGGCGTCGTCGACCAGTTCCTCCCACACCTTCTCGCTCCCTTCGACGGACGTTTCAAGCGCCTTCGTGCGCCCCTCGTCGTACGCGAGCTGGATCAGGCTCCGGTCGTAGGCGGTCTCTCCCTCGTGTTTGATGCGGGAGAACTCCTCCGGATCTCCCTCATCGCAGGCGTCGGCGACGCCGAGCGCGAACGCCCGCTCTATCGCTTCTCCACGGTCCAACTCCGTCCAACCCGTCCCATACGTTCGGTCGTACATCAGTGTGTCACCGTCGCGGCCGTCCCGACCCGGAGCCCTCCGTCCGTGAACTCGACGTCCTGAATCTCGGTGTCGATGCCGGTTCCGCGCATCTTCAACACCTGGATCCCCCGGCGCATCCTCTCGTCCTCGAGATAGTTGTGCATGAACACGACTCCGTGAGCGAGGTAGTGTTCCTCCGAGTATGCGCTCGGGTCCGTCATCTCCGAGATGAGCAACGTGGTGGCACCACAGCGTTTCAACGAGGAGAGCAGCTGGATCATCGTGTCCTCGTCGTCGTCGAGCAGGAACCGCAACAGCATCGTCGAGTCGAAGACGACCCGGTCGATGTCTCGAGAGTTGATGAAGCCGGTGAGCCGATTCGTCACCCCCGAGCGGTCGCGCCGCTCGCCGGGGAGTCCGAAGAAGCGACGGCCGTCCGAGGAGAAGGAATCGAGAAACGTCACTCGATCGGTATCAAGCGCACGGCCGAACCCGAAGTCGTACCCGCTCATGTCCTCGCGGATCCCGTCTTTCGTCTCGTGCATGCTGACGTACAGCACGTTCTCGCCGTTCCGGGCGCCCCGTGCCGCAAACTGTGCACAGAACGTCGTCTTCCCGCTTCCGGGTGGACCGCTCACGACGTACAGACGCTCTCCCGGGAACCCCCCGTCGACGAGTTCGTCGAATCCCGGAACGCCGCTGGAGACACGCATGGATGCGATCGGACGGACCCGTTGATAAGTGTTGGCGTCCGATTTTCACCGACGATAACGGCCGTCGGCGACGAGACGTCGATCGGGAGGTGTCGATCGTGAAGCGCCGATCGGGAGGGGCCGATCGTGAAGCGCCGATCGGGAGGTGCCGATCGCGAATTCGAGGGGCGTCGACCGCCGACAAGGGCGGCGTGGCGAGTGACGGGCCGTCGAACGATCCGAAAAACGAACGCATCCGGCGGAGCGCGCGTGCCGTCGGATCAGGTCCCGGCCGCGCTTTCGACCCCGTCCATCGAACGGTCACCCTCGACGTCGGGAGCGACCCAGACGACGAACCGGTCCTCGGATTTGACGATGCCGTGGACGCCGTCGTCGTCCGCGGTGGTCGCCTCGTCGACGTCCTCGGGGGACACATCACGTACCTGAAACACCTCGTCGACCATCCACCCCACCGTGCCGCTCTCGCCGAGACGGTCGTCGTCGAAGACGACGATCCGTTCGCGAGGACCGGTCTCGTCGATCCCGAAAAGCGTCTTCGGATCGACGATGGTCGTCGTCCGCCCGCGGAGGTCCATCACGCCCTCGACGTGTTCCGGCGAGTTCGGGATCCGCGTCAACTCGCCGGCATCGACGATCTCGTCGATGACGCCGATGTCCAGACAGTACGTTCCGTCGCCGAGGCCGAACTCCAACACCTTCGTGGATTCGGCGTCCGCCTCGATGGCTGCCATGTGCGTTCGTGCGGTGATGTGACTGATAACCGTGTCCCCTGAATTATCAGGGCTGATTACTGGGTCCGTGGGTTTATGCCGATTCTGGACACCCGTTTTGTCATGAGTAGGACGACGGATCGGCGCGTCGATCCCGGCGGCTCCCCGAGGGCGGTCGTCGTCGACGACTCGCCGTTCATGCGCGGGTTGATCGCCGACCTGCTGGCCGACGGCGGCGTGTCAGTCGTCGGCGAGGCGGGAGACGGGGCGGAGGCGTTGTCGGTCGTCGCGGAGGAACGACCCGACGTCGTGACGATGGACGTCGAGATGCCCGGCATGGGTGGACTCGAGGCCGTCGAGCGTCTCATGTCGGAGACCCCGACGCCGGTGTTGATGCTCTCGGCACACACCGACGAGGGTGCGGAGGTCACCTTCGAGGCGCTCGAACGGGGTGCCGTCGACTTCTTCGCGAAGCCGGGCGGGGAGGTATCGACCGGCGTCTCGCGACAGGCCGACCGGCTCGTCGAGGCGGTTCGATCCGTCGCCGGCGCGGACCTCGACGCGGCGACCCGTGAGCGAACCCCGGCGGTCGAAAGCGCGAGCACGCCGCGACGGACCGCCGACGTTGGCGACCCCCTGACCGTCGTCATCGGCGCGTCGACCGGCGGTCCGAACGCCGTCGAGCGCGTCATGGCGTCGCTTCCCGTGACCGACTGTCGGATCCTGATCGTCCAGCACATGCCCGAGGCGTTCACGTCACGGTTCGCGGACCGTCTGGATGCCGCCTCCGCATACGACGTGCGCGAGGCGGCCGACGGCGCCCGGATCGGCCCCGGCGAGGCCGTCGTCGCCCGCGGCGGTACGCACACGCGGGTGGATGGCTACCGGGCGGGTCGACTCCGGATCAAACTCGAGGAGGACGACTCGCTTCCCGTGACGCCGGCCGTGGACGTGACGATGCGGTCGGCCGCGGAGGCCGTCGACGACCCGCTCGTCGGGGTCGTTCTGACCGGCATGGGGTCCGACGGTGCGGAGGGGATCCGCGCGATGGACGCTGCGGGCGCGCGAACGCTCGCACAGAGCGAGGAGACCTGCGTCATCTACGGCATGCCGAAACGGG
>LFFM01002523.1_pt1 | contig 12023 bp, 10 predicted proteins | sample 643131 | NCBI WGS metagenome assembly LFFM01 (sample SAMN03777445, study PRJNA286221) | soda lake metagenome | biome: soda lake; feature: Kulunda steppe; material: water; isolation source: sample Tc-Br brine of Tanatar trona crystallizer | place: Russia: Kulunda steppe | collected 2011-07
AGGCGGCGTCGAGCCGGTCCGCGAGCGCGACGGTCGGGCGCTGGAGCTCGGCCGGGAGGTTGCAGGCGTAGACGGCGTCGATCCCGGTGGGTACGCGCCCCTCTCCCGGGTCCGGGTCCTCGCCGGCAAGGACCGTCGCGAGCGGGTTCGGGTCGTCCGCGAGCGCGACGACGTCTCCCCGGCGTAGTCGCAGGGATCCCGATCGGTCACCGCCGGCGGTGTCGGCGGTGTCGGCGGTGCCGGCGGTGTCGGCGGTGTCGGCGGTGCCGGCGGCGTCCATCGTGCCGGCGGCGTCCACCGCGTCGACCGTTTCGGCCACGTCGATCTCGATCACGTCGATCGCGACGACGTGTCGTCCCCTGGTCGCGAGGGCGCAAGCCACGCCGGGGCGGTTGCCGACGCCGACCTCGAGGAGCCGGTCGAAGGCGGCGAGTTCGTCGACGAGCGCGCGACGCGATGGGGATACCACGGCGGGGGGTTTATGAGCGCCGCGGTCAAAAGCGGTTCCATGCTCGTGGACATCGTTCCGGTCGGGGAGGTCTCCCCGCGCGTGAAACGGGAGGCTTCCGGCGCGTTGCGGTCGGTGTACGACTGCGACGTCACGGTCCACGACGACCAGCCGGTCCCCGAGACCGCCTACGACGAGGGGCGGGGACAGTACCGCGCCGAGGAGCTGATCGAGACGGTCAGCCGGGTCGGCACCGGCGAGAAGAACATCGGGATCACGCCCCGGGACCTCTACTACCGGCGGCGCAACTACGTGTTCGGGCTCGCGTACCTCAACGGCAACGGCTCCGTCATCTCCACGCATCGCCTCCAGACCTCCTCTGACGGCGGTATCTCGACGAAGCCCGCCGCCGACGTCTTCGCGGACCGCGTCCGCAAGGAGGTGGTCCACGAGATCGGCCACACCCTCGGACTGGAACACTGTGACAACTCCAAATGCGTGATGTCCTTCTCCCCGACCGTCCGCGAGGTCGACGTCAAAGAGGAGAACCTCTGTGGCTCCTGCTCCAGACTGGTCCGCTGACCCGCCGTTTCGACCGCCGGTAGACGTAAACCCCGGCCGGTCCATACCCCATCTATGGCCGCGAAGCCGGAGTACCGCGACCGTCCCGACGTCGAGGTCGCCCTGCTCGACGCGCTCGTCGACCGCGGGGGCGAGGGGATGACCGTCCTGGAGCTCCGAGCGGTCGTCGACGCCGACATCGACGCGATAGAGGAGGCGCTCTCCGCGCTGAAGGCGGACTCGCTGATCACGGTTGAGAGCGACGACCGGGTCCGCGTCTACCCGCACGACCGGGTCGTCCCCGACCCGGAGGCCGACGGGGGACGAACCGACCGGGGGATCGTCGACGTCCTCCGGGAGCGGCTCGGGCTCTGAGGGCCCGAAGCCGGTCGAGTCCGCTTTCAGCGTCCTTTTGACGCTGCCGCCACTCCGTACGGGCATGACTCTCGTTTCCGACGCCCACAGCGACCACGGCGCGACGTACCGCGACCGCGGCGGTCGCGAGGTCGTCGACCACTACGGCAAGCCCGAGCGCGTGGGGAAGGCCGTCCGGAAGGTCGTCGGCGCGATCGAGATGGGGTACGGGATCCTCGCCGTCACCGGCGACGACCGCGTCGAGTTCGTCGACAACGCCGTCTCCAATCGCGTCCCGACGACGGACGGACAGGGCGTGTACGCGCTGCTGCTCGACCCGCAGGGCGGGATCGAGACGGACATGTACGTGTACAACGCCGGGGAGCGCCTGCTCGTCTTCCTCCCGCCCGAGCGGGCCGAACCCGTGCTGGACGACTGGTCGAGCAAGGTGTTCATCCAGGACGTCGAGCTCCGCGACGCCTCCGCGGAGTTCGGGGTCTTCGGCGTCCACGGCCCGATGTCGACCGAGAAGGTGGCCTCCGTGCTCAACGGCGCGGGCGCGCCCGAGGAGCCGCTCTCGTTCGTCCGTGGCACGATGGTCGACGCCGGCGTCACGGTGATCGCGAGCGACAGCCCGCTGGGCGAGGAGGGGTACGAGGTGGTGTGTGCGGCCGCGGACGCCCCCGACCTGTTCGACACGCTGCTCAACCGCGGGCTCAACGCCGCCCCGTTCGGCTACCGGACGTGGGACGCGCTGACCGCGGAGGCCGGCACCCCGCTGTTCGAGTACGAACTCCGGGGAACCGTCCCGAACGTCCTCGGGATCCGCAATGCCCTGGACTTCGAGAAGGGCTGTTACGTCGGACAGGAGGTCGTCTCCCGCGTCGAGAACCGGGGCCGGCCGAGCCGCCGGCTCGTCGGGCTCCGCCTCGACGGGCTGGTCGACGCGATCGCGGGCGGCGACGGCGACGCCGACCCCGATGCGTCCGACGAGCGGCTCCCGAACCGTGGGGCCGCAGTGTTCGACGGCGACGAGGCGGTCGGCGAGGTGACCCGCGCGGTCGTCGCCCCCACGAGCGGCGATCCGATCGCGCTCGCGCTCGTCGGGTTCGACACCGTGGCGGGCGACGTGACGGTCCGGGTCGACGGCGCGGAGACGGCGGCCACGGTCGCGGACCTCCCGTTCGTCGACGGGAGCGCCCGGTCGCGTCGGCTACCGACGTACCCGGACGCCTGAGCGCGGGGTTCACCCGGCGACGGCGACCGTAACGGCGACCGCGATGGCGACCGCGACCGTAACCGCGACGGCGACCGCGACCGTAACCGCGACGGCGACAGCGACGGCGGTCGCCCGTCAGTCCCCGTCGCAGGTGCCGTCGAGACACCGCCGCCCGGTCGCGGTCTCGAACACCGGGAGCCCGCAGCCGCATTCATCGACGACGACGCCGTGCGGGACGGAGAACGTCGTCTCACAGTCGGGGTACTGCTCACAGCCGAGGAAGACGCGGCCGGGCGCGGACTCGACGGTGAGGTCGCCGTCGCAGTCCGGACACGACCAGACCCGGTCGAACCGGTCGCGGACCGCCGCGGCGAGCGGGTCACAGCCGGGGTCGACACAGAGGTGAAACGGCTCGCCGCGCTCGACGCGAACCTTCGGGAGCCCGCAGTCCGCACACGTCGTGTCGGTGACGCTCGCGCCCGCCGGCAGCCCCCACCGCTCCTCGCAGTCGAGACAGACCACGTCGCCCCGCGAGCGGACGAGCGACCCGCCGTCCTCCGGGCAGGTCCCCACCGGGACGCCCGCCTCGGTCACGGGGAGGCCGCGGCTGGCGGTGGCCGCCTCGGCGACGACGCGAAGGCGGCGTTCGCCCGTCCGCGCGGTGATCGAGAAGCCCGCGCCGTCGCCCTCGACGACGACCGAGTCCGGACGGGTGAGCCACGCGACCGGTTGATAACCGTCGGCGTCGTGGACGAGCGTGGTGTTGTCGGGCTTTATCAAGACGACGACGCGGCCACGGTGGGTTCGCGTGCGGTCGCCGCGTTCGGTCACCCGACAGTCGCCGGCGAGGACGCGAAGGCGCTCTGGCATACGGCGGACTGGGTCCGTTTTCGGGTTTAAGCAGTGAGTGGGACTTCCTCCCGGGCTGAAACCGTGTCACCGGTTTAACACGAGGGGCGACGTAGGGAACGTATGAACGCGACCCGCGAAAGCGACCGGTCGACGTGCGCGTGTACGTCGTCGACGGTGGGATCGGTGAGCTATGACGCGCGACGCGTCAGCCGACGAGTGGCGGACCGACGACACGCCGGCCGACGAGTGGCGGACCAACGTCGCGCACGGCGGCACGGCCGAGGACCGCGCCCGATCCGACGGCGGTTCGGGAGGTTCCGCCGATGAAACACGTCGAGTACGCGTACACGTCCGGCATGGACGACGCCGAGATCGACGACCGCCTCCGAACCGCCGCATCGGGGGTGCTCGCGCTCTGTGACGACGGCGATGCCCACGCGGTACCGTTGGCACACTACTACGACGGGGAGCGGCTGTACTTCCGACTCGGAACCACCAACGGGAGCAGGAAACGGGAGCTGTGGGAGCGAACCGGGACCGCGAGCTACGTCCTCCACGACACGGAGCCGACCGACGATCCCCAGGAGATCGACTCGTGGAGCGTCGTCGTCACCGGCCGGCTGGTCGAGCTTCCCGAGGCCGAACGCGAGCGGTTCGATACCGCGGAGATCAATCGCCGGTTCTCCCCGATCCGCGTGTTCGGCGAGGCCATCGAGGAGATCGAGGTGTCGATCGTGGAACTCGAGATCGACACGGTCACCGGCCGGGTCACCTCGGACGGGGCACGGGAGGAGTGAGCGGAGGCGCGGTCACCGACGCTTCGGATCGTCACGCGGGATCACGCCACGTCCGCTTCGGATCGTCACGCGGGATCACGCCACGTCGACGCTTCGGATCGCCCGAACGGGCATCAGCGGGAGGTCGGGGAAGACGACCTCGACGACGAACGACAGCTCGTCCGCGGTCGGGGTGCCGAAAACGCCGACGGGGACCGTCGTCTCGCCGTCGAGGTACGCCGTCTCCGCCGTCATCTCCACGTCGTTGACGGTGACGCGGATCCCCACCCGCGCGCCGCCGCCGACGTTCCGGACGGCCACCTCCCGGAGGTCGTTCTCGCCGACCGCGATGGAGCCGGGGAACGACCCCCACTCGACCTCGATCCGGGGCTGGTCGCCCGCGGCCGACACGACGCGGTCGGCGACGGAGTCGCTCATGCCGGCGTTCGAGAGGACGTCGGGGCCGGCGTCGACGACCGCGCCCGGGGAGCCGAGCCCCGCGTCCGCGAGCCGCTCGGCGCGGCCCGCGCCGACGCCGTCGATCGCGGTGAGCGCGACCGCGTCGCGGCCGACGCCGTGTTCGACCCGCGCCTCGACCCGGCGGGCGAGGTTGGCCGCGCGGGGGCCGGCGAACCGGTCGAGGAACTCACACAGCGCCGCGAGCAGCCGGAGGGCGTTCTGTCGGATCACCCACGCGTCCGAGCGGAGATCCGAGGGCATGGAGTCGGCCATCCCCGCGAGCAGGATGGCGAACACCTTCCGGTGGCCGTCCTCCAGGCTCGTCTCGTGGCCGTCGAGGATCCGGTCGACGGCGTCCGCCTCCGCGGAGCGCGCGGAGACGGAGTCGAACTCGCCCGCGCTCGCGACCGTCTCGAGGATCGCGTCGACCGTGAGCCGCTCGCGGTCGGCGAGCGCGCGGAACCGCCGGGCGGTGTCGAGCCGCAGGTAGTACTTCGAGGCGAGCCGCCCGAGCGCCGAGGGCTCGATCGAGAGGTCCTCGTCGGCGGTGACGAAGCCGTCCTCGACGAGCGAGTCGAGGGTCCCGCGGAGGCGCTCGCGGACGTTCCCGAAGTCGTACTCCTCGGGCTTCGAGCGCGCACGGACGTAGTAGAACGTCGTCTCGAGCCACGCCATCACGTCCTCCAGTCCGCGGATCGTGCCCATCGCGATCTCCGCGTTGAGGTGTGACTCGAGGTCCGCCGCGAGCCGCGACTCGATCTCCTTGCCGTCCCGCAGCAGGCGGCGGTACGTGTCGGCGTCGCCGCGGTCACAGACGACCCAGCCGTAGCCGACGTCGTCGTAGCCGGGGCGACCCGCGCGCCCGACCATCTGGAGGACGTCGAGCGGCGAGATGTCCGTCTCCCCCTCCAACGGGTCGTGGTACTTCGTGTCGCGGATGACGACACAGCGCGCGGGGAGGTTGACGCCCCACGCGAGCGTCGACGTCGAGAAGAGGAGCTTGATCTTCCCCTCCTTGAACCACCGCTCGACGCGGTCGCGATCGCCCTTCCCGAGCCCGGCGTGGTGGAAGCCGACGCCGTCTATCACGGACTGTCTGAGGGTGTCGTTCGTCAGCTCCGTCGCCTCGTTGTGGTAGTCGTAATCGCCGTGGGAGTCGATCGGAACCTCGCGCTCGGCGATCTCGTCTCGTGCCTTCTTCGCCGCCTGCACCGTGTCCTGGCGAGAGGAGACGAAGACGAGCGCCTGGCCGTCCTCGCGGATGTGCGGTTCGGCCAGGTCGATCGCGCGGTAGAGGCGGCGGTACTTGTCGGCGAAGGCGTTCGATCCGTGCGAGTACGTCTTCACGCCCGTCTCGAGGTCGACCGGGCGGTACTCGTCGCCGAACTGGTAGGTGGTCTCGGCGGGCGCGTCGAGCCAGTCGGCGACGTCGCCGACGTTCGGCATCGTCGCCGATAGCGCGACGACGCGGGGGTCCTGCAGCCGGCGGAGCCGCGAAACGGTCACCTCGAGGACGCCGCCGCGCCGATCGGAATCGAGCAGGTGGACCTCGTCGATGACGACGCAGTCGACGTCGGTGATGAACGAGTAGCGCGCGGAGTCGTGTTTGCGCGTCGCGCTGTCGGCCTTCTCGGGGGTCGTCACGAGCACGTCCGCGCGCGCGGCGCGCCGGGGATTGAGGTCGCGCTCGCCGGAGACGACGTAAACCGAGTAGCCGAGGTCCTCGAACCGCTCCCACTCGCTTTCCTTCTCGTTAGTGAGCGCGCGCAGCGGCGCGATGAACAGCGCCGTGCCGCCCTCCGAGAGGGTCTTACAGATCGCCAGCTCGGCGAGGGCGGTCTTTCCGGAGGCGGTCGGCGCGGACGCGACGACGTTGTGATCCGTCCGCCAGATCCCGGGCAACGCCTCGCGCTGCATCCGGTTGAACTCCTCGAACCCGAACGCGTCGGCGAACTCCGGCACCGCCTCCGCCACCTTCACGAGGGGTCACCTCGGGGACTGGCTCGCATTACTCTGAGTCCGGGGCCTCACGGCCAAAGGCGTTTCTCATGCGGCCGGAACCGACTTCGTTCGAGCCCAGTCCGACCCCTGTCCGGGTCGCGTCCGAGCCCTGTGCGGCCCTCGTTCGAGCCCCGTCCGAGCCGTCATGCGGGCACGCCCCCGCCGGGCGGCTCACGCGTACGCGTCGTACTCCTCGCCGAACAGCGCGAAGTACGCGACCCCGACGAGCCCGATTGCGCTCGCGAGGCCGAACGCGACCGTCGGGCTCCCCGGGACCGAGACCCCGGTGCCGGGGACGGCGAAGCCGCCGTAGATCAGCCCGCCGATCGCCGCGCTCGGGATGACGATCGTATTGCGCACGAGGTAGTAGGACCCGGCGACGCGTCCGCCCGTGTCGCGCTCGGCGGGGCCGACGATGAGCGCCTTATGCGCCGGGAGCCCGGCGAACCGGAGCCCGGAGAACGCGAAGAGCGCCACGACGATCGGGGCCGTCAGCGCCGTGTCGGCCGGGACGCTGATGAGCAGCGCCGGGAAGACGGCGTACACGAGGAAGCCGAGCCCGACCACCGGCTTGAGCCCGACGCGCTCGGCGAGCCGCGCGGCGGGCGGCATGGTGATCAACGCGATCACCATCTCGACGGCGAGGAGGACGCCGAAGAACACCGCCGGCGACAGCGACACCGGGCCGACGTCGAGGCCGACCCCGAGGAACCGGACGATCACGATCACGAAGAAGACGTACACCATCCCGTTGGCGAACCGGACGAGCGTGTCGGCCACGAGCAGCGGGCGCAGCTCCGACGGCAGCCCGCGGAGGTCGGCGACGACCTCGCCGACGCCCGCGAACTCCTTCCCGAAGGTGTCCTCGCTCGCGTCGTAGAGGACGTGTTGGGCCGCGGTGGCGACGACGCCGAACAGCAGCGCGACCGCGAGCACGTACTGGAACCCAACCGCGAAGTCCGCGAACAGGTGGAGGACGCCCGCCGCGATCAGGGGGCCGAAGAGGAACGCGGTCCGGCGGAACACCTCCGTGCTCGCGAACCCGCGCGCGAGGCGGCCGGGCGGGACGGACTGTTTGACGATCGCGAACGTCGCCCCGAGCCCGAACGACTTCCACGCCTGCGCGAAGAAGAGTCCGACGAAGATCCAGATCCACGGCTCGAGGACGACCCCCGCGACCGTCACCGTCCCGAGCGCCGGCGCGACGAGCCACACCACAAAGCCCAGCGTCGACGTCAGCCCGAACAGCGTGAGCGCGACCCGCGAACCGATCCGGTCGGAGAGCCGACCGCCGGGATACGGGTACACCGCGCCGATGACGTTGCCGACGGTGCCGAACAGCCCGATGACGAGCGCGCTCGCGCCGAGCGCCGCCATGTACTCCGGGACGTACCGGGTCGTCATCTGGAAGCCCAGACTGAACGCGAACATCGCCACCGACAGCACCAACACGTCCCGCTGGAGCGAGAAGAACTGCCGGAACGGGTCGAAGAGGTCGACCTCGTCGTCCGCCCGCTCCGCCCCGCCAGAGTCGGCGTCGCCTCCGTCCATACGAGACCACACCGCGAACAGCCCCTTGAACGCTCCGGCGACGGGTTCGGGAGGGACGGTATCGCTCCGCGGGGAAACACGCACTACAGGCGTTCAAAATGCCGGTTTCGGCGGATGAACCGGTCGGGATGGCCGACCCGGACATTAATTTCGTTTCGTTGATCGTTAGAACAGACGTGATCTGCCAGTTCTCATAAGAGTTCATCTTAATCTCACGCGATATCGGATGTAATATGCACGAAAGTGTTGCAGACTACGTGGCAGAGCACCCGAAGATGGCCGGCGTCCTGTTCGCGGCGCTGTTGATGCTGTCGCAGGCGGCCCCCGCGGCGGCGAACATGGCGATCGCGAACCCCGGCCCCTAAACGAACTGAAACTCGTCGCTCCAAGTCAGAGTATCCTCGTGAAAGATCGGCGTCGTTTCTAGCCGAAAAAAGTCCCGAAGAGAGTCGCTCGATACGTCGGACGCCTCGATAGCCGACGGGACGTAGTAGTTCGTCGTGATCTCCGCGAGGTTGAGCGTTGCCATCGAACCCACGCCGTACGGACCGTTCGGGAACACGCTCGAGGAGAGATCCCAGCCGTTCTCGGTCCGGGAGTGGAGATCGACGACGACGACCACTCCGCTCCGGCTTTGACACACCGTCGTCCCCCCGTCGCCGACGACGATGTACTGATTGCCGGTGATCAGCTCCCGCTGGGCGACGTGGAGCGCGGTACGGAGGTTAAAGCCGCTGTTCATCAGTCGGGCGATGATCCGGCCGAGCCGGGTCGCCGGCGAGTTCGGGACGTCGGTGAGCGTCACGATCCCGCCGCGGCTCCCCCGGTCGATCAGCGCCGCCCCCTGCTCGTACGACTGACACGCGTTCAGCAGGAAGGCGTCGACGCCGACGTTGAACGTCCCCTCCCGCAGGTCGAGGAACCCGTCGGGACACTGCATCCCGCGCTCGTCGACGTGGCCGATGTAGTGGAGGAAGTCGACGTCGGCACCGAGCGTCGTCCGCAGCTCCTCGCGCGTGAGGTCGTACCGGACCTCGATGTCGAACTGGACGATGTCGCGCAGCCCGTATAACTCGGCGACGTCGCCCTCCTCGCGCATCAGCTCGTCGTTACAGACGACGAGCACCGAAATTCGCGACTGCTCGACGGGGCCGACCTCCAGCCGGCTGCGGTACGCGTCCAGCGTCGCCTTGTTCGCACCGAGCGGGACGCCGTCGCCGACCCACGCGTGCTCGACCGTCTCCACCGGCTCCGGCCTGACGAAGTCCGCGTCGTCCGGGATGAACCCGTGAATCCCCCGACGGGCCGCCCCGCGAGCGAGGCCTGCCCCCTCGGCGGCGGACGCCTCGAGCCCCGTCCCGCCCCGGAAGAACTCACCGGCTCCGGGCTCCGGCGCGCGCAGGAAGCCGGCCGTCCGCTCCCCGTCGCTCTCGCCCGGTCGGCGAACCGTCTCCGGCGATCGCACGAGCGAGAGCTCGCCGGCGATAAAGGGGAGCATCTCGACGTTCTCGGCGGCCGGCCGGACGTCCGTCGTCAGGGTCCACTGCGGGAGCTCCGGCTCGACGCGCTCGAACGGGACGGCGGCGTGCTCGCCGAGCCGCTCCGCGAGCGGGGCGTCGTACAGCGCCGCCCAGTCGAGGTCGAGGTCCGTCGCCGTTCGCTCGTGGAGGTCGATCGGGTAGAAGCCCTCCGTGCGCGTGATACAGTCGAGGTGGAACGAGCGCCGGAGCAGCTCGGCCGCCCGCCGCTCGAGGTCGGGCTCCAGGGAGTGTGACCACCCGTCGCCCGTGACCCGCGGGTGCTCGCCCGGAACGACCTCGGCCGCGAAGTAGTACGCCAAGGGGACGACCGGATACAGGGAGCGGTACTCGGGCGGGACGACGATCCGCACCCCGCTGTCCGGCGGCGTCACGTGTTCGGGCACGGAGAGCTCGTCGGCGGGTTCGAGCAGGGGCGGATGGCCGCGCAGCGTCGGGAACGACCGCTCGGGGCTCGTCGTCTGGAGCGCCGACCCGAAAAGCGACACCGCCCGCATCAGCGACTCCGGGTCCGTCGGGGTGCCGATCGTCCCCGCCGGCACCTGGTGTAACGAACGGAAGCCGAGCGAGACGGACCGGGGCCCGTCGAACTCGATCCGGGTCGTCCGGTCCGTCGTCGTGACGGAGAACGCCGACCGGAACGAGGCGTACAGCTTGGTCGGGGCGGGGTCGATACCGACGCGGTACTCGCCGGTCGGCAGCGAGTAGTCGTCGCCGCGGGTGACGAGCGTCCCGTCGCCCGAGCGCGCCTCGACCGCCGCGAGTCGGGGGATCTCGATGACGCCCGTCTCCACGGAGACGCTCGCGCCGACCGGGAAGTAGTGGGCGTCAGCGTCGTCGGGCGTCGGATCGACCGGTCGGTCCGTGTACAGCACGAACTGCGTGTGTTCGATGTGGTCCGTGACGGTGAGCCCGTCGTGCGCCTCCGACGGGACGATCTCGATGCTCATGGCGGACGACGGGGGGTCCGAGGCGGATCGGACGTCTCTCCCGACACGCCGCGACCGCCGCGATGTCGACCGCCAGTTCGGCGAACCCGGCGATAAAGCTTGTGTCGTGCGACTGCCCAAACCCGGGTCGAGCGCCCCAACCGGGTCGAGCGCCCCAACCAGGTCGAGCGCCCCAAACCGGGTCGACTGCCCCGGACCGAACCGATAAAGGGGCCGACGACCGAGGGTTGAGCAATGATCACGCTGGGAACGGCGAGCGCGGAGCCGGGCGAAACCGATGTCGGGCGACTGGAGGTCGGAGAAACGCGAGACGGGAGCCCCGTCCGGCTGCCCGTCGCCGTCATCAACGGCGCGGACGACGGGGAAACGCTGTACATGCAGGCGGTAAGCGACGGCGACGAGCTCAACGGGTTGGGCGTGATCAACCGCGTCGTCCCGCGGATCGACCCGGCCGAGCTGTCGGGGGCGGTCCTCGTCGTCGGCATCGTGAACTACTTCGGCTTCCAGGTCGCGGAACACCGGAACCCGATCGACGACCGGAAGATGAATCGCGGCTACCCCGGCGACGAGGAGGGGACGACGAGCGAGCGGATCGCCCACGCGACGTTCCAAGCCGCGAAGCGTGCGGACCTCGTCCTCGACCTCCATCAGGGGTCGACGAGCCGGATGATAAACGAGACGCGGGTCCGCTGTGGCACCCGCCATCGGCTCCACGGCGACTGCCTCCGGCTGGCGAAGGTGTTCGGCTGCGGGCACGTCCTCGACGTGAAGGGGCCGGACGGCCAGCTCGCGCGCGCCGGCCCGGACGAGGGGATCCCCACGATCGACCCCGAGCTCGGCGGCTGTGTCGGGTGGGACGAGGAGTCGATCCGGTACGGCGTCGAGGGCGTCTTCAACGTGCTCCGCTACTACGGGTTCCTCGACGGCGACGTCTCGATCGAGCCGCAGACGCGGGCCCGTGGGTTCGACCAGTACGGGTCGCCCGCTGGCGGCCTCGTCCGGTTCGAGGCGGAGCTCGGCGACCGGGTGTCGGCCGGCGACCCGCTGTTCGAGGTGACCGACACGTTCGGCGAGCTGAAGGGACGCGTGACCGCCGACAGCGACGGGGTGTTCTGGCGGACGAGACGGCTCCCGCAGGTCGCGGCCGGCGAGTACGTCTGCTCGGTGGGCACCGAGGTGGACTCGTACTGATGGTTGGCGACGCTCGCGACGACGGTTCGGGCGGCACCGGAGACGGACCGCGTCGTCTCCGCTGTCCCGACTGCGGGGCGGAAACCCCCGATCGCTGGCGGTGTCGCTGCGGCTCCCCCCCCC
>LFFM01002524.1_pt1 | contig 12022 bp, 9 predicted proteins | sample 643131 | NCBI WGS metagenome assembly LFFM01 (sample SAMN03777445, study PRJNA286221) | soda lake metagenome | biome: soda lake; feature: Kulunda steppe; material: water; isolation source: sample Tc-Br brine of Tanatar trona crystallizer | place: Russia: Kulunda steppe | collected 2011-07
GCCCGGGGGCGCTCTGAACCTCGATGCGTCCACCGATCCGCCGGACGTACTCGCGCGCCTCGTACACGCCGATGCCCATCCCGGCGTTACCCTTCGTGGTCTGGAATGGCCGAAACAGCCGTTCGCGCAGGAACGCATCATCCATCCCGACCCCACTGTCCTGAATAGCAATATAGGCCCAATCCGTCAGACCACCCACTTCAACCCGGACCCAACCCTGCACAGGGGTCGCCTCCTGGGCGTTGCGGACCAGGTGTTCCAGCACCTCCAGCAGCCGTTCGCGCTCGGCCATAACCGTCACAGGCTCCGCCACGGTCAGCTCCGGCACCGGCTGCCGCTCGGCACGGCGGCATACCACCTCGGCCAAGAGCGTTCCCAGCTCCACCGGTTGCAGGCGCCCGATCGGCTCCGTCCGCCCGTTGCGCAGCTGCGACAGGGTTCGTTCAAGACGCTCGCGGGCATGACCCACGGTGGCGAAGGCGCTCGACACGAACGCCGGATTGTCCTGATGCCGGGCCGCGTTGGACTGAATCAGCGCCAGTTGAGCGGAGACGTTCTTCAAGTCGTGAACGAGAAACGCCGACAGGCGGTGGAAGGCTTCGAATTGACGCGCTTCCAGCAGCGCCTCGTCGCTGCGGATCAACGCCACGTAAACCGCCAGCTGCCGACCGGCGGTCTTGAGCAGATCGCGATCCTCCCAGTCGATCGGCCGCGGAGCCCGGGGCCTGTCCAGCACCACGAAACCGATCAGTGCCTCATTGAGCAGCAGCGGGATCACGGCCCAGTGCCGTTGCCCCTTATCCAGCCAATCCGGCAGCGTTAGGTCGCCGTAAATCGAAGGGTCGGCACGGTACTCCGGCAGATCAATGACCCATCCTGTCTCGGCCATGAAACGCACCAGAGGGCCATCCGGGGGTTCCGGCGGATAATACGGGTTCCCGGCGTTGAACGCCCCCTCCAACGCATAGTGTCCTTCGCGGTCTTCGACCCAGAGCAGGCCTCCCGGACTGTCGACCGTCTCTGCAATGGCCTGCACCGCCCGAGGGGCAAAGGGCTCTCGGGCATCCCCCTCGCTGAGCGCCCGGGTCAGGCGCAGCCACTCATGGCGATAATCGTACCGGTAGCGGAACAGGTACTTGGCCAAAATCACCCGCAACCAAGCACGGAAACTGCCGGAAAGAAAGATCAGCGCCAAGAGCAGTCCAGCGCCGAAGAGCAGCACCACCTGCAGCAGCCCCCCCCAGTCGCCACCGATATGGCGCAGGAAATAGGCGGCCACGCCCACACCGAGCAGGTAGACACCAACCCCGAGCAAGGCGACCGTGTGAAAAACCAGTCGCCGCGACACCGCGGGAGTGGCTTCACCCGGTGTGATACGGCCTGCAGAGAGGGCGAGCAGCGGCACCACCAGGGCATTGACCGCACCGCGTGCGTGCCAGATCACCGGGTCGGCCCCCTGGAACAGCACCAGGTCAGCGAACAGAAACAGGTCAAAAGCGAAGATCGCGCCCAGCGCCAGGCATACCCCCTTGATCTCCCAGCGCCGCTGCAGGGGCGTATTGCGGTAGAGCTGCTCGACCAACACCAGCCCGCTGACGGCGAGCAGCACCACCGCCACGGCGTGCCAGCTCCCGCCGTAATCCGCCCCGGGCCAGACCGCGGGAAAGAGGATAGCCAACACCCCGGCGAAGAGTAGACCGCGGATCCGAAGGGAGACCTGTTGGCGTTGGGCGCGCAATCCCAGCAGCAACACAAAGAGCACCACCACCCAGCTCAGGCCCCGGCCAAGCTCCAGCACCCCGCCCATCGGGATCCCTTCGCCCCCGCCCTGAGCGGCGTTGTAGGCGATCTCCGCGGCCCAGAGTGCGGTCACCAGAGAGGCAAGGACCAGCCAAGGAGCACCGGGGCGCAAGCGCCAGCGCCATGCCACGATAGCCGCCAGCGCCAGAAAGGCGATCGCTGCTGACAGGGGGCTGAAGACAGGCATTGGCTCGATGACCGCCTACCGCGCGCCGCGGCCGAAGAGTACGACACGTACCGTCTCGATCAGGATCACCAGATCGAGAAACAACGAGTGATTCTTCAGATAGTACAGATCGTACTGTAGCTTTTCCCGGGCGTCTTCCACCGACGCACCGTAGGGGTAGCAGACCTGCGCCCAGCCGGTAATACCTGGGCGTATGCTCTGCCGAGCCGGGAAATACGGGATCTGTTCGCTGAGCTGTTCGACAAAACTCGGGCGCTCGGGGCGTGGGCCGACAAAGGACATATCCCCGCGAAGGACATTATAGATCTGCGGCAACTCATCGATGCGCAATGTACGGATCAGCCGGCCCACACGGGTCACGCGATCGTCGTCGGCGCGGGCCCAGCGGGCCACCCCGTCCCCTTCGGCGTCCGGACGCATGCTGCGGAACTTGTAGACCTGAAAGACCTGCCCGCGATGCCCGACCCGCTCCTGGCGGTAGAAGACTGGGCCTCTGCTGTCGAGCCTGATCGCCACCGCCGTCACCAACATCACAGGCAGGGTGACAAGCAGTAGCAGGCTGCTTGCGACGAGATCGAACCCCCGCTTGATGGTCGCGCGCCCCCATCCCTGGCGGAAACCTCGCCCGAATACCAACCAGCTGGTGTTGAGCGAGTCCAGATAGAGGCGACGGCGCTCACGCTCGAGGAATGTGGACAGGTCGGTCACACCCAGCCCGTAAAGCTTACAGTCGAGCAGCTCCTTGATAGGTAGCTGTCCACCGCGCCGATCGCGCACGGCAACGACGACCTCGTTGGCGCCATGGGCGATCGCCAGGTCGAGGAGTCGCTGCCCGGGAGCCAGACGAAGGAGCCGCCCCTCGTCGACGGCGACGGAGCCGACCGCAGACCCGGCCACGAAGCCAACCACACGGTAAGGCAACGCACCGGTGCCACCATCGGCCAGCGGCTCCAGCACCGTCGCGGCTCGGCTGCCTGCCCCGAGCACCAGCACCCGTCGGTTCCGCGCGGTAACCCGGACGATTTCCCGATAGATGCTGCGCTTGGCCAAGAGCCCCACGAAAGCGAGCCCCAGCCCGAGCGCCACCGCATGGCTGGCGACCGCCAGTTGCGGGAAGGCGCGTAGTGCGACCCACATAACCCCGCCAAGTATCAGCAGCGCCACCGCCAGTCGCAGGGCAACCATGAGCAGGCCCTGATTCATGCCGATCTGCTCGGGGTCGTAGAGCCCGAAGAGGAGCATAAGGAAGACACCGGCGGCGGCCACCACGGCCATCTCCACCTGAAAACGCGCCACGCCCTCCACGCTCCAGAGCTCGGGCTGAAGCAGGAAAGCCAGATAGAGGCATAGCAGAAGTACCACCGCCTCGAGGCCGGCCAGGGTCAGGACGTGGCGCGGTACGGTATGACCAAATACATTCACCGCAATCCCCCGGGCAAACCGCCGCCCTTACGCTGAACGAAGAAAGCCCGGCATCAATCGGGCACTTTCCAGAAACTAAAAGAAGCGCTCTGGGATAATCAGGATATCTCCGGGAACCATATCGACATTGGCGCGGATATCCCCAGCATTGAGGAGGTCATCGAGCCGCACCCGGTACTCCGTCCGGCGTCCGTTTTCCTGCCGAACAATCACTGCTCGATTACCAGCCGCGAAATCGGTCATGCCTCCCACGGCAATCAGGACGTCCATGACCGTCATATTCTCTCGGTACTGCAGGGCCTGCGGCTGAGCCGCCTGGCCGATGACCCGGATCTGCCGCTCGTACGGCCCGGCAAAACCGGTAACGATGACGGTTACTACGGGATCGCGAAGGTAATTGGCCAGCTCATCCTCCATAGCCCGGGCCAACTGGGTAGGAGTCACCCCGCTGGCCTGCAGATCCTCCACCAGCGGCGTGGAGATCTGCCCATCCGGACGGACCGGCACACTCATGGAGAGCTCGGGGTTGCGCCAGACCGAGATCGTCAGAGTGTCCCCGGGGCCAATGATGTACTGATCCAGTGTCCGATCGGCCACCACCGGCGGTGCCTTGCCCGGACCACCACAGGCGGTCAGCGAGGCACCGAGAAGCAATACGGCCAGCCAGAGCGTGGGACGGGCCCGAAACCGTGAACCCATGGAGAGATCCTCATGCTGTCAGCCGCGTTCATACGCGACGCTGAATTAAGTTGAGCACAAGGATCCCCTCCTTGCCACGCGATCCGGCAATTTTATTTCGCCCGGGCATTTTCCACCGGCGCTGCTAAGCTTCTGCCAAAAGTGGACGTCCCGGAGGGATGGAGTCATGCATTTCCTGGTCACGGGTGGAGCAGGATACATCGGCAGCCACACCGTCGTGGCAATCCTGCAGGCGGGTCACCGGGTCACGATCCTCGATAACTTCACGAACAGCGACCCGACTACCATCGCCCGCATCACTGCTATCACCGGCGAGCGCGTGGAGGTCGTCCGCGCGGACTTGCGCGACCGAACGGCGCTCGCCCGCTGCCTCCAAGCCCGCCGCTTCGACGCCGTCCTGCACTTCGCCGGGCTCAAGGCCGTTGCCGAGAGCACCCGCGCGCCCCTCGCCTACTACAACAACAACGTTCTCGGTACCCTGCAGCTGTGCCAGGCCATGCAGGCCGCCGGAGTATTTCGGCTCATATTCAGCTCTTCGGCAACGGTCTACGGCGATCCGGCCGAGGTCCCAGTCCGCGAGGATGCCCCCACCGGCGCCGTCACCAACCCCTACGGGCGTAGCAAGCACATGGTCGAACACATGCTTTTCGACCTTGCGCAAAGCGATCCGCGCTGGGCCATCGGCATCCTGCGCTACTTCAACCCGGCCGGGGCCCACGAGAGCGGGCAGATTGGTGAAGATCCGGGCGGCGAGCCGGCCAATCTTCTCCCCTACGTCTCCCAGGTGGCAGCCGGTCTGCGCCCTGCCCTATCGATCTTTGGCGCCGACTACCCCACCGCGGACGGAACCGGAGTCCGCGATTACATCCACGTCATGGATCTGGCCGAGGGCCACCTCCGGGCACTGGAGGCCACTGCGCGACGCCCCGGTGTGGGCATCTGGAATCTGGGCCGGGGTGAAGGTTACTCGGTCCTGGAGATCGTAACGGCTTTCGAGCAAGCCTCGGGCCGCCAAGTCCCGTGCCGGATCGTCAACAGACGACCTGGTGACATCGCCGCTTGCTGGGCCGATCCGACCCGGGACGAGCGGGAACTCGGGTGGCGGGCAAGGCGCGATCTGTCCGCCATGATGCGCGACACTTGGCGCTGGCAGAGCGGCAGCGCAGCGACTCCCGCGGCCATCACCCGCGGCTGACCCACCGCCCAGGAGGCGCGGCCGGGGCTCAACCGGCCGCGGCAGGAAGCGGCGGCAGGCGCCCGTAGATATCCTCAAAGCGCAGGATATCGTCCTCCTCCAGATACGGACCGGTCTGGATCTCGATGATCTGCAACGGGATCCGACCCGGATTCTCGAGGCGGTGGATGCGCGTCGCCGGGACATAGGTGGACTGATTCTCCTCAAGGAACATCTCTTCGTCGCCGTTGATGACCCGGGCCGTACCGGCGATGACGACCCAATGCTCCGAGCGGTGGTGGTGCATCTGCAACGAGAGCTTACAGCCCGGATTCACAACAATCCGCTTGAGCTTGTAGCGGTGTCCAGACTCCAGGGTCGTATAACTGCCCCAGGGCCGCGCTACGGTGACGTGGGCCTCGGTGAGCTCGCGGCGGGTCTCACGCACCCGGCCTACCAGCGCCTTGAGCTCCGAAAGGCGCTGGCGTGGACAGACTAGGGTGGCGTCGCGTGTCTGCACCACGGCCAGTCCGGTTACCCCGTAGGAGGCCACTAGGGTGCCGTCATTGCTCCAGAGCAGACTGTCCCGGGTCTCGACGGGCAGGACCGCGCCGTGGGCCACATTGCCGGCCTCATCCTTGGGTCGCTCCTGATAGAGCGCCTCCCAGCTGCCGAGATCACTCCAACCGAGATCCACGGGGACGACAAGCGCGGCGCCCGCGGCAGGCTCGAGCACGCCGCAATCCACCGAAAGATCCGGCAGGGCAGCGTAGCAGCGGGGCTCGGGAGCGGCTCCGCGCTGCGCCCAATCCAAAACGGCCGCTGTCAGCTCCGGCTGATAGACCGCGAGCAGATCGAGGAAGCGATCGGCACGGAAGACGAACACGCCGACGTTCCAGAGATACCCCCCCTCCTGCAGGAAACCAGCCGCGGTCTCTGCATCCGGTTTTTCGACGAACCGTGCAACGGCCCGGACCCCAGGCAGGACCGGCGCGCCGGTCTGGATGTAGCCGAAGCCGGTGGCCGGACCGGTTGGGGTTACCCCGAGCAGCGTAAGCCCGCCGGCATCGGCTGCCTGCTCGGCAGCCGACCAGGCGTGCCGGAACGCCTCGAGGTCGGCGATTCGATGATCGGAAGGAAACACCCCGACCACCGCATCCGGCTCATCGACGGCGATGCGCGCCACGGCCCAGGCCACGGCTGGCAGTGTATTGCGCGCCACCGGCTCGGTGAGCACACCGTCAGCGAGGACGGGGTCAAGTTCATGCAGCTGACCCATGACCTCGAAACGATGATCCATGTGGGTGACCGTGGTGATGTGCCGAGCCAACACCGCGGGCAAAAGGCGGGCAGCGGTCTCCTGGAGCAGCGTGCGTTCACTGGTCAGGGCGAGCAGTTGCTTGGGCATGGTGCTACGGGATAATGGCCACAGGCGCGTCCCCGACCCGCCGGCCAGGATCACGGCCCGACGTCGGTCGAAGATGGTTGAAGCAGAGATGCTTCCGGCGCTAGCGGACATGGCAGTATCACCCGTGGTTTTCGGCATCTGGGACCGGTGGGGGTAGGTGGGTTTCCGCCCGCGCCTGCCGCGCCTTATACAGCAGGTGGCGCAGCAGCAGCAGCGGCGGCATCTTCAGCCAGTGCCCCCTCAGGAATAACAACCAGCCCGCCACGGCGCGCCTGCCCGGAACGGAGTCAGCGCGTGTGCGCAGACCAGTGCGGAGCAGCCTGCGCCATGCACTGCGATAAGGCCAGGCCGGCCTGTGGGCAGCCATCGCGGCATTCACCGATGGCGGCACCGGGGTGGCGAACCAGTCCTGCACCGCAACGAGGGCCGCCTCCAGCAAGCGCGCTAGGCCCAGCTCCCGGGACTCCTCCAGCAGATCTGCCCAGAAGGGCGCACCGACCTCGGCTTCGAAATGCACCAGCAGGGCGTGGATGTCGTAAAGGTTTCGCAAGGCACCCTCCCACTCGGTCTCGGCGAGGAGGTGGGCGACCGCATGCAGGACCAGGTGTGGCGGCGCCAGGATACGCGTTCGCCAGCCGGACACTGGCTCGGTTCGGTCGAACAGCCGCCGGGGATCGACCCGCACTGCAAAGGTCTCGGGGAGAATATTGTAGTGCAGGTCGAGCGTGGTTCCGCGACGGCCGTGAACCAGGGGTGGCAACTCGTGCATCCACTCCCGGTAGTAGCGATCGTCGTATTCACTGTGGTGACCACTCTGCCAGCCCTCGAAGAAGAGCAATTGCTCGGCACGCTCGACGCTGTCGCGGGGAAAGAGCAGATCGATGTCTTGACAGACCCGGCCCGCGGCATGAGGCAGGCCGGCGATGAGATAGGCCGCCCCCTTAAGCGCCACGGGCGGTGACAGCCCCTGCAGAACCCCCTCTTCGAGTTGACGCAACTCCCAGCGCAGGGCCTCGGCCTGTGTCTCGGCAGCCCACCCGGCACCACGCAGGTGACGCACCACCGAAGGGGGTAACCGCTCCGCCACCCCCGCTCGCCGGGCCTGTTCCCAGAGCGCACCGAGTAGCGCGGTCTCGCGGCCGGCCGCAATGACGCCAGACCATCGGGCTTCCGACCACTCCGGCAGGCATCGGGGGTTGCCGAGACCGCGACAGAGCCATTCACTCGGTTCAGGCCGTCTGGGCATCGATGTCCCCCACGACCTGCTCCAAGTCGCTGTAGGTCAGATCCCAGGCATCGACCTGTTCGGCGACGTCCACCAGGGCATGGAAAGCGCGCCTTCCCAGGACGGGGTAGTTGAACGCATTGGCCGCGAGTCCCAGCAGCACCCGCCCGGGGCTGCGAATCCGCCAGCGCGTGGCTGCGCCGGCACGGTAGCGAGGGAAAATCACCCAACCCGGCAGGGCGGACTCGGTCATGCGGGTGACGCTCTCGGGCGGCGGACGCATGTGAACCACCGTCCCCTTGAGGGTGTCGTGGCACGGCGCACTCAACCAGGCATGCGGCGCAAAGGCGCGGATTGCTTCCACCGAGGCGTTCTTGAGGCTGATCGGACGCACTGGTCCGGTAACGCAACCCGTCTCCGGATCGAGCAGCGTGGTTTCATCGCTGAGCAGCCGCCAGCCGCGCTGGGTGAGGGCTGCGCAAAGAGTACTTTTACCCGATCCCGGAGGACCCGTGAGCACCAGCGCACGACCATCGCGCTCCAACGCTGCGGCGTGCAGAACCAGCTGGTGCCGGATCTGGGTCGCCATGCACCAATTCATGCCCCACTCCAGCATCGGGAAGGCCTGGGCGTAGGGCAGCGGGCGGAAGACCTCACGGTGCTCGAACAGAAAGCACACCTGGCGACGGTAGAAGCGTCGAACCCCGTGCGGTGCGCGGATCTGGCACTGGAAGTCGACGAAACCACCCCCGTCCGCCACCGGGAAATCGGCGTAGAGCTGCCGGATTCCCTCCGCGACTCTGGAGATGGATGAGCGGATCCGCAGGGTCAGAGAGCCGGTCCGCAGGTCGAGCCCCGGCCCGGACAGGCGTTGTCGGACCTCAGCGGCCGGCATCCGCGCTACTTCCATCCCCGCTCCCCCCTGATCACGCCCCGCGCGCGCAGCCACTCCAGGGCTTCAAGCGCATCGGCATCTGCAAAGGGCGGATCATCGACGCCACGGAGTGTGGCCATCAGCGCTTCGGTGCCCCGAGGTCGCTCCTCTCTGGCCAGAATCCGGAACAGACGAGCCACCAACCCGGCCAGGCAATGGGTCTGTCCGGACCCAGCGTGGAAGATGACCACCTCACCGCCCAGATCCCGCATCTCCAACTCAACGCCGGCCAGCACCCAGCCTGGCGCTCCCCCGTCACGCGTAACTGCCCCAGCTTTGCTGGCCATCCATGGTGTTCTCCAGGAAGTAGTGGACCTGCGGGGCGGTGAGCGTATCCCCGGCAGCGGTGGTATAGGAGCCGGTCAACAGCGTGGTCGTTACGATGTCGATGACCTGCGCCTCGGTCAGGGGGAAATCCATAAGGTAGCGGGCATTGAGCAGCGTCGCCGTACCAAAGCGCAGCAGCTGCCTTTCAGTCATACCATTGAACTCGGCAACTCGGCTCTGCCCCGGACCCCGCACGGCGTCGTGCAGGGTCAGGTATTCGAAACCGCCACCTCTCCCCGGTCCGCCACCGGCGATCAGGGTATAGGACGGCAACCCGGGGAAACCGAACGAGGAATTGATCAGCTCCTCCCGTTGCTCGCCCCACTCCGGGTATTGCCGAGCCGAGGCCGGTCCCTGCCAGTAGCCCGGGGTGTAGCCGCCGCAGGGCTCAGGACCGTCCGGATGGCGGGAGACATTGGCGGAGACCCAGCCGGAGATCGTGCAATTAGCCGCTGCGCGCAGGGGCTGGCTGTGCAGTGTCAACAGCAGCGGGGCACTGGCGAGCGCCGCCTTGTTGAACCGCCTTCGGCTCCGCCCTGCACCGCCAAGCCCCTGGTCTTCAGGGGACTGCACAGAGTCACGAGGGACACGATCGACCATCTGGAAAGCTCCTCAGGGTTGAGCGGAAAACCACCGCCGAACGGCTCTCAGCCGGATTCGATCACGGCCTTTGCCGAACTATAGTACGTCCCGGCTGGGGGACACCGACCCACCGCAAGGCGCACCCGCCGGGAGACTCCTAGGACACCTTTAAGCAATCCTTATGCCAGGTTAATAGCCCTGGATAGGCCCATGATTTTTCGAGCTCTTTCAAACATATCCCGGGGCGGCGATATCCCGCTGTAAACCCTCTCGACAGCGGCACCCTTACCGCGGCACCCAGGCACGGAGGATGTAGGAGTGGCTGAGGCGACTCGCCAGACGCGGCGAAGCATCCAAGAGCCTGCGCAACCATGCCCCCTCGACCCACTCCTGCCCACGTGCCCAGGATGGCGGCAGCAAAGGCAACCAATGACATTCCAGGGGTTCGAGCCCCGCCGCGACCATTGCCTCGCGCAGCCCGGCACGGCGGTCGTAGCGCAAATGCGGCGCACGCCGCTGAAGCCGCCGACGCCATTCCGCCCACACGTGCGGAAAGCAGGCTCCATTCAGGGCATCGACCCAGACCTCACCACCGGGACGAACGACTCTTGCCATCTCCGACAGGGCGCATCGACGGCCCGCCACCGAGAGGGCCTGCATAACCCCGAAGCAGAGCACGCCGTCGAAGGTCGCCGCCGGAAACGGTAAGGCGCGGGCATCGGCAACCAGCCACCCCACCCCGGCTGGCGCACGATCCCGCGCCTTGCGCAGCGAGGGCTCGGCATAATCGACGCCGACGACCTCCCGCCCCTCGTTGTGCAGGTGCCGGCAGTACGTCCCGGCACCGCAGCCGATATCCAGCCAACGCTCGCCCGGCGGCTGGACGAGCGACCAGTGGGCGCGGAACTGGCGACTGCGCGCTGCCAGGCCGGTGGGGGTCCAGCCGGCAATGCCGGCATCATCATCCAGAGCCGCCCCGCGGGCCGTGAAGCGGCGATACCACCGCAGCGAGAACTCATCCCTTTCCGCACCCATCGCCTTGCGGCCCCCCCGATCGGCACCTAACCTCCTCATTGAAGCAGCTCGCCAACACCTTGCCCGGCACGCAGTTCCTGCAGGGCGACAACCTCGGGGGAAGCACCATGGCCAGGGGCCTGCGGGATTGGTTACATTGGGCATTGGCTGCCCCCCTGATGCTGGCCGCCGGCCTCTGCCAGGCCGAACTGCGCACGGTTACCAGCGGAGAAGAGCTCGCCGACGCGCTGCGCAGTGCCGCTGCCGGCGACACCATCGTGCTTCGCGACGGCGAGTACACCCTAAGCCGCCAGACACTGCGACAGAGCGGCAGCGAGCAGGCCCCGATCACGGTCCAGGCCCTGCTTCCCGGGGGGGCACAGATTCGCGCCGACGGCGTCACCCAGTTCAAGGTCTACGGGGCCCACTGGCACTTTCGCGATCTAGATTTCCAAGGCGGCGCGCAGGCCAATCATGCGCTGCACATCGTTGCCGGTGCCGATCACACGGTCGTCGAGGGCAACCGTTTCCAGAACTTCCACGCTGCCATCAAGGGCAACGGCGAGGGGGATCCACGCCGTTTCCCGGACCACGTCCGGATCCACCGCAACATCTTCGTCAATGACGGTCCGCGGAATACACGCTACCCGCTCGTCCCCATCGACGTCGTCGGGGGCAAGGGGTGGCAGATCACCGAGAACTTCATAACTGACATTGGCCATGTGGCGGAACGGCGCGGGCGCAACTCCACGGCGGCCTTCGTCAAGGGCGGCGCCCGGCAGGCGGTCTTCGACCGGAACGTGGTGATCTGTGAATGGCGCCACCAGGGCGGACAGCGGCTGGGCCTGGCCTTCGGCAGCGGCGGCACCGAACAGGCTTTCTTCGATCGTCGCGGCTTGGAGTTCTGCGCCGACAATGACTGCCCCGAGGTGCGGGACAGCCGGATGACCAACAACATCATCCTCAATTGCCCCAATGGACCCGGCGTCTATGTGACCCGTTCGGAAAACGTGCTGATTGCCCACAACACGATCTATGACGCCTACGGGATCCAGGCCCGCTTTCCCCAAACCCGAGCCCACATCACACACAACCTGCTCACCGGCACGGTCTGGTCGCGGGATGGGGCCCAGCTAGAGGAGAGCCACAACCTATACAGCGGGCAGCTCGGCGTAGCCAACTATCTCCCGAGCATTCGCAATCGCCTGCCTGAAACGCAGGGCCACGGGGCCGAGTGGCTCGTGGAGCGC
>LFFM01002526.1_pt1 | contig 12013 bp, 14 predicted proteins | sample 643131 | NCBI WGS metagenome assembly LFFM01 (sample SAMN03777445, study PRJNA286221) | soda lake metagenome | biome: soda lake; feature: Kulunda steppe; material: water; isolation source: sample Tc-Br brine of Tanatar trona crystallizer | place: Russia: Kulunda steppe | collected 2011-07
CGATGTCCCTTTTATTCTCGAATTGAATACGACGCTGGGTCGCTCGAGCCGACAAAGATCACCAGTGTGACGAGCTCCTCTTCGATGTCGAAAAAGTCGTGCTCGAGGCCTTGTTCGACGAAGACTGTATCGCCCGCTGTCACGGCATGCACGTCGTCGCCAACGCGTATTTTGCCCGTGCCCGAGACGATGTAGTACAGTTCGTCCTCGGTATGTGGGTTCTTTGGCTTTGCAGTCCCCGCTGCATGGCGACCGATCTCGACGGTGAGTGCCTCTTCAGCGAGGACTTCGGCGTACTGGTTGTCTGTCTCGTCGAGCTGCTCGAGTACGGCGGAGGTTGACACTTTCGTCATCTTCTGTTTGGTATCGACTGTACACACCTACCGTCTTCGTTTCCGGTGGAATCTACCGATGCGTGCCTGGCCTGGACCTATCGTCAGTCACGGCCGGCAGCACTCGTCGGTCTCCCCTTCGCCTGCCGCAGCCGAGAAGTGGTCGAAGAGATCATCTCGAGTCACGACCACCGGTTGAATCTGCTCAGAGGTCTCGGCCGAGGACTGATTCCTCCGTGGTCGTGAACACGACGAGTGCGGTGATCTCTTCGTCGATATCGAAGAAGTCGTGATCGACCCCGCGTTCGACGTACACGACGTCACCAGCCGCAATCGAATACTGTTCGTCTCCGACCTTGGCCGTGCCGGACCCGGCGACGATGTAGTAAAGCTCGTCGGTCTTGTGTGGCGTTTTCGGTTCTGGATTTGGATAGCGAGCGAGTTCGACACTCAAGGAGTCCTCGCTGAGCACCTCCAGATAATGTGTCTCGCCCCCGAGTTCGTCGATCAGATCGCTGGTTTGTACGTGGCTCATGTTGTGTTCGTCTCTCTATGCGGTCTCGTGGCCCAAAAATCGTCTTATCGACCCGCGACTGAAGTCGTGGACTTTCTCCTCGTCTCTCTGGGAGTAGCGCTAAACCATTCCAGTGGGACGTCGTCATCTCCTCACCATCTTTCGAGTCGGCGATCACTGCCATTCGGTTCGCAGATAGACGCCGAGGTAGCCACCGAGCGCACCGAGTCCAACGGCCCACCCAGCGATCGAGAGGACGACAAAGAGCGTGAATACGAGCCCGATCACGAACGTACCAGTGAGGAAAAACGGCAACGCGATGAGCCCGAATACGACCACAGGGAGGGCCGCAATTGCACCCGAGAGGGCGCCAATTCGGATCCCGTTTGTCCCCTCGAGGTACCCTGCGACGGCCCCACCGAGAATCGGTGAGACGAACGTGAACGACAGAAACACGGTGACGATCGCTCCGATGAGGGCGTGGACGCCGGTTTTGGACTCCGACTGACTCTGAGACATTGCCCGTATAGGGGCAGGCTGGCGGTAAATACGCTCTCATCATACTGGCTTGACATTCCCCTCTCCATTTATGCTCGTTGCGGTGGTCCGAGTATCGATGGATCAACACTCGAAACCGGCGAGACCACCTTTTCCAGCCGTGATTGGCCGTCGCCGCGCCCTCACGATTGGGGCCTTCGGTCTCGCCGCATGTCTGAGTACGCCGGTGGTTCCGGCACAGGATGACGCCGCAACTGACGAGCCAGCAGAGACGGACGACACGGAACCTGACGACGAGACAGAGCCGGACGCTGTGGGCGAGACAGTGACGGTCGAACTGGTCGACTTCGATTTCGTTCCCGGGACGGATCGCCCGCTCGAGATTCCACCCGGAACGCTGGTCCAGTTCACGTGGGAGACGGACAACCACAACATCGTCGTCGATGCCCAACCCGAGGGCGCAGGTTGGGACGGCCACGAACCGATCGAGAACACTGGATTCGAACACGAGTTTACCTTCGACGTGGACGGTGACTACGAGTTTCACTGCACCCCGCATATCGGTCAGGGGATGATCGGGACGATCACGGTCGCCGAGGGTGTCGTCCTCGACGACGACGAGGGTATTCTTCCGGACGTCGTCCCTGCCCCGGCGATAACCCTGGTGATCGCAGCAGTGGTGTCGCTGCTGGCCGTCCTTGCGTTGGCCTACATGTTCCTCAAATACGGGGGGCCTTCCGGCTGAGCCCGCATCAGTCGAGCGACGCTGGATCGTGAGCGATCGCCCGAGCAGCCGTCGCTTTGAACGAGGCTGCCATCGAATCGCCGACGGCAATGTCCAGGTCCTCGAGACTCGAGCGAGTGATGAGCGTCTGGAGTGAGACGTCACCCTCGAGTTCGAGCGTGACACTGGCGATGGCCTCGGCGGTTTCGACAGCCGTGACCGTCCCGACGAATCGGTTCCGAAAACTCACGTGATCTGGCTGTGGATCCTGTGCCGGATCAGCGAGGACGACGGCATCGGAGCGAACCGTGACCTGGACTGTCTCCCCCTCGTCCGGTACCAGGGCGACGACGGGGCCTGCTGGCGTCGCGACCGTCCCGAGCTCACCCGTCCGGTCTTGTACGGTCCCTGTGAAGACCGTCTCGGTCACTCGAGTAAGTCCCTCGAGTTCGGTTTCGTGGCGTTTGAACGCCTGGAGAACCTCGCGTGCGGTCGCCGTGAGTTCGGTCCCACCACCGTTTCTCCCCCCTCGGTGACGTTCGGTCAACGAGCCCAGTGCGTCCTCGAGTTCGACGACTCGCCGTTGTAAGTGTGCGTAAGAGCGGCCGAGAGCTTCGCTTGCAGCGTGTAACGATCCGTATCGGTCGATGGCCTCGAGCATCTCGACGTCGCGGCGATCGATCGTGGTTTCGTCTGCGGTCAGTTCGGTTTTGTAGCCTTTTTCCATCGTCATGCTGGTTCTGTATGATGCTGTTCTTCGGCATTCCTTGACTTTCAGTGGTTAATACACCAGTTCTCCGCGGATAAACTGCTGTGTCCGTTCATCAGTCGGATTCTCGAAGATGTGTGTTGCGTCGTCGGTTTCGATGATGCTGTTTCCGAGGAGGACCGCAACCCTGTCTGCGACGCGTTCGGCCTGATGCATATCGTGTGTCGCAATGACCACACCGATGCCACGGTCGCGTGCCTCTGCGATGGCCGCTTCGATGACTGCGGTATTTCGGGGATCGAGATCAGATGTCGGCTCGTCGAGCAACAAGACGTCCGGGTCGTACGCCAGAGACCGGGCGAACGCGACCCGTTGGGCCTCCCCGCCTGACAGCGACGACGCCTCTTGCTCGAGTTTCTCTGCCATCCCGACGGCCTCGAGCGCTTCGATGACGGCCTCCTTTCCCTGCCCGCCTCCACGGAGACTCGAGAGTTCGTCTCGAACCCGAGCCGTCCAGGATTGGCGAACTCGGAGCCCGTACGCAGCGTTGCGCCGAACGCTCGCATTGAACAGACTTGCTTCCTGAAAGACCATCCCGATCCGACGACGGTAGCGAAGCCGCTGGTGTCTCGAGAGTTGCCAGACGTCCCTGTCGTCGAATTCGATCCTGCCCTGATCCGGCGCGTCGAAGAGCGCGAGCAATCGCAGGAGTGTCGATTTCCCCACCCCTGAGGGACCGATGATCGCAAGCACCTCACCTGGTGTTACCATCAGCGAGAGGTCCTCGAACACCGTTTTTTCGCCATAGCTGTGGTGGATCGACTCGGCGCGGAGGCTCATCCGTAGCGCCCACCTCCGTTGCCGAGTCGGACGACGATCGCGTTGACGATCAGGACGAGGACGACGAGCACCCCACCGAGGACCAGTGCCGTCTCGAACCGGCCTTGCCGCGCCTCGAGTTGGATCGCCGTGGTGAGTGTGCGGGTGACTGAGGTTCCATCAGCGCTGGCGATGTTCCCACCGACGATGAGGACGGAGCCGACCTCACTGATCGCCCGACCGAAGCCTGCCAGGACGGCCGTGGCGATGCCGTATCGGGCTTCTTTGATCGTGACGAGCGCGACGTCGGTTCGTGTCCCACCCATCGCGTAGGCGGCATCACGAACGTTCTGTTCGACGCTACTCACCGCCGCGAGACTGACGCCGGTGATGACTGGTGCGGCAAGGACGAACTGTGAGATGATCATGGCTTCAGGCGTAAAGACGAGGTCCCACGAGCCGAGTGGCCCATCGTTCGAGAGCGTGAACAGGACCACTAATCCGACGACGACGCTCGGAAACCCCATTCCGGTGTTGATGATCGACGTCAACAGTGTCTTCCCACGGAACTCGGTGAATCCGATGAGGAGTGCCACCGGGAGGCTACAGAGCGTGCTCAAGACCACCGCCGTCACACTCACGTAGAGGGAGACCTCGATGATACTTCGGATGTAGTTCCACTCGAACGGAAATGCCGGGACGGCGAGGAACGGCTCCCACCCAATCACGTCCCTCCCTCCGTCGATACGTTGGCGCTTTCAGGGTGGTACTGACCGACGCTCGGTTCCGTAGAGAGGCCGCTCGGGAGAAACACTTGCTCGCCGTCGATGCGGTAGGCATCGATGATTGCCTGCCCGTCGACACCAGTGAGAAAACCCACGTACAGCATGGCCAACTCGTAGTCGACAGTCTCGTGTTTTGCTGGATTCACAGCGATGATACCGTATGGATTCTCCAGCATCGGGTCGCCGTCACGAAGGGGGCCCTCGAGCAACAGCTCGAGCCCAGTCCGATCACGCATATCGACGAAATTTCCCCGCACAGAGAGCACGTATGCGTCCATTTGACCGGCCTGGATGAGCGTCTCACCCATCCCTTGTCCGGCCTCGCTGTACCACCCACCGTCTGGCTCGTCGTCGGATTCGGCCCAGACCTCGAGCTCTTTCACGTGTGTACCGGACGTGTCTCCTCGAGAGAGAAACGGGGCTTCGGCGGCCGCGATGCGTTCGAACGCCTCACTCGCCGTGTCGGTGTCTTTCACCCCTGCCGGATCGGCTTCCGGTCCCGCGATGATGAAGTCACCAACGGTAACATCGCGGCGGTTGATGCCGTACCCTGACTCGAGGAATTCGGCCTCGAGAGGAGGGGCGTGTGCCATGACGGCGTCGGCGTCACCGCGCTCACCGGTGGCGATCGTTTCACCAGTCCCCCCAGATATCGTGCGGACGCTGACGTTGTAGGTCGATTCGAACGTCGAGTGGAGTTCGTCCAGCAAGCCGGCGTCGTACGTACTGGTCGTGACTGCGACGGTCAGCTCTCCGCGACCGCCGTCCACGCCGTTGGTAGACTCGTCTCTGCTGAGACACCCGGATAGTGTGAACGCCGCCAGACTCATCGAACCGAGTACGGCTCGGCGTTGTATCCCCATGTGAATAACGCTGTCTACCCGGAAAATAACTGTTGTGGATTCTGAAACCTGTTGTAGGTTCTCTCCAAGCATTTTGTAACTACGTTTGGTTACTCGAGTGGGTACATTGTCCCAAGACGTCCGGACCATGCGTGCCGGTCGAAACCGGGATAGCCGGGTATCGGGTCTCTGAGACAGTGCGGAGAACAGCCGTACACATCGGCCCCTTCGGACGCTCGAGGACATACGACGGAGATCACTCCGATTCCCAGCCTTCGGGGATATATTGCTGGAAGTTTGGGTCCGCGTCCACTGCCCGTGGGAAGAATAGGTGCTCACCCTCGACGGTGTACTCCTCGATGATCTCTTGACCCTCGCGGCTCGTAATGAATCCAATGTAAGCCATCGCGAGGTCGTACTGTACGTTGTCGTGGACTGCGGGGTTGACTGCGAAAATTCCGTAAGGATTGGCCAGCAGTTCGGGGCCACCCTCGACCGGCCCTTCGACGTGTATCTCGAGGTCCGTTTCGTTGCGCATCGAGAGATATGTTCCACGGTCCGAGAGAGTGTACCCGCCAACTTCGCCAGTCTGTGAGATAACCTCACCCATCCCTTGTCCGGCCTCTCGATACCATTCTCCCAAGTCGTTTTCTAGGCCTGCTTCTGCCCAGATCTCGAGTTCCTGTGTGTGTGTCCCCGAACTGTCTCCACGCGAGACGAACGTGGATTCTGTCTCGGCTATCTGTTCGAACGCGGCGACGGCGTCATCGCCCCCGGAGATGTCGGCCGGGTCCTCGGGGTCGCCGACGATGATGAAGTCGTTGAACATGATATCACGACGATTGACTGCGTAGCCTTCTTCGATGACGTCGTCTTCCTGGGACCGAGCGTGGACCACCACCACGTCGGAATCGCCGCTTCGGCCAATTTCGATCGCGGCTCCCGTCCCCTCCGAAACGGTATCGACTGTCACCCCATACCGGTCCTCGAAGGCTGCGTTGAGTTCGTCGAGAAGCCCCGTGTCGTACGTGCTCGTCGTCGTCGAGAGCGTCAGCGTTTCCCCCACGATTTCTCCTTCCGAGTCGTCGGCACTACTGAGGGCAGTACATCCAGCCAGTCCTGCGGTCGTCCCACCTGCCACCGCCGCAAGAACCGCCCTTCGATGTATCGACATAGATACCTCGAGACGGCCCCTTCGGATATAGTTTTTGGAAGTGATGAAATCGAATATGGTTTCGCTTAACCGAATTAAGGCATAAAAATCCCATTAAGTAACTGCATGTGGTTACCCAGACTTCATCACAGCCGATACGTCGATCCGTTCGACGGCTTCTTATCGAGAGGTGATGCTGGTTGGTGTACCCGGGTGAAGGCTCTGGCCTACGCAGTTGGCGAGACTGGTGATTGCCCGTGTGTTTCGATCATGCCCCATGATCTCTTCCTCGTTGCACATGGCTCCGTCTCCCTCACTAACCGATAGCCCAACCCCTTTGACGACCAGTCCCCCACCTCGAGTATGGACCTCTCGCTCGTCGATCTCTCACCGGTTCCCGAGGGCGGAACTGCTGCCGACGCCTTCGAAAACACCGTCCAGGCCGCCAAACAGGCCGAAGCGCTCGGGTACACCCGATTTTGGGCTGCCGAACACCACGGGATGGCCGACCGACTCGCCGGTACCACGCCTGAGGTGTTACTCGGGGCATTGAGCGCCGAGACTGACACGATCCGCCTCGGCTCCGGCGCAGTCTTGCTCAACCACTACAGTCCGTTCAAAGTCGCCGAAGTCTTCGGTACGTTGGATGGACTCGCTCCTGGGCGAATCGATGCTGGTCTGGGCCGAGCAAACGGCTCACCGGCGACAGACCACGCCCTGGGAACCGAACGACACGTCGAAAATCCAGACGAGAATCACGCCGAAAAGATCGAAGCCGTCTGTGCACACTTGGCGGGGGATTTCCCATCGAATCATCCCTACAGCGACCTGTCGGTGCCACGCTCGGGTGGCGCGCCGCCAGCTCCCTGGGTGTTGGCTCGAGTCCCTCGAGTGCGGAACTCGCCGCCACGCTCGGGTTGCGATACTGTTTTGCGGCGTTCATCCGGCCGCAGTTCGCCGTCCATGCGTTCGAAACCTATTACGACGATTTTCAACCGTCGTCACTCCCCGGTGGCGTGGACGAACCACAGGGGATGGTGGCCGTGAACGCCATCTGTGCACCGACCGACGAGGACGCAGCGAGGCTCCGAGCCATCGCTGAGGCCTCCTACAAACGACTGGCTCGTGGCCACATCGGGGCCACCCCGTCCGTCGAGACAGCTATCGACGAACTCGGTGAGGTCCCCGAGCCAACACCGACACCACTGCCGGATGAGACGTGGCCGCGTGCGCTCTCGGGAAGTCCCGAAACGATGCGGGACATTCTCGAGCAACTCGCAGACCGTGTCGGAGTCGACGAAGTGATGATTCAACAAATCGTCGCCGATCACGACGACGCGCTCCGCTCACACGAACTGCTCGCCGAGGCTTTCGAGCTCACCTGAGCAGGAAGCCGATCGCTTTCTCGAGCGGGCCCGCTCTCAACGCCGGGCCAACCGGGATTGGGTCGTTCTCATGCTGTTGGCTGTACCGGTGTGAATATTCTCGCCACCCGGGGAGACGAGACTGGTAAACGACGGACAGCCGGCGGTATCACACCGGGCAGTACCACGGCGTCCCTAACGGCCTCACCACACCCGATTGGTCATCTCCGCACGGTTCCCTGCCGCAAGCGCTTGATAGTTCTCGAGGATAATCTCACCCCATCGAGCTGCCTTCTTTGGCGTCGAGCCGGCCATATGCGGCGTGATGATGACGTTCGGTAGCGTCCACAGTGGGGACTCCTGTGGCAGTGGTTCGGTCTCGAACACGTCGAGGGCGGCCCCACGGATCCAGTTCGATTGGACCGCTCGAGTGAGGGCGGCCTCGTCGATGACTTCCCCACGGGCAATGTTCACGATCACGGCGTCACTGGACATGAGCCGCAACTCAGGTCGCGAGATGAGTCCCTCGGTCTCATCGGTCAGCGGACAGGCGAGAACGACGTAGTCGGCCTGCCGACACACCTCCTGATAGTGCTCGGCGGGATAACACCGCTCGAGCACGTCGGGGGCGTCCTCGAGTGCTCGCTTCGTTCCGATCACGTCCATCCCAAGTGCGCTCGCGAGCTCGGCTGTTCTGGTTCCAATCGCCCCGACGCCGATGATCCCCATCGTTTTCCCGTGGATCTCCCCGCCCTCGCGGCGGTGCCACACGCGGTCGGCTTGCTGGTCAGCCAGCCGATGCAGGTTTCGTTCGAACATGAGGATGTACGCCAGTACCTGTTCGGCAATCGGTTCAGCGTGCACCCCGGAGGCGTTCGTCAAGACGACATCGCGCTCGCGCAAGGCGGATTGGTCGTAATGATCGACGCCCGCACTGAGCGCTTGCACCCACTCGAGGGTGGAGGCAGCCTCGAGGAGGTCTTGGGAAAGGCTCCCGGCGACGATTCCCGCAGCCTGGGGCGCTGCCTCGAGCGTTTCTTCTGGGGTGGTAGCGATTTGTAGTGCGCCAGTAGGCAGAGGGTCCTCGAGGACGTCTCGGAGCTGGGAGTGGCGGTCAGGGCCAAGGTCGTGTGGGAGCAAGAGCGTTGGTGTCTCGGTCATACTGGGTGGAGACGCGTGGTCGATGTGAATATCGGGGTTCCGGCAGTAGCAACTGTCGGGGGCCATGACCCGCAACTGCTCGTAAGAAACGGGTCAGGATGAACTGTCTCACTCGAACCGCAACAGCCGTAGCCCGATCAGGCTCACGAGGACGGTCGATCCCTCGTGGCCGACGACAGCGACCGGGAGTGGAATGCCAGCGGTGAGAATTGCGACGATCATGATCGCAATCGCCCCAAACGCCACTGAGAAGTTGATATAGAGCGTCCGTCGCGTTTCACGGCTGAGCGCGAAGGCGTAGGGGAGTCGGTCGAGTTTGTCCGACATGAGGACGATATCTGCGGTCTCGAGGGCCACGTCGGTCCCGGCACCTCCCATTCCGATGCTGATGTCGGCCGTCGCCAGTGCGGGCGCATCGTTGACACCATCGCCGACCATCGCGACGGCCTCGTGTTCTTCTTGCAACCGCCTAACGTGCTCGACCTTCTCTTCGGGAAGTAACTCGGCATACACGTCGTCGATGCCGAGTTCGTCGGCGATGTACTGTGCCACCCGCTCGTTATCCCCGGTGAGCATGACGATCCGTTCGACGCCAAGTTCGCGGAGTGTGGCGATCGTGTCGGCTGCGTCCTCCCTGATCGTATCGGTGAACGCGAGCCACCCCATCACGTGCCAGTCGCCGTCCGACTCACGCACGACGAGGACGCTCGTTTTCCCCGCCGCTTCCAGCCTCTTGATCGCCTCGAGACCATCCTCGAGGCCCGTGATGGCGGCTTCGCCGTTCAGTTCGTCGATGTACCGGCGATTGCCGATGTGTACGGTGTCGCCGCCGATCTCTGCGTGGACGCCTTTCCCGACCACGGCCTCGAACTCGGTAGCTTTGGGAATCTCGATGCCACGTGCGTTCGCCGCCTCGACAGTGGCCTCGGCGAGGTGGTGTTCGGATCGTGCCTGCACGCCAGCAACCAGTGCCAGAAGCGTATCTTCGCGTATCGACTCTCCGGGACGGACCGACATCTCCGACAGCCGGGTGTTCCCTTCGGTGAGCGTCCCGGTTTTATCGAAGGCGACGGCGTCGACGTCACCGGCGGTTTCGATGTGCTCGCCGCCTTTGAACAACACCCCCTGGCGCCCCCCAGCGGAAATCGCCGAGAGCACGGCCGCGGGCGTCGAAATGATCACGGCACAGGGTGAGGCGGCCACCATGAGCGTCATCGACCGATAGAACGTCGGTTCGAAGGGATGCTCGAGCAACAGATACGGAATACCGATCGCGAGGGCAGTCATCGCGAAGACGCCCAGCACGTAGGGCTGTTCGAACCGGTCGATCAGTTGTTGGGTCGGTGCCCGCTTGCTCTGGGCCTCCTCGACCATGTGAATCAGCCGCGAAATCGCCGACTCCCTGGACTCCCTGGTGACACGAATCTCGAGGCTCCCCGTTTCGTTGATCGTCCCCCCGAAGACCTCGTCACCTGGTTCTTTGCTCACGGGAACGGACTCCCCGGTCAACGAAGACTGGTCGACCGAACTCCGCCCGGATTCGACGACGCCATCGAGCGGAAGGCGGTCACCGGGGCGGACGACGAACACGTCACCGACCTCCACATCCTCGATGGGACGAGTGCGTTCGACGCCGTCCTCGAGTACCTGTGCGGATTCGGGGCGTAACTCGATGAGTGATCTGACGGCGGTTCGTGAGCGACCAATGGCATACTCCTCGAGGACGCCCGAGAGCGAAAAGAGGAACAACAACATTGCCCCCTCGAACGGCGCGCCGATGTAGAGTGCGCCGAGGGCGGCGAGTATCATCAACAGGTCGATCTCGACGGCTGGTTCCTGGACGGCTTTGACACTTGCTTTCGCTCCATACCATCCCCCGAACACGTAGGCGACGGCGTAACTTCCCCAGACGACTGTTTCAGGGGCTCCGGTCCAACTGCCGACCAACCCGCCGATCATACCGAAAAACGTGAGGGCCACGAACACCGCCTGCCGTCGTACACGCGGCCCCACCGCTGTGGGTGGTGAGTGGTCGGCAGCGATCGAAGACGTACCCATTGCCCCGTCCATACGTGGTGTTGCGTGCTGGATACGATAAGCGTTCGTCCGCAATCCTGAGAGGTGAGAACTGCCTGCAAGAGGCGTGGTGTCCCCCGCGGGAAACGGCTGGACTCTTATCCCCACCGTTCGAACGACTCGTATGGGCTTTCACACCTTCCCAACCGAGCGTGCTGACAACCTCGAGGATGTAGCGAGATTCCGCTTTTGTTCGCGTGAAGAGCTGGTATCGCTGCTCGACGTCGACGCTGACGCCGTCGTCGCCGATCTCGGTTCGGGAACGGGGTTTTATACGCGAGAGGTAGCGCCCTTCGTGGGAACGTTGTACGCCGTCGATCTGCAACCGGAGATGCACGACCATCACCGGGAACACGGTGTCGACGACAACGTCGAGCTCCTGACGAGCGGTATCGACTCGTTACCCTTCGAGGATGACGAACTGGATGGGGCGTTTTCGACGATGACCCACCACGAGTACGCGACTGACGAGGCACTCGCCGAACTCGCTCGAGTGATCGGGCCCGGTGGGCGCCTCGTGACCGTCGACTGGTCGGCCGACGGTGACGGTACGGACGGGCCAGCGGTCGACGAGCGATTTACCACTGCGGAAGTCTCCGACCAGCTCGAGGCTGCTGGCTTCGAAATCGTCGATGCACACGTGCGGCCGGAGACCATGGTGGTCGTTGCCCGTGTTGCGGAGTGAGCGGGGAGTTCAGGCTGGGGGGACCAGGAGCACGTTGCCGGTCGCCCGTGCGACGAGATCCTCCGACACGCTTCCAAGGAGGAGTCTGCGAAGCCGGCTGTGGCCACGTGAGCCGATGAGGATCGTCGTCGGATCGTGGGCCGATTCCGCCGCGAGAATTTCGTCAGCGGGATCACCCTGGCGAACCTCGACTCTCGTCTCGATCCCCCACGCCTCGAGTTGCTCCGAGAGTTCTTCGAGACGCGTCTCCGGATTGATATCGTCGGGGTGTCCTGGATCCTTTGGCGTGTCGACGTGAACGAGCGTCGCCTCCTTGGTCGCGTGCCGGAGGTACGAAAACGCCTCGAACGC
>LFFM01002527.1_pt1 | contig 12012 bp, 13 predicted proteins | sample 643131 | NCBI WGS metagenome assembly LFFM01 (sample SAMN03777445, study PRJNA286221) | soda lake metagenome | biome: soda lake; feature: Kulunda steppe; material: water; isolation source: sample Tc-Br brine of Tanatar trona crystallizer | place: Russia: Kulunda steppe | collected 2011-07
AAAACGGCGACGAGGACGGCGAGGACGAAAACGGCGACGAGGACGGCGAGGACGAAAACGGCGACGAGGACGGCGAGGACGAAAACGGCACGGACGACGTCGACATCGACGCACCACACCCGACCGACGACGACCACGGCTACGGGGTCGTGACTGACGGCGACGCCGACGTCCCGGTCGTGCCACTAGAGGACGCACTCGAGTGGCACGAGGAGGAACTCGTCGCATTCCTCGACGCCCGCGGGAGCGAAGACAGTCACGAGAACGCCCGGATACCCGGATCCGTCTGGAGTGAGTACCCGGCCGAAACCGACGACGATCCGGTCGACGACTGGGAGAGTGACGACCCCATCGTCGTCTACTCGAACGATCAAGGCGAGGACTCACTGTGTGTGTTGAAGGCAGCCGAACTGATCGGTGACGGCTACGAGTACGTCTACGTGATGGACACTGGGTTCACCGAGTGGCGAGACCGTGGGTACCCGATGGATGGGCTCGGGCCGGACGGGGAACTCGAGGGCGAAGACGACGAGTGAAAACGGCAGTGTCACCACTGTAGACGGAAGCGTCGAAAAAACCCACGACGATCGATCCGACCGTTATTTCGCGCGACCCTGGCCGCCCGTGTTGCTCGGTCGGACCTTCTCCGCACCTTTGCCGCGGTTCTGGAGACCGCGGTTGTCCTTGCCCGCGTTGGTGAGCCCACGGAACGCGCGGTTCTGGTGGGCGTCGTCACAGATCCAGTTTAAGTCGTCGTCGTTCTCGATCGCCGGGTGGTTCGGATCAACGAGGATCACTTCGAACCACTTCTGGCTGCCGTCTTCGCCGACCCAGTAGCTGTTGAGCACGCGCAGGTTGGGGTACTTCCGCGAGACGCGCTCTTCGCCGATGCGCTGGATGTTCTTCCGGCGGCCGATGCGGTTTACGCCCTGGCGTTTCGAGCGCCGACCTGCCTTGTGACGCTGTTTTCGGGCCGTCCCCTTGCGGACCGAGACGCGGGCGACGACGATGCCCTGTTTCGCCTTGTACCCCAGTTCGCGGGCCTTATCGAGGCGGGTCGGGCGCTCGATGCGCTCGATCGCGCCCTGTTTGCGCCATTCTTGCTTTCGCTGCCACTGCAGTTCGCCCAGTTTACCGTCGCCGGGCTGTTTCCATGCCTCCTTGATGTGGGAGTAGAAGCTTCGTGCCATCGTTTTACCTGCGGGCGTTTCCCGGTTCAGACCACGAGAGCGGTCCACATTCCGTACCTGTGACGAGACGTCGAACAGGTGCCCGCTGACGCCCGCGACCAGCGAGTTACCCGAACGTACCCAACTGTCGAGTATAAGCGCTTCGAAGCCCACCGACCGGTACCCGCCGGCGGCGTACGAAACGGCTTTTAGCCAACGGTTGAAACCCGTCGCCAGATGGCTCGCGACGTCCCGACCAGGCGAAGCAAATCGATTCTGGCACTCGTGTTCGGGGCCGACCTGGGGGCCGCGATGGTCGTCGCCGCCGTTCTCGAACCGTCGTTTACGCCCGTCTTCTACAGCCTCGGCCTCGAGGCCAGACCCGTCCGGTACGGCGTTCTGGTCGCCGTAACCGTTCTCGCCGTCGTCGTCGGCCAGTTCGAGTACACCCGCCGGGCACTCTTGACCGCAGTCGACGGGACGCCGGCGAGCGCCGAGACGCATCCGGACCTGATCGAACGCGCCGAACGCCTCGCGGACGACGCCGGCGTCCGGACGCCGACCGTCGTCGTCGTGCGGACGGCCGTCCCGAACAGTTTCACGCTTTCGGGCTACCGGTCGGGCACCGTCGTCGTCAGCACCGGTCTCATCGCGATTCTCCCCGGGGAGGAACTCGAGGCCGTCCTGGCGCACGAACTCGCCCATCTGCGAAGCGGGGATGCGTTCGTGATGACGATGAGTTCGTTTCTCCCCACGGCGCTCTCCAGGGAGTACTCGCCGTTCGTCGATCCACCCTCTTACCTCGAGGAGGGGCTCGTCGCCGTCGGCCTGTTCGTGACGTGGTATCTCCTCACTGCACCGTTTTTCGAGGCGTCGCTTTTCGCTCCCGAAACAGCACTGACGTTCGTCCTCGTCGTGGCAGTCGTCGTCCTCGCCGGTACCCTCGCGCTCGGCGTGCTCGCCACCGTCATCGGCTTTCTGCGACAGTTCTTTTCGTTCCGACGTGAGTTCGCCGCCGACGTCCACGCCGCGGAACTCACCTCCCCCGACGCGATGGCGAACGCACTCGAGGTCCTCGGGGACGCCACCGACGGAATGACAGTCCAACACGACGATCTCGAGGCGCTTTTTTTCCTCCCACACGGCTTTTCGACCCCCGAGGCGAACGGCTCCGGCGTCTCGAGGGCGTACACCCACCCGTCGATCGAAGAGCGCAGAGAGCGGGTCACGGCCCTCGAGGGCGAGTAGTGGGCTCGACGGAGAGTACAAACGCTTTAGGGACGGGTCGAGAGCCTCGGGGTATGGACCAGGTGTTCGCCCCGTGGCGCATCGAGTGGATCGAACGTGAGGGGAAAAACCCGGACGTCGAGGAGTGTGTCTTCTGTGAGTTGCCCGAGCGAACGAACGATCGGGAGAACCTCCTCGTCGCCCGGAGCGACCACGCCTTCGTCTTGCTCAACAACTACCCGTACAATCCCGGCCACACCATGGTGATCCCCCGCGTCCACACCGGCGACTACGCCGACCTCGAGGAGGCGGTGTTGCTCGATCACGCCCGGCTGAAACAGCGGACGTTCCGGGCCATACAAGAGGCCTTAGAGCCCGACGGCTTCAACGCTGGCTTGAACCTCGGGGACGGTGCCGGCGGCTCGATCGGCGACCACCTCCACACTCACGTCGTCCCACGCTGGCACGGCGATACCAACTTCATGCCGGTTCTCGGGGAGACCTCGGTGATCGTCGAGGCCCTGGCGGACACCTACGAGCGGGTTCACGACGCCTTTGCGGGCCAGGAGGGGGCGACGGTTCCGGGGGAGAACCGGGCAGTCGTCTTCGAGTGACGGTGACTCTTATACCACACCGGCCCGTACCACCGGCCGTGGTTTACGTAACGCGAGGTCTCGTCGACGTCATGCTCGACCTGGCGAGTGACGCCGACCCCGACGACGTGACGACCGGGCTCTCGGTGACCCCTGCCGAGGAACTCGAGGGTGGCCCGTCGTTGCCCCCGGAAACGCCCGTGTTCAGTGACTTCTTTCTCCCCGATCCCGGCAACTCGGTCAACGCCGTCTTCGGGGTCGACCTCTCGACGCCGGCCAGGCAGATCCAGGGCCGCTTTGTCTCCCACCCCGTCGGCGAACTCGAGGTGACCAAACGCGACGACTTAGCACAGGTCGTCTTCGTCGCCACCCCACCCTGGGAGGTAAGCGAGGACACCTTCGGCGCGTTCGACCGGACGGGCGAGCGGTTGCCCCTCGAGATCGTCGACGCGCGACCGCCCGAGGAGACCCTATCAGGCGATTGATCCCCGGAAGATCACTCGAGGTATCCCAGACTTTTCAGCTGTTCTGTGATCTCCTCGAACTCGGCTTCCGTTAGCTCGCCTTCTTTTTGATGCTGGATGACGATGCTGCGAAGCAGAAAGCGCACGAGGTCGCTCGTGCTCTGGAAACTCGTCCCCTCGATCGTCTCGTCGACGCGTTCGGCGAGTCCTTTCGGGATGGATACGGTGGTGTACTCGGTCATACCAGTACGTCGGTGGGAATCGAGGTAGACCTGACGGCATCGCTCCACAGTGGTTTTTGTACCTGGGTTCGTAGGTGGGGGTGACATGGGAGTCCGGCCACCATCGAACGGTGACGACGACGAGGTCGACAGCATCGAGTTCGGGATCGCCGCGGTCGACGCCGTCTTGCGACGGTCAGATCTGTCCTTTCCGGCGAGCGGGGACGACGTCGCAGCCGAGATCGGCCACGAACGGATCGCCTACGACGCCCACGGCAGCACGGTCGCCCTGGGTGAGATCCTTGCGGCGGTCGACCGAGAGCAGTTCTCGAGTCGCCAGCAACTACTCAACGCCTTGCACCCGGAGTTCGAGGCCTACCGCGAGGAACACTCGGGCGGCATGGTCCAGCAGTTCAGGTCGTTGCTCCCCTTTTAGCGGGTCAGGGAAAGAGCAGGAAGACGAAGCCGACGTAGCCGACGACGAGGATCGCCCCGTCGACCCGACTCACCACCTCGCCGTGGAGCATCATCGCCGTGAGCACGAGCGTGAACGCGACCATCGCGGGGAACTCAAACCGGAGCGTACTCGGCGAAACCGAGATCGGAACGATCACCGCCACGATTCCCAGGACAGCGAGGATATTGTAGATGTTCGAACCGACCACGTTCCCCACCGAGAAACCGGTCTCACCGCGGATCGCGCCGACGACCGACGCCGCCAGTTCCGGCAACGAGGTCCCGAGCGCGAGGACGGTCAGGCCGATAAACAGGTCCGAAAACCCCATCGCCGAGAGCAGTCCCCGCCCACCCGTAACGAGCCATCGCGAACCGATCACCAGCGCGACCAACCCGCCGACCACGAGCGCGACGTCCGTCGCCGAAACCCCCCGTCGCGCACCCTCCTTCTCGAGTTCCGGCGCGGGGTCGACGCTGGCGTAGTAGAGCAGATAGCCCGTGAACACGAAGAGTACGGCAAGAAAGACCACGCCCTCGAGGCGGCCGATCGTGCCGTCGAGTCCGAGGATCGGCAACAAGAGTGCCGCGAGCAGCATAAACGGGACGTGCCGGCGCAAGACCCTCTCGCTGATCTCCAGGGGCCGGATCAACGCCGCGATCCCGAGGACGAGGCCGACGTTCGCGATATTCGAGCCGACGATCGTCCCGAGGCCGATGTCCCCGGAGACCTCGAGTGCGCCCAGAACCGCGACGAACAGTTCGGGGGCGGTCGTCGCGAGGGCGATGACGGTAACGCCGACGGTCGCCGCACGCAAGCCGAGTCCGAGTGCGAGTCGGCCGGCCCCGGCGACGAGCAGTTCCGCGCCGGCGTAGAGGGCGAGGACGCCGCCGACCAGAAAGAGCACGTAGAGGGTGACGCCCTCGAGCATGTACCGGGATAGATCGGACCGTCGTATAAACGGTGTGACTCGGTCACTCGAGGGCCAGGAGTTCCGGGTAGTCATCTAAAACGACCGCCCAGACCTCCTCGAAGTCGAACCCGTCCATGTTATCTTCGGCGTCAGTGCCGGTCATCTCGGCGGTCTCGAGGCCGGTGACGTTGCCCTCGTTCTCGAAGCTTCCGTCACCGACCGCGTCCGTTTGTCCTGTCGTTTCGTTGTCCCAGTAGGAGTTTTCGATGGTGGCGTCGCCGTTATTTTCACCGATCAATCCACCGGTATCTCCACCCGTTATCGTGCCGGTTGCGTAGGTGTTCTCTATGCTCACGTTCGTGCCACTGGCACTGTGAACACTTCCGATGATACCGCCGGCGGCGTCGTCATCAGTACTACTCACGTCGCCAGTCGCGTACGAGTCGACGATGTGACCTTCCTCACTCTGTATATCCTCGTCTGCAGATCCGCCCGATTGGCTTTCCCGAGCAACGAGTGCGCCGGCTCGGCCGTCGGTATCGACGTCGCCGGTCGCATACGAGCGTTCGACGGTTCCACCCCAGTTGATGCCGACGAGACCGCCGTAGTTGTTCTCCTCACCTGTGACATCACCGGTCGCGTACGATTCGGTGATCGTTCCGTAGTTCTCACCGACGAGTCCACCGACGCGGGGGTAGTCGTCGCCTACTCCATCGACCTCTATGTCGCCAGTCGCGTGTGAGTTCGTGACGTTTCCCTCGTTCGTCCCGACGAGCCCCGCAACGTGGCGATCGCTGAGGTCGTCGATGGAGACTCCGGCCGTCGAGTAGGAGCTGTCGATCTCCCCATCCTCGTAGTTTTGCCCGACGAGTCCCGCGATCTCCGAAGAATCACCGCTTATCGTTCCCGTCGTCGAGGAGTCCTCGACCGTTCCCTCGTTCGTCCCGACGAGTCCGCCGACGTTTTCCGTCCCGTGGACGCCGTCCTCGTAAACGTCCGCCATCTCGTACCCGGCGGTCGCACCCGAGATCGTCCCCTCGTTCGAGCCGACGAGCGCGCCGACGTTCTCCCCACCGGCGATATCCATGTCGGCAACAGCGACGTCCTCGATCGTCGCATCCTCTTTCGTCCTCGAGAACAGGCCCACGTCCTCGGTCTCTTGGTCGATCGTCAGTCCGTAGATCGTGTGACCATCACCGTCGAGAGTCCCCTCGAAGTCGTCGATCGGCTCGAAACCTCCATCGTCCCAATCGCCGGTAAGCGAGGCGTCGATGTCGTTTCCGAGCACGTAGGCGTAGTCATTCTCCTCAGCGTTGCCGATCGCCTGCAGGTCGCTATCGTTCCTGACGACGTACGGGTCGTCTTCTTCCCCGCTGCCCTCGAGTTCGTCTTCGGGCTCGTAGCTGGCCGGAATCGAGGTCGGCGTGGATATCTCACCGACGAGCTGGTCGGACGAGACCGTTCCGAGCAACGTCTCCTCGTCCCCGCGAACGCCGATTAACGAATACTCCGTCCGGAGATCAAGCCCGTCGAAATCGATCCGGTCACCGACGTCCTCGAGTGTCCCGTGGACGTTCCCGTCCTCGTCCCGGAGTATTATTTCGTCCGCGTTCCCGTCCACTACCAGTTCGATGTGGCTTCCGTCGTTGATATCGATACCAGCCTGTGCGGGTTCACTCGGGGTGTCAGTTAGACTAAGGGTGAACGTGGCGACAGCAACCACGAGAACGATTGCGATCGCAACCAAAAGCACGGTTCCGACTGTCGAAGATACTCCCCGCGGATCGATTCCCCCCACTGAACTCATACTACAACGTGTAAATTCAAAGATTAATAACGCTTCGGAGGGCCCATGCCGTACGATAACGCACATCGCTCGGAAAAACGCCGCCGGAGTCCACACCCGTTATGTCACCGCCGGACGCAGGTGGCCGTATGGACGTATACGGTCTACTCGGAAACCCGGTCGGCCACTCCCTGTCGCCGCCGATGCACGAGGCTGCGTACGACGAACTCGGACTCGAGGCACGCTACGTGACTTTCGAGCCGGAACCGGACGACCTCGAGGCCGCGATCGAGGGCGCGGCCGCCCTCGGGATCAGCGGGCTGAACGTGACGATCCCGTTCAAACGGGACGTACTCGAGTACGTCGCAGTCGACGACCTGGCGTCCCGGATCGGCGCGGTGAACACGATCGACTTCAGTGGTGACGTGCCGACGGGCCACAACACCGACGCCTCGGGTGCCCTGCGGGCCATAGAGCGTGGCGACGTCGACCTCGAGGGCGCGCGGGCGACCCTCGTGGGTGCCGGCGGCGCTGGTCGGGCGATCGCCTTCGCGCTCTCGGATGCGGGTGCGACAGTCGAGATCGCAAACCGAACCGAGTCGACGGCTCACGACCTCGCCGAGGAGGTTCCAGGGGCGTCCGGACACGGCCTCGAGGACCTCGCTACCCTCGTCCCCGACAGCGACGTGCTCGTCAACGCGACCAGCGTCGGGATGGAGGCGGACGTCTCGCCGGTGCCCGCCGAGGCGCTCCACGCCGATCTGGTCGTGATGGACGCCGTCTATCGCCCCCTCGAGACGCGCTTGCTCCGGGAGGCGAGTGAGGCAGGGGCGACGACGATAGACGGCGCGTGGATGTTGCTCTACCAGGGTGTCGACGCCCTGGAGCGGTGGACCGGCGAGGAGGCTCCCGTCGAGGCGATGAACGGGGCGCTTCGATCGGGGCTGTGACCCATCGCTCGAGACGGCGGGTTCTCGGATCGCTCGACCCCGAGCCGTCGACTACCGCCACGATCAAACGACTTTAGGTAGCGGACTCACCTAGTCGAGGTAATGTCGCTCCTCCAGAAACTGAAGTCGCTTCTCGGGTTCGGCGACACTGCGTCCGAGCGCCGCTACGACCGGGACGTGGGTGTGACCGTCGAACGCGAGAGGGACGAACCGGACGAACGATCGGCCGACACGGACTCAGGGGCACCTCCGATGGACGAAAGCGAGGACGGTCCCGAGCACGACGACGACCCTCCGGAGGCCGACGCCGCTGAGCACACGGGACCCGACGGAGCACCCGAAACCGACGCTGCTGACGTCGACGAACCCGACGAGGCACCCGAAATCGACACTGCTGACGCTCCGTCGACCGCCGGGGAAGGCGGCCAGTCGGTCGACTCCGTCCCTGTGGGCGAGATCAAGGGGATCGGGCCGGCCTACTCCGACCGGCTCGCAGCCGCAGGCGTCGAGACCGTAAGCGACCTCGCGGCGGCCGACGCCGCCGACCTCGCCGAGGGGACGGACATCTCCGAGAAACGGCTCCAGGGTTGGATCGACCGAGCCCAGGTCAGGTAGGCCGGATCGAACCGCAAGACGGTTACGCTCCCTTCTCCTCTTTTCTCCCGATGACCGACCCGCACGTCGTGACCACACTCGAGGCCTTCGAGGCGGCCGCCACGGAGGTTCCGAGTACAACGCGGGTCCCCGTGGAACTCCACCTCCCCGTCTCCGATCCCTTCGACGCCTATCGGCGTGCCCGTGACGGGCCCGGCGGGGCCTACCTCGAGACGACCGGCGGCCAGTCGGGCTGGGGCTACTTCGGCGTCGATCCGATCGATCGGCTGACGGTTTCGCCCGACGCCACACTCAGGGGGGCGGGTGACGACGCGCCGACGCTCGCGGCTCTCGAGGGCGTACTCGACGGCGCGGACCTCCTTCGGGGTGACTGTTCGGTCCCCTACCCGTGTGGGGCGATCGGCTGGCTCTCCTACGATATCGCCCGCGAACTCGAGGACCTCCCGGGATCGGCCGAAGACGATCGTGGACTGCCGAGACTCGAGGTCGCCGTCTACGATCGGCTTGCCGCCTGGGAGGAACCACGCGATGGCGAGACGACCCTGCGAATTACGGCCTGTCCACGGGTCGGCGACGATCCGAAAGCGGCCTACGAACGCGCCAGAGGACGCGCCCTCGAACTCGCCACCCGGATCCGCGACGGGGAGCCGCGGGTTGGCGAACCCCCCGTCGAGACGCCGACGGCGACGTTCGAAAGCGACTGCGGGCGGGAGGCGTTCGCCGATCGCGTCCGGCGGGTACAGGAGTACGTCCACGACGGCGACACCTTCCAGACGAACGTCTCCCAGCGACTGGTCGCCCCCGCGGCCGTCCACCCCGTCGCCGCCTACGACGCCTTACGCCGGGTCAACCCCGCGCCCTATTCGTGTCTGCTCGAGTTCCGGGCGGCCGATCTCGTGAGTGCGAGCCCGGAACTCCTCCTCGAGCGCGAGGGGTCGTCCGTCCGGACGGAACCGATCGCCGGGACCCGACCGCGCGGGGAGACCCCCGAAGCGGACGAGGCGCTCGAGGCCGACTTACTCGGCGACGGGAAAGAACGGGCCGAACACGCCATGCTCGTCGACCTCGAGCGAAACGACTTGGGGAAAGTCTGTGTGTACGGCAGCGTCGAGGTCGCAGAGTACCGCCGGGTCGATCGCTACTCGGAGGTGATGCACCTCGTCTCGGACGTAACCGGCCGGCTTCGAGCCGACGAGAGCCTCGCCGACGCCGTCGCCGCGTTGTTCCCCGGCGGGACGATCACCGGCGCACCGAAGCCGAAGACGATGGAGATAATCGACGAACTCGAGGACACCCGAAGGGGCCCCTACACGGGCGGTGTCGGGATCTTCGGCTTCGACGGTCGGGCGACACTGAACATCACGATCCGGACGCTCGTCCGCCACGAAGGGGAGTATCACCTCCGTGTCGGCGCGGGGATCGTCCACGACTCCGATCCCTACCGGGAGTACGACGAGACCCTCGATAAGGCCCGGGCGCTGATCACGGCCGTCGACGAGGCCCTCGGTGAGCGGGCGGGGATGGCCCTCGAGGCCGGTGGGGGTGGACAGGATGGGTGAGACGCGTATCCTCGTGATCGACAACTACGACTCGTTCGCCTACAACCTCGTCCAGTACGTGGGCGAAATCGCCGACGAAGTCGTCGTCCGACGCAACGACGCCCTCTCGATCGCGGACGTCCACGACCTCGATCCGCTGGGGATCGTCGTCTCGCCGGGGCCGGGGACGCCCGAGGAGGCCGGGATCTCGATCCCACTGTTCGCCGAAACCGACTATCCGATCCTCGGGGTCTGCCTGGGTCATCAGGCGCTGTGTGGGGCAAACGGTGCGTCGGTCGTCCACGCCCCCGAGGTCGTCCACGGCAAACCCTCCGTCGTCACCCACGACGGCGAGGGGGTGTTCGAGGGACTGCCCGGGCGGTTTCAGGTCGGTCGGTATCACTCCCTGGCGGTCGAACGCGAGGAACTCACGGACGGGCTGGTCGAGACGGCGAGTACGGCCGACGACAGGGACGTGTTGATGGCGGTTCGACACGAAGAGCACCCCCACGTCGGCGTCCAGTTTCACCCCGAGAGCATTCTCACGCGCGAGGCCGACTCCGGACGGGACGTCGATGGAAGCGGCGAAGACATCTCCCTCGAGGTCGGCAAACGGATGATCGGGAACTTCTGTGAACTCGCGAGCGAGCACGAATGAGCGAGCCTCTCTACCACCTCGACGGCGACCTCGTCCCCGCGAGCGAGGCGACGGTCTCCGTCGACGACCGCGGCTTTCGGTACGGCGACGGCGCGTTCGAGACGCTGCGGGCCTACGGCGGGACGGTTTTCGAGTGGGAGGCCCACGCCGACCGCCTCGAGGCCACCTGTGAGACCCTCGATCTCGAACACGGCCTCTCCCGACGTGACCTGTGCCGGCGGATCGAGGAGACGCTCGCCGAAAACGGTCTCGCCGACGCCTACGTTCGCCTCTCGATCACCCGCGGTGTCCAGCCCGGAAAGCTCACGCCCGACCCCGCAGTCGACCCGACGGTCGTGGTCTACGCCAAACCACTCCCCCGCGGGGGCCTCGAGGGCGACCCCGTCTGGGACGGGCCGGCGACGGTCGAGACCGTCGAGACCCGCCGGATCCCCGAGGCGGCGATCCCGGCGACGGCGAAAACACACAACTACCTCAACGGAATCCTCGCACGCAACGAGCTCTCCCCCGGGGCCGACGAGGCCCTGCTCTGTGACCTCGAGGGCGCAGTTTCGGAGGGGGCGACGAGCAACGTCTGGTTCGTCACCGACGGGGTCTTGCACACGCCGACGACCGACCTCTCGGTCCTGCCGGGGATCACCCGCCGGGTCGTCCTCGAGGTGGCCGACGAGGCGGACCTGTCGGTTTCGAAAGGACGGTACGAACCGGAGGCGGTCCGTACCGCCGAGGAGGTTTTCCTGACCAATACGACCTGGGAGATCCGCCCGGTTACGGCCGTAGACGGGGTCGGCCTCGAGGTCGGCCCACTCACGGAACGCCTCTCGCGGGCGTTCGACGAACGCGTCGAACGTGAGTGTTACTGACGGACGACGATCCCCGCGGATTTTCGCCGCCGACGGCTGTCTCGAGGGCGGCGAGTACCGTGGTACTCACCGTCTCGTTGTCCGGAGTGGTCGCCAAAAGAAATCCAGTATTAGGTGCCGATGTGAGCGGTACGGGAGCTACTCCGCGGAGATGACGTCGTCGATACGGGCGATCATCGTCGCGGCCTCGGTCGCGCTCTCGACGGCCTCGCGTTTGACGTCGGCCGGGTCGACGACGCCGTACTCGACTGGGTCGTCGATCGTAACCGTCTCCACGTCGGTGATCAGCCCGGCACGTCCCGACTCCTCGTGGGCGGCACGGAGGTCAACGAGCGAGTCGATCGGATCCTGACCGGCGTTCGCAGCGAGCGTCCGCGGGACGACGTCTACGGCGTCGGCGAAGGCCTCGACGGCGAGCTGTTTGCGTCCCTCGATACTCGCCGCACCCGAGCGGATCGCGTCGGCGATGGCGATCTCGGTCGCGCCGGCACCGGGGACGACCTCGCCCGACTCGAGTGCCGTCGCGACGACATCGAGTGCGTCGCCGATCGTGCGCTCGAG
>LFFM01002528.1_pt1 | contig 12010 bp, 6 predicted proteins | sample 643131 | NCBI WGS metagenome assembly LFFM01 (sample SAMN03777445, study PRJNA286221) | soda lake metagenome | biome: soda lake; feature: Kulunda steppe; material: water; isolation source: sample Tc-Br brine of Tanatar trona crystallizer | place: Russia: Kulunda steppe | collected 2011-07
ACAACTATTGCCGGGGGTGGCCCTCCAAAGTCCCCCAGAACCCCCGGCATATTGTTGTACTTCGTCCAGTGTATATTATACTATGGATTCGACAGTTTGGCCAGTAAGCGAATTAAAGCATAACTCGATTGCGTCTGGTTCTAACTCCCGTTCCAGATATCGAAACTACCGTCACTAACGAATTCTTATCATGGTACTGCTTACTAATTTGAACCGCTAGTATCGATTCAGTTGAGATGTGCTAGATTCACCCCAATCACGTCTATCGGTTATTTCTATCAGTTGATGACTGAAGTCGCAATAGTCTCTATCCGTCAATCGCGGAGGGTGAGAAACAAGCACATGGGAAAAAGTGATGAAAACAACGGTACAATAGAAGGGAATGACTGATACGAACGAACGTACTAACACAGAATTCAAAACGAGATACGACAAATCATTGTACAATCCCTCTGATGTCGTGGAGTGGGGCGACATGAGATCGGACATCAGCGCAAACCATGGTAATTCTCTCCAGGCCAAATAAGTAGCATATCTCCCTGATGGAAGCGCAATGGTTCATACGGATCTCAGTCATTTTAGCATCACAATTGAAGACACCGAGCGGCAAATGGTGGGTTACGAAGCACTCAAGCATATTGATTCGAAGCGAACCATCATTAACAGAGCAGACATCAGCGCGAATGGTTTCTTTGAGAACCCTGTTGCCCCCGGCGTTGATGCGATCGATACCTCAGCAAGCGAACAGGACGTTGTCGATCGGGACAGTTTCGTTGACATGGCTGCAGGCCAAGTTATAATCGGCAATGCTGACGTCCACCAGCGCAACGTCCGAGTGGACGCTGCTGGTAATCTCATCCCGTGCTGCCAGAATGGTGGCCAGAACCAACGACGACTGTAGACGGGTTGCGCCGCCTTGCACAGCAACTCCAAAACCTATGAGAATCAGGACAATGACGAAAGCAACAGCACAGATCCAATTTGAGCAAAATTTTGTCTGACCAATTTGTTATGTGGAATACGCCGAGAGCCACTTTCGGACATTGGATTCGGCTTCGCCTTCATTCGCTAATTTCACACCGGGGATAAGATCTCGATCCTGTTGTGAATAGAAACCACTGATAGAAACAACTGGCGCATCCCCAATCTCAGCATCTTCAAGATGGACAGTATTGTCAGGATCTAACCAACCTAGTGCTTGCCGTATATACTCCTCAACATCTTTCATCTCTACGGAATTCTTGATGACACTGAAGAGATGCTGGAATAATTCATTCCCTGGAAGAAGCAGTACTACAGATGAGTACTCATTTAAGACCTCTGGCTCAAAGGTTACAATGACTGAATTTTCATCTTTAAATACAGCCTGTAATGTGTCTCCACTATGTGCCTGTGGAATTGGGGCGTTAGTGCCCTCAGGATAATTAAGACGATATATATCTTTGTAAGGAATCTCATTGTATTCTCCGCTGACTTCACGTCGCTCCAACATTTCGAACTTCCAACTTTTCTTACGCAGCGTATTACTTTGAGTAAAAAGATTCTTTACAATTGAAGGAGAAATTATCGGATCAAAAGGTCGTTCAGGCATTCCGATTTCGCCGATATCTGGATGGGTCTGTGACCATCCATTTAAACTAGAACTATCAATGATATCTTCGATTGTGACTGACTCAGGAGTTGTGACCAAGCCAACCTGTTGTGAAGTCTGTTTGGCTTCTTCAGAATCTTCTTCCATATCTTCCACAATATCGTCACTAGAAGCTATTGAATCACCCATTGCAGCCTGTTCCATCTGTGCCTCCATCCCCTCTAGAATCGGTCGAAGTGGACCTACTGCTTGCTCAAAGAGACCGATACGTTCCATCGCACGATCATAGATCTCCTCCTCAATACTATCGGTGTAGGCGTAATTCCACACCAACACCGTCTTGTTTTTTTGGCCGATTCGGTCTATCCTTCCAATCCGCTGCTCAACGGTCATCGGATTCCACGAGAGGTCATAATTTATTAGAGCATCACAGGTCTGTAGATTCAGACCTTCACTGGCAGAATCTGTACATACTAAGTAAGAAATGTCTCCTGACCGGAATTTCTGCTTCACTCGTTCCTTACTTGCGGATACCCATTCACTTTCTTGCTTATCATAAAGCCCACCACCAGACCCGGTGTAGGTACCCATCTCGGGGTACGTTTGACACATCTTATTCTTGATGACGTCGAGGGTGTCCTCATACTGTGTAAATATGATGACTCGATCACGAGTTTTCGCGCTCAATTTTCGGAGATCCTTCATTAGACGGTTGAGCTTCGGATCTTCCGGGAGATCGTCTAGTGCGTCGATAAATGACTCCAGTTCCTTGAGTTCGTATTCAAGCACCTCCTGTCCCTCCGAACTAGAAACACCGAGCTCGTCCACCTCGGTCTCCTGTTCTAGTAGCGTTTGATTCCGTTCTGACCGAGTTCCAGACAACGTCGTCTCATCCAGTTCTTCAATATCAGTCAACTGGCGAGAGTGCAGGTTCTCACGACGTCGTTCAAGACTGCGTTTAGCAGCATAGAGACTGCTGGTGAGTCGTTCTCGGTAAGTGGTCATCACAAATCCGATTGCGGTTTGTTCTTGTCCGTCCAGCAGTTTCTTTGACTGGTTGTAGACGTCAGTGATGTACGACTCAATCCTATCATAAGCAGGTCTTGCATCACCTAAATCGACTGGAATCAGCTCACTGTTCCGTTCGGGAACTGTGTCATCCAATAGACCGACCTCTTCGCACATTCGGAGTGTACTTCGAGTATTGCGGAAGATACGAGACTGAACAGGCGTGGTGGTTTCAGCGACATCTCGAATCGTAAAGAGTTGTTCCGTGTCTAGGTCCCAGAAATGTCGTTCCCAATTCGGCCTATCGATAGAATGAACGCCTAATACCTGTTTTGTCTCCCGGGTTTCACGTAAGCCGTCCACTTCTTGGTCAATCATTTCCGCAACATCCTCCGTGACCGGCTCGTATTGCTGAAGATACGAACGAATCATACCCACCCATGTTTTGAAGCGGTCGCGTAGCTCGTAGGGTTCCGATTCCCACTTACTCTCGAAAATTGGTAGTGCTTCCTCTATCGTAATCGGGCTCTCAACATCCTCGCGGACTTCGTCGAGATCTCGTTGTACTTCGAAATACTCCACGAACGATTCTCGATCAGCCCACCCTCCTGGAAGATCACACATCCGAAGCAAATCATATAACTCCTCAATTCGGAGTTGCATTGGTGTAGCTGTGAGAAGATACACACACTGAGAATCTGATTGCATGAAAGTCAACAATTCGTAAAGGTTTGTCCCCTTACGAGCGTGATGTGCCTCGTCAACTAAAGTGAGATCCCACTCGAACGACGGTGTACAGTCAGCGATTCTCCGTTCGGCGTGAGCAGCAGGGGAGAAGATAGGCTTGTTCTGCTCCATTCGGGCTAAGTGCCACGATGCCAAGACAATAGTCGGTTCCTCACGTTTTTCGAGAAATGCACCGATGTGTGACTCGATCCAATCAGCATCGGGATCATATTGGGATAACCAATATTGATTCCCGTACGGATCCTGGAGATTGTGATCTCCGCCTAGGTTGTACGCGAAGACATCGAGATTAAGTCGCTCACGTAGTTCTTCTTGCCACTGTCGCTGTACAGCCGCTGGGACAATCAATAATCCATTCTCTAATTCGCCGAGGGTCACGAGTCGAGAGATAGACAACCCCGCTTCTATGGTCTTCCCGAGACCGACCTCATCACAAAACAGCAGGCTTTCAGGATATGTACTTACTGCGGTATCGGCGGCTACACGTTGATGAGGCCACGGTGTGATCGAACTAACGTCTTCTGCGATGTGAAGTGCGCCAACCGTGTCTTCGTAGTTAGAAAGTAGGTGAAGAGCAGCCGCTTCGGGGACGGAGAGTCTTTCATCGGACTCCCGAACTCGATCCACGTGCTCTTCGAGTTCTTCTTCATTTTTTGGCTGCCAGTCAAGGAGATCGGCCTCTAGAGCCTCAGGAAGTGTGTATACCTTCACGTCGGAGTGGGCATCATCCCAGAGCTGTTGGAAGGTCTTTACGTCGGCATCCACGTACCTTGCCTCAGCATCTTTCCATGAACGATGTACTTTGAACCGCTCATAGTTCTGGTACCATGCCCCAAATGTTTCGTTGATACTTCCCTCGAATGAGATTCGATCACCGTCCAAATCCGTAAGGATACCCAGCTTGGGATGGAAAATTCCAGAAGAATCGTTAGAGGGTTCTGCTATCCGGACTTCGAGCCGGTCTTCAGCCATGAGGTGAGCAATGAGAGCAAGGCGAGACTCCTCTACTGTGGAGAGGGGAGGGTTATCGTCATCCATTAGTAAGGGTTTGTTTTGTTCGTCTAGCTGAACAGAAGCAATCAGTCGAATTTCACCCTCTGTTTCCAAAATTGAGTCGATACCTTGTAGAGCACTGGCCAAGGATTTGAGATCAAGATACCCTGCTAGTCGGTCATATTGTACGGCTTGTGACAGAGCAGGTCGATAGAAATCAGTAACTAGGGTGCCTTTATTTCCTGCTGTGTGTTGAAATTGGCTCTCATATACAGGGGCCCAACTGTACTTTTTAAATCCCATAATCAGATCAGAAATTATGTATCATAGTCCGAAAGAGTGCTACCATCTGTGTCTTGATTGGCCCCAATAATATCAATGTCTATATTAAGAAGCCCTCCTGTTTTCCCTACAATCAAGTCATTAAGTAATTCTCGATCTTCATGTTCTTCTGGCAGAACATCTATGAGACTTTTTATTGTTCTCTTAAATACAGGATCATTCGCAAAGTTCCTGTCCTTAAGCCAGTTCCAAGTAGTGTTCCCTCCCTCGGTATCAAGTACATTTAATGCAGCATGTACCGCGTCAATACTATGCTTAAAGTTCACATCTTGAGGATTAACCGGGAATTTGCGCTTTCTTCTCTTAGCACCTGCTTTTAGCTTATCAAAGCCTTGAACACGGCTGCTCTGTCCTTTAAGAATCAAATCCTCTCCGCTTTTACTCCATATCTTCGTATCGCGTTTGATTTCGTCAATATATACTCCAACACCGATCCCTAATTGACGTGCTTCATCGTGAGGGATTTTCTGTCTTTCATAGACTAACCAACAAAGTATGTACCAAGTTGTGAGGTCATCTACACCCTCAAGGGTATTTTCTAACTCACGGTCAACAAGAACATCAATAACTGCGGTTCTTGCTTCTTGTAGCGCTTCTTTCGGCCTAATTTCATTCCCATGTTTGTCAACAACCGGGTAATTCTCAGTAAAGACTCGCAGAGTTGGACCGAATGAGCTGATGATTGTATCCGTCTTAGTCAAATTCATATCTGAGTCCAACAACTCCACGGCCTTCTTTTTTGCAACAAGTCTAGTTTCTTCTTTAACATTGTCCCACAGAGTTTTGCTACGTTCATCTAATGGGGTATCATCAGTAGGCTTCCTGCATGACAGTAGTAGAGTAGTATCTGCTGAAGCACTTCCTTGCATCCCAATCCGTTGGGGCATTTCACTTGTTATTGGATGAGTCGCTGTAAGTACAAAGCCAGAGTTTATTAGAGACATAGTCAGCGAATCCCAGGCATCAATTTCTTTTTCAGTGAAATATACCGTTAGAACTCCACCGAGTTCCAAGACTCGGTAGATTTCTTGGAAGATTCCTTCCATTTTGCTTTCATATGATCTACGAGCTCGATCACTCTTTGAAATGTTGTCATCTTGTTCAAATAGAGAGGTATTTTCTACAGCCTCATCTTGTTTATTTGTAGTCGAACTAGAAAATTCACCGGGGAATTCCGACCGTAAATACTCGCGTAGCCATACATAAAAAGCATCAGATAATTCTGAATACATAACATTATCTCCATAGGGAGGATCAATAACAACTGCCTCAACGCTGTCGTCGTCAAGAGGTAAGTCACTCGCATCACCCCTTCTTGCCGTCACCTCTCCTTTTTCTTCAATAGAGTCAAAGTATGTCACTAATTGCTCATAATTATCAAGAACCACATCTAGCGTAGATTGGTAACTATAAGATCCAACGGTCATATTCGTTTCTCCGAAGTGCCATTGGAAAGCAAAATTATTCGAGCCTAGCATATTTGCAGGAGACCCTCTCCTAATATCAATGGGCTGTAATCGGGAGTTTCTCTCAATTAGCTTGCTGGAAGTCAGAGATAGAATGACAATTATTGCCTCTGCAACTTCGGGAGGATACTCTTCTTTAATATCTGATTTGTAATCCTCAAGAGATTGAAGATATTTAGCATGAGCGAGGAATTGTCGGGGATTAAAGATATCTCTCCACTCAGTCATCCCATAATGCAGAAGTTCATTCGTCTTTTTTCCCTCTTCAATCGGATTTGTTAATAGAGTAGCGAGTTCAATGTCGCTCTCAATCACCTCGGAAGCTTTTTCCATCGCTTTACGATCCTCTTGCGTGGCACCACGGTAGCCGTCGTCTATTTGATCAATTTTCCCTTCATACTTGACACCACAGACTTCAAATTCATACTCTCCGCTACGAAGATGTTCTTTAATTTTCTCACTTTCAGTTACGACTCCACAACTCAAACACTCAGCGTCTCCTCCATCTACAACACCTTGGCTTGGGTCAAATTCATCCTCAGACACATTATTCATGTCGACATATTCATATTCAATAGAATCTCCAGTCACATGTGGACGAATTGCATCACCTTTCTTTTTGTTGAACCACCACCGGTTACTCAGGGGCATTCTCATTCCACAGGAAGGACATTCAATACTGTAGGTACACAGATAGTATGTCGGGGATTGATGCTCGCCAGCAGTCGGATAATATTCTTCCAATTCCTGTTCCACACGTGTGTCAATTTTGTCTGCCCAGTTTCGCACCGCAGATTCAATCGAACCCACTTGAGTAGTATATTCAAGAGTTGTCTTGTTTAGCAGCCATGCGACTGGATTTAAATCATTAGCAAACGTGGGGAGACCATATCGAGCAGCTTCCATCGGTATTGTGCCTCCTCCCGCAGTGGGGTCGAGAACCATAGGCAATTCCCCATCCCAAATGTCTCGTAAGATGCTGTGTAATTCTTTGATTTGGTCATTAGTAGGACTTTGAGAGTGTGGAATGGGGTATCCAAAGTGTTCATCAATAGAACCACTCCGATTATCTTTCGTTGTATATTTTTCCTGAACGTATTGGCTAATACTTTTATTGAGATGTTCTGGGTTTCGTGGACCTATTTGCATCAGACGCAATAATTGATCATTCGAAACATCGTTTGGAAGTATGGAGGAAAGTACTGCGAGCCTTGCGGCAGCAGTAGGTCTTCGAGCAAACCATTTATGCAAATAACGATGCGGAGACATTACCTCCGGATTTGATTCTTTTAGACATTCAATACCTACCGCTTTTACCGGCAATACGTCTTCTACTTTTAGAGATTGCTCAACGTCTGATTTGGAATCTTCTTTCATGGTTTAGTTGATATGATTTGTCAGCAGCGTTCTGAGTGCCGTTACACCGTTCGGGCTGGAGGGTGATCTACATTTAGCGTGCCAATAATAGCATTCCTCTAGTCCCATTTTTTCTATCCCATTAACAAGTTCTATAAGCTTATCATACCGCTGTATTCTCTTCAAGCCAAGAAACGCGATAGCGAGTCTAACTCCACTTGCTTCTGAAACCAATGCGGTGCCTTCACCAGTCAGTATGTGAGTAGGATCAATTCCGGCATCTTCCAAAACAGTACATACCAGTTTAGAAATTACGCGCTGTTGTTGGCCTTTTAGCGTAGTTACTGGAACGGCATTCCAGTTAGTCCACTGCCAGTCTGTAATATTCTTCTCTGAGTCCGTAGATGTGAGACTATCTTGAGCAATGATTCTCCCTGTCTCCTTATCACACTGAATTCCCACCAACACATCATCTAAATCTTTCTGCATTAAAGATTGTCGCCTATTGGACCGCTGAATCCGGCTTTCACGTCCATCAGCGAGATCTTCAGGAAGTAGCTCATAGAGTGATAGACCGGGATCATTTCCCAATTCACGTACGAGTGCAAAGGTCGGACGCCCTCCGAACAAGCTACTACTGAAACCAAAGGACTCTGCTTCGATGCTCATTCTGCACCAACCTCTGTAACTGTGCCTGCTTCGTCGGCCCGTTTAATACTCCCACTGACGCGGAAGGTAAGATCAGTGATACCAGATAGTTCTGACAGATGGTTCTTTAATTCTTCGACCGTAGCGTCCCACGAATTGTCTGAGAGTTGGTCTGTATTCATTATAATCTGTGCTGTTCCATCGACCTCGCCGTCATCGTTCACGAAGGCTTCGGGTTCCATATTGACTCCAAAGTGGGTTGCAAACTGGGTAACCGACCCATTGTATGTAAACCCTGCCTCGGATGCTTTCGAACCCTCTGTCCGACGCGCATCGTAGGCAAACGTGACCGACGTCGCCTCCGCCATCTCGTCTAATTTATCTAATGAACGGGCAAGGAACCACGCTTGACTCCAGACCTCCTCACCTTCAATTGTGAACGAGATTTCGTCCACTGTAACTCCGATGTCAGAGGAGGCTAAGCTGTGCAAGTCACGAATCGACTGGATTTTGCCATCCAGCTCGTTCCCGACCGTATTGAAGGCTCCTTTAGCTGAGGTTGGGCCATCTACCAACTCGAACTCTTCCCCACCAAATGAGTCCTCATCTCCTCCATCATCATTATCGTCGTCATCATCGCCACCAGGTGGAGTGATAACAGGTTCTTCCTCTTCGAAGGTTAGTTCGTGTTCCTCCAGAAGTGCAGCAGCATCGCGGTAAACGACCTGTGTATCGGTGATACTAACTTCATTCTCAGTAATCCCCGTCAAGATTTCGTCAGCGTCGGGAAGTACTTGATCGCTGTTTAGTGATGGGGCAGTCGCATCCGGTGCCGAATATCCTTGACCGGTTCCTTTGTCCCAGAAAGTGTAAGGACCCTCTTGAACTACTTTGGCTATTGTCTTTCGGAGAGGCTTTGGGTGAAGAAGGATAGGCAAGTCTGTTCGCTTGGCGAACGCCTCCCGAATCTCATCTGTTGTCATCGATTCTGGATTTGCTCTCCAGATATTCTGGGTGAACCACGGTTCTCCGTACGCGTCCTCGCCACGCGGAATGAGAAGGTCAAGATCCTCCAGTGCATCATATACAATATCGTGGAGGCTTTTTCCATCTCCAGATTGAGTCGCCGACAGCGTAGTCACCTTAAGTTCGTTGTCCTCCGGGAAGATGATGTGTCGGTATGTGTTCCGGACCGCCTGTCCGAGATTGTTTGCGTTTTCATCTCGCTGTTCGCGTAGTTCATCACGCTGAGCCTCAGTTAGTTCGTGACCGGTTTCGTTGTTGATGAGACGTTCGTATGCTTTCTGTCGCCGTGCGCTCTCCTTGGCTTTCTCAACATACTGCCTGTCGGCCACAAGGAAGAGGATGTTATTCTTGAATATCCGCTTTTTCTGTGAGCCAGCACTCTGTCCTGTAAAGTCCGACAGGGTCGGGACCGTGCCATCTTCTTTTATATCTTCCAGCGAATCCTCAGAAGACGCGGTCAGTGTTTCGAAGGACATTACGCACAGCCGGACTGTCTCAGCATCATTTGGAACTTCATGTGGAGATTCCTTCCCGTAGAGCGTCTCGAAGGTTCCTCCACCGAGTGAACCTTCGACTGCACGTTGTAATCGCGTACTAACGACACCGTCTTCAAGTTGTTTCTCCTCGTTATACCGGACTCGGGAGAGCTTGGCCTCGCCCTTGAATCGAAGCACACCGGTCTCCGTTTCGTGGAGAAAGAACGCTTCCGTTTCAGGATTCGAACCAGGCTCTTGGAGATGCTGAAGCGCGTCCCGATAGTGGTCGAATTTAATCGTTGGCGAACCAACCAACTCAAATAGTTTTTGACGACGAACGCCGCGCATATTGTTTCCGCCAGAGACGATACTCTTCCAGAGAATCGTCGTTCCCAGATGGGTAGCAACTGGTGGTTTCCCTCCTCGCGTCCAATTGGCATCCTCCCGTTCGCAGGCAGCTAGTGAACCCTGTTTGTAGATATCCGATTTGACCGCAGTTCTGAGATCTACGTCTCCATCCTCGAAAAGATCCAAGAGAGTAGACCAGACGGAGTCGTCAGAGGGATGCATATCGTAAATCCGCAAGAAGTGGCGGTCCGTATTCTGCGTGTCTCGGTTTTTCCAAGCATAGTGGACGGCCCGAGCCACTAGTTTGAGGGCACCCCGAGTTCGTTGGAAGTTCGGAAGAGAGTCAATCTCATCTGAAAGTAGTCTGAGCATCGAGGGATGCATAGGGTAAGACTGCTCCAGGTCATCCCTGTATTCTGCAGTTGAGACAGAATCCGGAAGAATTTCTTTATTGTCTCGGTAGAACGACATGTATGCATCTAAGACTTCGGGAATCCGACTATCGTCAATACGCTCGAACAGGCGCTTCCGAATAATAGCAGCTACCTCGTCGTCTTCCGCGGGAGTGATCTCCTGTTCCGTTCGTTCGGAGATGTTATCAAGCTCCTCTACGCGGGCAAGAACCTCTCTTTCAATCTCCTCTGCTCGATCTTCAAAAGCGGTCTTGGCAACGCTCAGAATTACTGTGATATCATCTGTGTTCTGGGTTGCTCGAACCAGAGACCATAGGAATGAATTGTTCTGCTTTACCAGCGTTGAGCCTTCAACTGAGACCGAAGCTGCCTGTTCATAGTATTGGGCAACTTCATCGATCAGTACTAGTGCAGGGTCATCAATTAGATTGAGAAGGTCGTTGATCTCATTTTTTCCAGGGGCCATCCGGGTTTCGTCGTTTTTTCGAAAGAGTTCATATCCTTCCTGACCAGCGAGTTGATAGGCAAGTTCGCCCCACATAGTTTGAGTATCGGGAGCATCTGAATTCTGAGTACATTTTGTGCTCGTAGAACTCACGTATCCTCCTTCGAAAACGCCAAGTCGTACGTTCAGATCCCCCGCAATTTCTTTGAATTGGCGAACCAAATCGTTATCCTCAAGAAATTCCTCCAGATTCTCAATAGAGTCGGGAGATTGGGAGAAGTGATACGACGCGATCTGCGAGTGTGTTTTTCCACCTCCGAACACGGTGTCGAGGGAAAGAAATCCAGGCGTTTGGCTGAAATCTCCAGTAGAAGCACCTACGTAGCGTTTTGCGAGTAATTGGAGTAATTGTTGGAGACCATCTGTCGGATGTGTCTTCTGAAAAAAATCTGAAGGGTCGTCATATATCTCCGGTGCCCTTTCGTGGTTGAATGCCACCTCTGAAAGCGCGGCTGCAAATTGATCCTCTTGCAGTTCTCCTTCGATGACCTCTTCATGGGGGATGCAGAGATCAAAAACTGTGGAAACTGAATTATTAGTTGACATTTATGAACCAATCACTATATGGTGATGAGACATCAGAGTAGCATATACCTTGTCCATTCTTAGAGGTTTACTGGACTCAAACCCGGGTTTCGCACCAATTATCAATATGGGCAGATCCGATGAACACAAAATGAAGTCCGTCATTTATACACAGGATTCCTTAAATACGGCAGAATCGACAGAAGCAAAATAGGTTAGAAATTATTTCCGAGGGAGATTTCTTTCCGTTGCTTCGTTGGAAGAGGACTTAGCCGAGTATGGAGAGACAGAAATTCACATCCTTTCAGACGAATATGGATATTTAATAAGAAGTCAGGACAGTAGCAACATAACAGAGAGTCCGTCTTCGGGCATCAAGACGTTAGAAAAGCTCTTCATTCGGCGGTAAGTGAGGCCAATGTCATAGTCCTTCTATTGACTAAGTGTAGCTTCAAGCGTAGTCTCGCTAGTTTCTCGGCTCAACTGGATAGAGCTGACGTAGTTTGATACGCGCGTCATCAGTGGTGAATTGCCAGTCAATAGGCCGATCAACCGTATTGTGACGG
>LFFM01002529.1_pt1 | contig 12010 bp, 15 predicted proteins | sample 643131 | NCBI WGS metagenome assembly LFFM01 (sample SAMN03777445, study PRJNA286221) | soda lake metagenome | biome: soda lake; feature: Kulunda steppe; material: water; isolation source: sample Tc-Br brine of Tanatar trona crystallizer | place: Russia: Kulunda steppe | collected 2011-07
ATCTCCACTCCGCATCTTTATATGGTGAACGTGCGTAAATCTACGGCGTCATTGGGCTACGCCTGACTGCCTGAAAGCTCTTTGTTCCCGATTTGTTCACGCCGTAGATACACACTTCACTTCTGATAATAGACCACTGTTCAACTACTTTGAGTTTCCAAGGGTGATGGTTAACTGACTGGCCACCAAAAAATACGAGAGAGGGTGTACTACTGTGTTTGAATGTTCCGTTCTTGATTTATAGCTCACTAACGAGTTGTTCAAACTTTTCCTCACCATATACGTCTCTGTGTTCCAAGACCTCTTTCCCTTTATCAGTAATGATATAGAGTCCACTGTTTTCAGCGGGACCCACCCGTGCAACAAGGCCGTAGTCGAGAAGAATTGGGAGACGAGTGTTGATATAGGCGCGGTTTTTGTCTAATTCAACGGCAATATTAACTGCATTATTACGCTTCTCATCAGATAATACATCTAATATTTCGAAATCAGTGGGGACAACTAATTTCATATATTATTGCTAGTCCTTCTATGGTGATTGTTATGTGTCTTTTGTACAGCAGTAGTATCTACTTATAGTATATTTAGTTTTATCAGTGCTGTAACTTACTGCCCACTTCGGCCCCTGTCAGATAGAGTAGCCACAACCGTTTGTCACTATTTTTATTTATTATTTGACTATTTTGACTAGAGTCTGATTTTTATTTTTGATAACTGTCTGTTTTTTTCATCAATTTCTTTGCCAAGTCAAGGGTTTCAATAATTTGTTCATGCTCTACTTTTGCTTCTTCCAGCATTTGCATTACTGCCTGGTTATTCTTTTCACGATTAGTGCGAATGGTTTGCAAAATTAAATACTGCTCCAATGCCCGTCCTGTTTTGCTATGAGCTCCCAACAGGCACCTTGCAATCTCCCACTCGAACTCCTCTGCTGTGAGGTCCTCAAATTCTTGTGTTGTAATATCTATCTCTGTGCTCGTCATAACCTTATTTTTTCACCGGTGGACAACCGACGGACGTTAGTCAACTACTACCGTTTAGTATGCAAATCTACTTTTGTCTTCAAACACTAAAACTTCTACGGATATGATACCATTGTATGTAATGGATACTGAATTTGATTCCTTGTCTTTCAATTCTTTCTCCGGAACCAGTACAGTAAATTTGGCTCGGTTACGGTTCTCAGCGGCGGTGCTTTCTCAACGAATGTCTCAGCAATTGATGCTGACAGACATTATAGACCCTGAGCTAAATTTGCATACTTCGAAATCATAATAAAATAGTTCATCAACAGTCTTTTTCGAAGAGCGTCTGAATCTGCTCAACAACTCAGCACAGTTTTCTCTTCACTCGGTACAGAGGTCGACGTAATTCCGCAAAATCCGCAGTCCAACCTCTCCTGACTTTTCGGGGTGGAACTGTGTCCCAAAGACGTTGCCGCGCTCGTTGGCGATAACGCTTGGAAAATCGAGTCCGTAGTCAGTGGTTGCAACTACTGCGCTCTCGTCATCTGGTTGGGCATAATAGGAATGGACGAAGTATGCGTACTCCCCATCAACACCCTCGACGAGGGGATGCTCACGCTCGACGGAGAGTTCGTTCCAGCCCATCTGTGGTACCTTTACCGAGTCGGGAAACCGGAGGTTTGTCCCCGGAATCAAATCGAGTCCCTCCGCACTTCCCTCGCCGGCGTGTTCGGCCTCCTCGCTGTCGGAAAGCAGCATCTGCATGCCAAGACAGATGCCGAAAAACGGCTTGCCCGTCTCTGCCTGTTCGAGTAACGCATCGCGGAATGGGCCGGCGTTTTCCATCCCTTCGCTGAACGCCCCGACGCCGGGCAGGACAATACCGTCGGCAGTGTCGAACTCCGCTGGCTCGCTCGTGAGGGTGACCGCCGCACCGGCGCGTTCGAGTCCTCGGGTAACGCTCCGGAGGTTCCCAAGTCCGTAATCGACGACCGCAATATCGGCTGTCGTCTGTCGTGTCGCATTCATACGTTCGGATATGCCACCGTTGGCTAAGTGCGTTCGCATGTCCACAGTATGTGCCGACCGGCAAAACAGTCCTGAGACTTCCGTCGTAGCAAAGCGCCAGCGCTTTTGTCCAGTCACTCATAGTCGCTCTCGTGCAGATTGTCGGCTACGAAACGGCACCAGTCGGGGAGGAGGATTCGCCAGCCTTGCTGCTTGCTGAAGATGGGGAACTAACACGAACTCCACTCACACCGAGAACTGAACTACAATACAGCCTTGGGGACCGTTTCTGTGCCGGCACTATCGATGACGGGCAGCATTTCTCCTGCAACAACGAGAAGTCCCCATACTGTGACCAGCACACCAGCAGATGGGCGTGTGCGCGCTGTACCGGTGACTGTTCGATGCCGCTTGAGACGTGCCACGAAGAACATGCCATCTACCTGGCAGCGTTCGCACCGGCAACGTTCAAAGTAGGCGTCACGCGCTCGTGGCGGCTCGAAACCCGACTCAGAGAGCAAGGGGCCGACCGTGCGGCACACCTTCGGACTGTTGCAAACGGCCGGGTCGCTCGACGAATCGAGGCCGAAATCGCCGCCGATATCGGCGACAGGGTGCGGGTGCCGACGAAGATTCACGGGCTTCACGAATCCGTCGACACGGAGCGATGGGAACAGTTGTGTACCGACTATGAGCCAATTGAAGAGTTTTCGTTTGCGTACGACTTTTCGCTTTCCGAGCGTCCGATGGCCGAAACTATCGCAAGCGGGACGGTTCGCGGAACACAGGGGCGTGTTCTCATCCTCGACCGCGCTGGCAGTACCTACGCTGTCAACCTGCGTGATCTGGTTGGCTATGAGGTGACCGAAGGCGGGACCGACAGGGCGTTGCAGTCGAGTTTTGCTGCGTTTGAATAAGGCTGCTGACTTCTGAGTAAGGCCGCTGGCGTTGCTAATCGTGAACTAACACATCAAGCACATCCGGCCCAGAGGTTTCAAGCGCCTCCGAAAGTGTTGACCCAATCTCATCCGGTGTTTCCACCAGATGGCCGCGTGCGCCGTGGCTTTCGGCATTCTTCACGAAATCCACTGGCGGCTCGAAATCCATCCCGACGAAATCGTAATCTTCCTCCTCGCCGCCCATCACTTTGAGCGTGTTATCCTTGAGAATCCGGTAGTTACGGTTGTCCGGAATTACGACAGTCAGGTCGAGGTCGTGACGGGCGGCAGTATACAGCGAGTGGGGATAGTAGAGATACGAGCCATCGCCGACGAACCCGATGATGTCACGGGAATTCTCCTGCTCGGCTTCGGCGAAGGCGGCCCCGACCGAAGCGGGTAATCCATAGCCCAGGCCACCGCCCTTATTCGAAATGTACTGCTGTGGCTGGAACGGCCAGCGGGTAAGCATCGCATACTTCGAGGTCACACCTTCATCGACGATGTAGGCATCTGGGGCAACCTCGTACATCGCATCGACCAGTTCGGCTTTGGAAGCACGGGGGTCATCCGGCTTTTCATCCTCACCCATCTGCCTGACTCGAGCGGCGACGAATTCCTTTTGTGCGGCAATCGTCTCAAGCCGCTCGGCTCTGGTCTCTTCGGAGAGTTTCTCCTGAACGCGTTCGGCCAGCCCGCTCATCACCCGTCCCGGGTCACCGATAAGGGCGGCATCCGCAGGCTGGTTTTTGCCGATTTCCCAGGCGTCGTCGCTGATATGGATACAGGTGGTCCCATCTGGAACCAGCGCACTTTCGTGACGGGTGAGCGTCGTATTCGTCGAACAGCCGATAAAGAGCAGGGTATCCGCGCTCATTAGCGTTCGTGCGAGGTCTTCATCCGGCGGAATATACGAGACCCACTGGTCGTGGTCAGCCGGGAAATCAATCTCACAGGCGAGAATCTCAGCGTGGACGCGTGCCCCTGCGGCTTCCGCCAACTCGACAGCCTCCGGGACGGCATCGGCCCGTGCAACCCCATCGCCAACGACCATCGTGACATCATCTGCCTCGACGAGGAGGTCCGCAGCAGCCGTGAGCTGTGCGGGGTCGCCTGCTCCTGCATCGGGAATCGGTCCGAGCCGCTCAGGCTCTGTCTCGGTCTCCGCAAGCATCACGTCGAGCGGTAATGCCAGAAAGACGGGACCGGTCGGCGGTGTGAGCGCCGTCCTGACCGCTCGTCTGAGCATTGTTGGGAGAGTCTCGACCGAGAGCACTTCCGCCGACCACTTTGTGTACTGGTCGACCATCGCAAGTAGATCCCCGGAGAGAATCGGCTCCTCGTGGCGGAAATCGAGGCTATGATTGCCCGCTGTCACAAGCAGCGGTGCACCGGCAACGTCAGCCGCGTAGAGATTTCCGAGCCCATGTGCGAGGCCGGCATTCAGATGTAAATTGGCCACGCCGAGCGGAAGCGAATCCCCTGTCCCAAGCTGTTCCTCCTCGTTGTGGGCGTGATACCGGCGCGTACTTGCGTAGCCGCCAGCCATCCCCACCGCGATATCCTCGTGTAACCCGAGGACATACTCCATATCGCTTTCCCCGATGGCGTCGACGACAGGGAGTTCGGTCGTCCCCGGATTCCCAAACACGTGTGTTACCCCATACTCCGCTAACGTGTCGACAAACAGCTCGCTGCCAGTGCGAGTCATACTCTCCCGTATACTTGTCGGTGACTAAATACCTCCGGGCATGGCCTGGGGGTCGGACGGTAGCTATTCGGCCAGGTTCCGTTCACTGTCAATAGTCTCGAAGAGTTCGTCTAACTCCGGTCTGTCCCACATCGAGGTCCCCTCGTGTGCGTAGCAGATTGTTGGTTCACCATCACCACGACAGTCGAGCACCACCGCTTTTGGCATCCGACCAAAGAAGTCACTTACTTTCCCGAGGATGCCGAACCTGACCGGCTGCTCGTAGGCTTCTGCGACATGCTTTTGTGGGTCAGCACAGAGCGGATACGGCAACTCGTATTCGCTTTGCCATTCGGCCACGCGTTCGCGGGGTTCCGGGACGATAGAGACCACTTCGGTCTCCCGGTCGCGGAACTCGTCGTACCAGTCGGCAAATACCTGCACTTGCTTTCGGCAGTTGCCACAGTGATAGTCTCGTTGGAACAACAACAGCGAAAATTTGGTTGTCTCAGCCAGCGTTGCAAGCGAGAGCGGGTCAGGCCCGGAGGCGACGTTCGGTAACTCGAACGATGGTGCTTGCGTCACACAAACGCTTGGAGATAGACAAGTAAAATAGTCCGGGCTATCGGCAACTTCAGGCTGTTGCTGACAGTGTCATAGTGATTATTGCGGTAATTTTCGTGGCTCTGACACAGCGATTGTTGTCTCAGGATGTATAACACACAGTTTGCGTTTCCTCGGCGGTAACAACTCGCAATAATCACTATCAGGCTCGAGGTTCCGACTCTTGTATTTCGGCTATGGAATCCATTTCCCGAATCTCTTCCACATCCAGCTTATCAAGCAAGTTGACGAACGCTCCGGGGTCAGGAACGAGAAAGATACGAATCTGAAATTCGGTCTCCTCGTCGTGTAAATCGACCACCGAATCGAGCACAATCGAAAGGGAGTCGTCGTGAATATGTGAGAGCGTCTCATCTGCAATTGATTGTGCATCGCCGTAATCCAGTTCCGGCGTTTCCATGTTGATTGTTGTCTCCAGCGTATTGGCAATGCCGTCTATAAAGCCGGACGTAAGAATATTACACATCTCCTGTAACGCACTTTCTTGCAGTTGATTGAGGTCCCCGTCTACCTCCTGGCCAGTCATATGTTTGGCAATCTCCTCTCCGGTTCGGTCGCCAAACGCCATCATAAATACGCCGTATGGTGGTTCTGTGAGTCGAATATTCACGTGATGAAACTCTCCCTCACCGATTTCCTGTGGGATATCGCCAGGCTCGACAAACGAGAGCGTCTTGATACGAATGTCTGCCTCGATATCTGCCATCGTCGAGAGCGCATCCGCGACGTTTTTCGCCCCATGTTGGATAAGTTTCCCGATAATTGTAAGCTTTCGAATATCGATGAGGATAGGCATTGACGGATATACCGAAGCGAGCCGGTTAGTAATTTTCTCTCCGCGAACCTGTTGATAGATGCATAATAAAAGTATCAGCTGTGATACTGAGAGAGGAAATCACTGCACAGAGACCAAAGCAATTGGTGGAAGTTATTCTCATTGTTGACAGCCACTCACCATTCGCACCGCTGGAGTGAGCGCTCTCGGGGTGTCGACACATTGCCTGTAGGAGGGCTTAGACAGCGATTTCGCAGGAAATGTGTTAACGGGTCTCAGAGTAGTGTTATAACCCTCCGGCCAATAGGAACAGTTGACCATGAAAAAGCAGGAACTCATTCACCTTCACGGCCTGCTCGCACAAGTACAGAACCACTACGAAGAGCAAACAGGCACTGAAGTCTCCCGTGAAAAATACGTGGAACTTGGCGTCCAGCCAACGTCCATTCATAAATCGAAGACTGACCACAAGGACGCAGTCTTTGCGCTTGCAACCAGCATCACTGACGAAATGTCCGTCGAAGAATCCGAACCAATCTCCGCTGCTGCTGACTGAGGCTTTTCATTTCCTACTTTCCCTGCCTGCTCTTGAGCGGATGCACTGTCAATCTGTCTTTCACCCATCAGGGTCGTACTCTTTGTCAAACTGTTCGAGGTCGCTGAACGATTCAACCACCTCCACTGCTATTGCCGTGTCCTTTCTGGAGGGTTGGAGAAACACGATGATATGCTCATCACCTGGCTCAGCGACCGTAACCACCTGTTCTGTTTCCGTCTCCTCGTCAAACAACCACTCGGTCTCTACCGAGACAGCAACTGTATACGACCCATTTTCAGTTAGCACATCCTGATAGAGCTCCACGGTATTTTCATCGGTCTCGACTGTCGCTTCGTTATCATCAGTGGTGGTCTGTGCACCGACAGCAAATCGCTCATCAAGGAGAGCTCCGCCGCCTGGACCAGTGACGATGATGGTGCCCGTCAGGGAGTGTTGTGACCCGTTGATAACGGTAACGTCCTCCAGTGCGAGTCCGCCGATAAAATCAATGAGTGTTGAACAGCCGGCAAGGCTGCTGCTCCCGAAGCCGGCAGTCACCGCAAGAACGTGCCGCCGGGTCAGGTCAGTTGCTGGTAGGGGTACAGCTGGTAACTTCTTCCGCGGGGACATCGTTTAACTATCTATCATCATACAATAAAAACAATCGGGCGCGTTTCACAGGCTGGCCAATGGTCCGTTTCGTCACGTACTTGCCCCGGAAGGCCCAAGACTGACCAATGAAATATCTTGAGCGCCGTCAGGACCGCATCGAAAAGCGGCTTGAAGCCGTTCTCGATGGGGTTGAACCGGATGCGCTCTCGGAGCAGGTTCGACATGTCGCGCTCTCCGGCGGGAAGCGGGTTCGTCCGACGGTCACAGTTCTCGTCTGCGAGACGCTTGACGGCGATATGGACCGGGCTGTTGAGTTTGCTGTCGGCATCGAACTTGTTCACAACGCCTCGCTTGTTATCGACGATATCATCGACGAATCCGAACTCAGACGCAGCACTCCGGCTGCATGGACGCAGTTTGGGCACGGATCAGCAATCCTTGCATCCGACGGATTGCTTGGCGAAGCGTTTGCCCTCTTTTCATCCGACGAACGCGCGATGCAAGCTGTCTCTGAAGCGATGGTCGAACTCGGTGAAGGCGAGGCAAGCGAGCTTATCGCTCAACCAACGAACGAAGCGGAGTACCGCGAACTTGCTCGCCGAAAGACTGGTGCACTCTTTCGGGCGGCTGCGGAGCTTGGAGCGATTGCTGCAGATGCCGATACCTACACTGTCGAGGCATTCGGACAGTATGCAGAGCGTGTTGGGATTGCCTTCCAGATGCGCGATGATGTGCTTGATGCGACAGCCGACCCGGAAACGCTCGGCAAGCCAACGGGTCACGATGCGGAGATGGAACGTCCCTCGTTTGTTGAGGTCACTGACCTCTCCCCTGCGGAGGCAAACGAGCGAGCACGGAGCGAGGCTGAGGCGGCACTTGAGGCACTTGATTCGGCAGAACTCACGGCTTCTGAGGCACAGACGTATCTTCGAGAATTGGCAGAGTTTGTGGTTGAGCGAGAACGGTGACGGTCGGTAGCAAGTGAAAACGACTGCTCACTCGCTCACATCGAGTTCAAACTGGTCGTGCTCAAGTGCAAGGCGAAAGGTCGGAACTGACTTTCGAATCCGGTCGACAAGCCCCTTATCCGAGAGTGTATGGAGCGCAGAGCGAACGTCGTTGACACTCGGGTCGAGGTCGCTGTACTCCTGGACGTCATGGAGCGTCGCAACGACACTCTGTGGCTCCGAATCCGGGTCAGGTAGTACCGTCAGAATCTCTCTTTCAAGGGCCGTCCCGCTGAAGACACGCGGCCCGTCGCGTTCGGTTTCGTCGCCGACCAGCAGTTCTGCATCCGGCGTTGCACAGATAAGGCTGTTCTCGTTGCGATAATAATAGTCGCTCAACTCGGATTCGAGATACTGGTGGACCTCGCTGCCGCTTTCGAGCCCCCATCGCTCCTGTAACTCGCCGTTTTTCGTCGGTTGCAACTCCACGATATCCGCAAGCCGTTTTTCCGCCTCCTCGGACAGGGTCATTACCTCCCTCTACTCGGAGGGGCATAATCGGCGTTGTGATTGGACGAGAGACGCGACGCAACTTATTTATTTTCCTGTCAGGTATCCGGAGGTATGCCTGGTCCCCTGTTTATTGACGGAGATACAGTGAGTTTACGACCGATAGAGGAGGAAGATTTAGCCTTCCTCAAAGAACACGCTAACGACCCGACTGTCTGGCGGTCGATTGGCTGGCCAAAGCCCACAAATGGCCCTGCAGAGCAGCAGTTCTTTGAGGAGCGCGTCTGCGGCGACGACAGCATCAATCTCCTCTTTACGGTTGACGAGCAGCCAGTTGGCACTGGTGGGTTCAATCAGTTTAATCACGAACTCGACAAGGCGGAACTTGGTTACTGGGTCGCACCGGAACACCACCAGCAAGGATACGGTTCCGCTGCCGTCGAATTGCTTATTGAGTACGGCTTCGCCGAGCGAAACTTCCACCGCATCGAGGCGAAGGTTTTCGATTTCAATACCGCCTCACAGAACCTGCTCGAATCGGTTGGATTCACGAAAGAAGGTGTCCACCGCGACGCCTATTACGCCAATGGCTCCTATCAGGACGTTCACTGGTACGGGCTGTTAGAGGACGAGTGGGACGACGGTGGAGTGGAAATCTAGGGACACACTTTTTTGGGTGTCACAGCCGAAGATGCATCCCCTTCGATTCCGGTGCAACCGGAGTAAAACCCCACTGCTCGTAAAAGCCATCGACATCCGCAACGAGATTAACATACGCTGACTCCGGTGCATCCGATTCGATATACGCCATCAGTGAATCCATAATTCGCGTCCCGAGGCCGTTTTCCTGGTGGTCTGGATGGACGGCCATATCCGAAATGTGATAGACACAGCCACCGTCGCCGACAACTCGACCCATCCCGACGGTTGTGTCGGTTTCGGTCTCGACAACGATTGCCCCAAAGAGGGTTCCTGCGAGACCGCGTTTTGCTGCTTCGTGCGAGCGCGGGGCCATCCCTGCTGCCTTCCGGAGCGAAACGAACGTTTCGGGTGTCGGAAGCGTTTCCCTGAGTTCGTATTCCATGCAAAACGCTCTCTGGTCGGTACAAAAAACATCGCCGAAACTGGTCACAGTCGATGGTGCTACTCGCTCGTGGTAATGTCGGCAGAGAGGCCCTGTGCCATCTCGATTTCTTTCGAGTTGTTCATCGTCCACGCGGTGCGGTCGGTGACCGCTTCGATGACCTCGCGGGCCGATGGATAGCCGTTGCCAGACTTTTTGACGCCGCCGAACGGGAGCTGAACCTCCGCCCCAATGCAGGGCAGGTTCGCGTAGGCCAGTCCGAGTTCGGTGTGGTCGCGATAGTAGTTGAGCTCTCGGTAATCCTCGGAGATAATCGAGCCCGCAAGCCCGTACTCCGTGTCGTTTTGAATCTCGACGGCTCGCTCGATATCACCGTCGTATTCAAGGAGTGCAACATGTGGACCGAACACTTCCTCGCTGGTACAGCGCAGGTCATCGTCGGGGTCTGCCTCGTAGACGAACGGCCCGACCCAGTTACCGTCTTCGTGGCCATCCGGAATCTCGCTGGCATCGAGTTCCGTCCGATCGACGAGCACGTTGACATCCTCGTCACGGGCTAACTCGTTGTAGCTCGTTACTTTATCAAGATGCTCCGGTTCGATAAGCGGCCCCATAAACGTCTCTTCATCCAGCGGGTCGCCGACTGCCACGGATTCGGCCAACTCGACGAACCGTGATTTGAACTCGTCATACACGTTGGTGTGGACGATGAGGCGCTCGCTTGAGACACAGCGCTGACCAGTCGTCTTGAAGGAACTCATCACTGCCGCGTGAACCGCGATATCGAGGTCGGCGTTCTCGGTAATCACGACCGCGTTCTTGCCACCCATCTCGCAGGCGGCGCGTTTGTGTGGGTCAGCCGAGACCTGCTGTTGGATTTCGTGGCCGACCTCGGCGGAGCCAGTAAAGAGCACTGTCCGAACTCGGTCGTCATCGACAAGCGCCGCACCAGCATCGCCGTACCCCTGTACGAGGTTGAAAACACCATCAGGAATCCCGGCATCGACCATCATCTCCGCGATAATCTGTCCACACCACGGCGTTTGTTCTGCTGGTTTCCAGACGACCGTGTTCCCCTCGACCAGCGTCACTGCCATATGCCAGAACGGGATTGCAACGGGGAAGTTCCACGGCGTGATGCAGGCGGTGACGCCGCGTGGTTTCCGTCGCATGTAGGCGTCCTTGGCGGCGACTTCGCTCGGGACGACATCGCCATTTGGATGGCGGGCATCGCCAGCGGCCCACTCGACCATATGCCAGGCTTCGGTGACGTCTGCTTTCCCCTCCGAGATTTCCTTGCCACACTCGCGGGTCACGATTTCACCGAGTTCCTCGTGTCGGTCACGAAGTTCGTGATAGACGTCCCAGAGATACTCGGCACGGTCGATGCGGGAATACGAACGCCACTCCTCGAAGGCCTCGTCTGCGGCGGCGACTGCCGCTTCGACATCGGCTTCGGTGCCGCGGTGGAAGGTTCCGAGGGTCTCGTGGGTTGCCGGATTCTCGCTTTCAAACGTCTCTGTACTTTCCCCTGCTGTCCAGGAGCCATTTATATACTGTTTGTAGGTCCGCGACATACCTGTTGTTTGACGAGAAGGAATAGTAAATCTCCCGGCCGGTATCAACTCGCCCTGTGGCGTTTTCTGTGCACTACTGTCCGATTTCATTCACTGCTTTCCGGGCTGCGATAATTCTGAAAACTGTGTGGACAGACACAGATATCCGGAACCACCAAATCATATGCCTTCGTAGAGTTCGATATGAGTGATGACGAACCTGACGTGCCGATTATCTGCCCGGAGTGTGAGACGACCTCGCGGATTGCTCTCTCTAACGTTGCCGACAGTCTCGAACAGCACAACGAACGGATGCATGACGGCGAGGATGTCGCACAGGTTGACCCTGATATCGCCGACCAACTTGCCAACCTCGTCGCGGAAGATATGGGATTGCTTGAGTAACGCTAGCGAGTGACTTCTCCCACGACTAAAGTCGTGGGCTTCCCTCACTGAGGGTGAGGCCCAACTCTTCCGGGGAGTTCGCAGGTTCCATCTCACCGCTCGTTCCTTCGAGTACGACCTGCGTTTCGGGCTGAGCCACAACAGCCCCCACCGTCGATAGCGGGCTCTGAATGTCCTTACCGACGGCTCGTTTACCGATGTTCGTTGCACCATTCTTGTCGCCGTTATCCTCCAACTCGCAATCGTGACACTCGACACAGCCCTGCACTTCCCGTGACGTATTCTGCGACCCACACCGCCAACACGTTACAGACGTGTCGTACTCGTTTACGGGGAGGCACTCTCGCCCGTCCAGATG
>LFFM01002530.1_pt1 | contig 12008 bp, 11 predicted proteins | sample 643131 | NCBI WGS metagenome assembly LFFM01 (sample SAMN03777445, study PRJNA286221) | soda lake metagenome | biome: soda lake; feature: Kulunda steppe; material: water; isolation source: sample Tc-Br brine of Tanatar trona crystallizer | place: Russia: Kulunda steppe | collected 2011-07
ATCAATCTCACGCAGCGCCTGTTCGAACCAGTCATCATCTCGCTCGCTCACTGTCGCTCACCTCGCAGTCGTCGGGAGCCTCGACCGGCTAGAGAGACCACCGGCGGCCGTGGTGAGACATCGCTCATACCCGAGCAAGAACGGCAACCAGTATGAATGTTCCCCGTGGCTGACTATCGCCTGTCGGATCCGGCTACGCAGGGCTTTTGGTATCATAGCGTCAACGCCGGGCATGGAGGTCGGAATCGTCGCCCAACGGGGTAATAACCGGGCTGCAGCCGTCGCCGACTCGCTGTGGGTGGCACTCACCGACGAACAGGTCGCCTGTCGGCTGGATACCGCGACTGCCAGCGCGCTTGAGCGACCCGAATCGGCTGCGGCCGTTGAGGGCTTCGACGAGTGTGATCTGGTTGTTTCTATCGGTGGCGACGGAACCTTTCTCTTTGCTGCACGGGCTGCCGGTGGAACCCCAATTTTGGGCGTCAATCTCGGTGAAGTCGGCTTTCTCAATGCTGTCCGACCGGAAAACGCGGTTCATGCCGTCCGTGCGGAAGTCGAATCGCTCTCCAACGGTACTCACGAGGTTCGTGAGGCCCCCCGGCTCACCGCGACCTGCGGGGACTTCGAAAGCGTTCCCGCAGTCAACGAAATCGTCGTCAGCGGCCCGCGTCGCGGCCACGGCGGCGGGGCAACCTTTTGCGTTGAAATCGACGGCTCGCCGTACTCGCAGGGGCACGCCGACGGGGTTATGATTGCGACACCAACCGGGAGTACAGCCTACAATCTCAGCGAGGGCGGACCGCTTGTCCATCCCTCAATCGGGGGACTCATTGTCAACGAAATGTGTGGGGTCGACGGGATGCCGCCGTTGGTCGTCGCCGGCGACTGTGAGGTTACGATTTCAGTATCCAATGCCGACGAGACAGTCGTTGTCACCGACGGCCGACGGCCTCACCGCCTCGATGTGCCCGCCGAAATCACTGTTTCGCGGGCGGAGCCACCGGTCCGACTCGCCGGGCCGGTCGCGGACTTTTTTGAGGCACTCGGAAAACTATCGTAACACGGCCTGACCCCCGAAAACGTGCGATCGCGTACTCAGTACCGGGCTCGGATCCACTGGAGCCACGTCTGCCCGCAGCGTGGGAACGCAAGCATCGCGGCTACTCCGACCGCACCGGCCCATAGCAGCCCGCTCGGCCAACTTCCGAGGAACGTCCCGACCGCCACGCCACCGAAGATTGCGACCACGAGTGCGACGTTGAAATAGGCCGCTCGGAGCACCAAGAGCCACGGCGTCAACGTTACCCAGCCGTCTGTTCGGGTTGCGAGCGGCCGGATTGTCCCGGTTCGAATGAGTGTTCCAACGACAGTCATCGTCACCAGGGCGACGAGTCCGGTTGCTTTCGCATCGAACCAGCCAGCTGCTGGAGCGTCCATAATGTACAAGAGGGTCGGCAGGCCGAACAACGCAACCTCGGCATAGATCCGAGTGGCGTCGTTGAGCATTCGGCCAAACCGACTTTTTTCGATGCGAGCGATCGAGCCATAGCCATACCACGAGCGGCGCGCTGTCGATGCCGCGACGGCCGTCTCTCTGCCGGGAGGACCAGTGCGTCGGCTCATAGACTCTATTTTGACTGATTGGAATAAAATATTTTCCCGACAGTACGGTCAATTTGGCTATTCAGCCTTTCAACAGGCTTTCCAGTCGCGACGGTCACGGACGGACAACACCGTGTTTGCCCGGACCGTTCCGTTAGTTACCCCACTTGGCGGTCCGCTTTGGCCGGTTCGAAATCGAGACCACGTCGAGCGGCTCATCAGCCGCGCGAAGCGCCTCAAGTGCGGCCTTCGCGCTGGCGGGTGTCGAAAAGTACGTTAGCTCCTCTTCGACAGCGATTTCGAGCAGCTTGCGATCCCGAGAGACAATCAGGTCGATTTCGCCTTTGCGCGCCGCATCAACGAGGTCGACGGCGTCGCTGAACTCGAAGAATTCGCCGAAGCCGGCGGCCAACTCCTCGCCAGCATCGGTATCTGGATCCGGGAAGATCTCATCGGAGAGATCCAGTGCAACCGTTCCCGACCGTGGAATCGATTTGTTGGTCGCGCTCTGGGCCTTATCGTAGGCCTTTCCGAAGCTGTCGGCGCTGCCCATGACCTCGCCGGTAGATTTCATTTCGGGACCGAGTCGTGGGTCCGAGCCCTGCAGGCGGTCGAAGGGCAAGACGACCTCTTTGACACTGGTCTGTTCGGGAATCTGCTCGTCGACTGCGAGGTCGGCGAGCGACGTCCCGGTCATGACTTTGGCGGCGAGTTTCGCAATCGGTACGCCCGTTGCTTTTGAGACGAACGGCACGGTTCGCGAAGACCGCGGGTTTGCTTCGAGCACGTAGACTTCGCCGTCTTTGACCGCAAGCTGGACGTTGAGCAGGCCAACGGTTTCGAGCGCCTCGGCGATTCCTTCGGTGACTTCGCGGACGCGACCCAGCGTCTCGTCGCTTAGCGACCGTGGCGGAATCATACAGGCCGAGTCGCCCGAGTGGACACCCGCACTTTCGACGTGCTCCATAATACCGCCGATCAAGACATCGTCGCCATCGGCGACAGCGTCGACATCGAGTTCAACCGCGTTGTCGAGGAACTGATCGACGAGAATGGGCTTGTCTGGTGAGACACGAACCGCCTCCTCGATGTAGTGTTCGAGTTCGGCGTCGTCGTGGACAACCCGCATTGCGCGACCACCCAGCACATAGCTCGGTCTGACGAGCACGGGATAGCCGATTTCGTGGGCGAGTTCGAGCGCTTCGGATTTCGAGGTTGCGGTTCCACCCTGTGGCTGTGCAATGCCAAGGTCGTCCATGAGCGCGTTGAACCGGTCGCGGTCCTCCGCAAGGTCCATCGCCTCAACGGTCGTCCCGAGAACGTCACAGTCGAGTCCGCGACGGTCGATTTCGGCCTGTAGCGGTTCGCCGATGTTGACCGAGGTCTGTCCGCCAAACTGGACCATGACACCGTTTGCACCGGTCGCCTCGATAACGTCGGCGACCTCTTCGGCGGAAATCGGATCGAAAAACAGCCCGTCTGAGGTGTCGTAGTCAGTCGAGACCGTCTCAGGGTTGTTGTTGACGACGTGGGCTTCGATTCCGAGTTCGCGGAGCGCCTGAATCGCATGGACTGAACAGTAATCGAACTCAACACCCTGGCCGATACGGATCGGGCCGCCACCGACAACGACGACGCTTTCGATATCCTTGTCGACACGGAGTTCACCGGCGGCCGCATCACCGAGAAGTGGGCCGGTCTGGAACTCGGGCAGTCGCGCCGAGTAGTAGTATGGCGTCTGGGCGGCGAATTCTCCCGCACAGGTATCGACTTGCTTGTAGGTTCGCCCCGGTACCTGTTGTTCGACAGTATCGACATCCGTCGAGCCGCCGGCGACAGCCGCGACTTCCGCATTGGTGTGCCCAGCAACCGCAGCAGGCGTGAAGTCACCCTTTTGGGCCGCCTGCACCGAGTCGGTCACGCGCTTGAAGCGTTCGACGTACCACTGTTTGATCCCCGTGAGGTCCATGATGTCCTCGACGGTGTAACCGCGGTCGAAAGCCTCGAAGATGGCGTAGGGTCGGTCTGGCGAGGGGCGTTCGAGATACTCGGTTTCGAGCGTCTCGTCATCGACATCGACCCAGTCGACCGCCGGATCGTACTCCGATGATCGGAGGGCTTTCAACAGCGATTCCTCGAACGTGCTGCCGATCGCCATTGCCTCGCCGGTCGACTTCATCGCGGTTCCGAGTTCGAAATCAACGTCTTCGAACTTGTCTATCGGCCACCGTGGCACCTTGGTGACAATGTAATCGATTGCGGGTTCGAAGGCGGCGGTCGTCTCGCCGGTAATTTCGTTGGTGATTTCGTGGAGCCGCTTGCCGAGTGCGACCTTTGCGGTCACCCGGGCGATCGGATAGCCGGTTGCTTTCGAGGCGAGTGCCGAAGACCGAGAGACACGGGGGTTGACCTCGACAACGCGGTACTCTCCCTCCGGTGTGCCATCGTCGTGCCAGGCGTGTTGGATGTTACAGCCGCCCTGAATACCGAGTTCACGGATAACTTTGAGTGCCGAATCCCGCATTTTCTGGTGGGCTTTGTCGGGAATAACCTGCGAGGGGGTGACAACCGTCGACTCTCCGGTGTGGATGCCCATCGGGTCGATGTTTTCCATGTTGCAAATAATGACACAGGAGTTGTCTGCATCCCGCATCACCTCGTATTCGAGTTCAACCCAGCCGGCAATCGATTCGGTGATGAGTACTTCGCTGTTGCGCGACAGGCGTAGCCCCTTGCGGACGCGCTCGACGAGTTCCTCGAACTCGTGGACAATCCCCGACCCCGAGCCACCAAGGGTGTAGGTCGTTCGTGCGATGACTGGGAGGCCCCCGACATCGTCGACGGCCTGTTCGACGCGATCGCGGAGTGCGCCAGCATCGAAGTCGGTGACTGACTCGCCCTCGGACAGCTTGATTGTCGTCGATTTCGGAACCGGTTCGCCGATCGACTCCATCCGCTGACGGAAGAGATCACGGTCTTCGGTTGCGTAAATCGTATCCAGCGGCGTACCCATGATGTCGACATCGTACGCTTCGAGAACTCCCTCTTCGGCGAGTTCGGCGGTGACGTTGAGCCCCGTCTGTCCGCCAAGCCCGGCGATAACGCCATCTGGTCGCTCTTTGCGGATAATTTCGCTGATGGCGTCGGTCGTGATTGGCTCGATGTAGACCTCGTCGGCCATCTCCGGATCGGTCATAATCGTTGCCGGATTGGAGTTGACGAGCACGACCCGTGCGCCCTCCTCCTGTAACGCTCGACACGCCTGTGCGCCCGAGTAGTCGAACTCTGCGGCCTGTCCAATCTGAATTGGTCCGCTCCCGATAAGTAGGATTGTCCGGTCTTCACCGGCCGTCTCGTCGCTCATTGTCCCTGCGGAGTACGTTCATCGTAATAAGGCCGACGATAAATTGCGAGATCCGTAGCGTTTTTCCGAATATCGAAAGTAGTGCGGTACCACCTCGCATGTCAGGTAGTCCCTAGAGTCGGTCGCGGTCGGTTTCGGCGGTGTCCTGCGTCGAGCCAGTGAGCGTTACCGTTGGCGACCGTTGGCCAAAGCGCCAGTCGTAGAGCACGAACGCCACACCGAGTGCGGCGAGTGCGACAAAAGTGAGTTCTACTTCGTGTGCGCGGAACCACGGCTGATCAAGCGTATAGTGAAAAAAGAATACATCGGCGGTTGAACTGTCATGGAGCTCGCGGATGCGTTCGCCACGACTGCCATCGAAAAGGTGGTGGGCGTCGGGCGCAACTCCCCAGATTCCACCGAGAAAGGCGGCGGTGAGTCGGTAGCGAGTGAGTGGAAGCAGCCATACCACGGCCAAGACGGCGACGAATCCAACGGTAAAATGAACGATTGCCGGTGCCATTGGGTCGACTACGCGGTCAGTCCATATCGTTAGCCAACCCATAGCCTGTTTTTGTGAGCTCGAACTGTGGATAAGTACCGCTTAGTGAGCCACGTGAACAGCACTCACGCAGTCTCGGTAAGCTGATACTGGTAGGGTCGGCTCGCTTGAACACGGACGACACCCTGTTTGGCCCACCGGCCCAACACAGTCGCAATCTGGTGTGTACTTTCGAACGCCGTCTCTCCCTGTTCGTTGAGTGCGTGGAGAATTTCTCGTGCAGTCAGTGGTTCATCGGCCGCTGCGAGCACACCCGCTAACTGTTCGAACTCCGAGTGTGTGGCATGCATACACGGTTCACGGGGAGCACCTGTTTAGTTCTATGTGCGACAGCTGTCAGACACTATCACGAATAGTCGCTTGGTGTGCCCATACAACCGTTTATCGCCAGCTCAACTGTGTCGGCTTTTTGAGGATAACTCAATACAGCATTAGTGGTTAGGCGTACAGATCGTCTTCGCTGAGATCTCGTTGGCTCCGATACTCCTCGACGAAGGCTGTGACATCGAACTCGTGCATCTGCTGTTCGAACTCGGTGAGTGCGGCAGTATCTGCAGCGTGACTGACGGCATGTTCCATGAGTTCGATGACGAGTTCGACGATAATCTCGTGGAGTTTCCGCGAGTCGAAATCAGTCACCCAGAGCATTGCAAAGCCGACTTCTTGATCCTCGGTTGCGTCGTGGGCAAGGACTAATTCGGGAAATTCTTCAAGAACAATGCCAAGCAGGTGTGGGGTACCAAACTCGGGCATTTCGGCGCTTGTCGTTTCGATTGCCTCCTGGAGGACGGCTACGAGAAATTCCGGGAGAAACCGGTCGGGCGGATGGACATCCATTACGACGCCGTGGGTTTCCCCACAGTCGCAGTCGAACTCCCGCATGCCGAGGTCGAACGCATTGAGCTGGACGGTCTCCCCGCAGGGCAGTTCGAGCGTCTCGCCGCGTCCACCCGGGACGCGTGGTTGTGCCATAGAAGGTGATTCGCGAGCAACGCCGTTAAATCTCGCGTTGTCGGCTGTTGTCGGATTTCGCTGTTAGCTGCCGTCGGACTTAGCTGTCGGCGGCGTCTTTGTCGGCCGCGCCGCCGACATCAACGTCGTCGAGCCCTGGGGCGGTCGTCGGGTCGACATCGGCGGGCTCGTCGGTTCCACCGCCGACGTGGAGTTCGCCTTCGCCGTCTTCGACGTAGACATCGTCGCTAAAGCCGGCAATCGCGTTTTCGTACGCCGGCTGATCCCGTTTTTCGGGCGTTTCGGGTGCATCAGGGATGCCACCGGCGGGACGGAACTCGCCGAGCGGGTCGTCGACGGTGATCCCGTAGCGTTTGAAAAACGATTCATACCGGCGGAAGTGGGCTTCGAACTCCTCGGCGGGGATTTCCATCATCTCGGTCCAGCCGTAATTAAAAAAGTCGAAGTTGGCCTGAATGTGCGTGATTTCGCGGGCCTCGGCCTCTGGAAAGCCCGCTTCGAGGGCGGCGACGTAGGTATCCATCGTGGCATCGAAAAAGCCGTCCAGATGCGCCCGGCGATCCTCGCGGGCGGCCTCGTCGGCCTTGTTGAGAAAGATGTCCGTATGCATATCGACGAGCTTGTTATTCGCGATCTCGCCGATAACCGGGGTTGTCAACGCTTTTTTCGCGGCCCAGTGACGCAGATTCTGACGGATTTTCATCGTATGGTGAGTAGGGGATCAACAGGCTTGAAGCCCACGACGTCCGTGTCCGGACTCGCCGGTTCTGTCTCAACTGCTGTCAGATTTTTGCCGACAGCACTCTGTGAACGACTATCATGATTGTTCTCTTCGATAGCAACCGACTTTACCCCGCGCCTACAAACGGCGACGTATGACAGAGTCGTACGTGATCATCGGCGACGGGATCGCGGGCAGTTCCGCAGCAGAAACCCTGCGCGAGGAAGCTCCCGAGGCCGACGTGACCGTTATCACGGACGAGGGAGAGGCCCTCTACAACCGTATTTTGATCAAAGAGTTTGCGAAAGGCAAGCTTCCGGAAGCGCCGATCTCGATCCACGACGAAAGCTGGTACGATGATCGCGATATCGAACTGAAACTGAACACGCTCGTTACCAACATCGATCTCGATGGCCACTCCGTCTCGACGCACGACGGCGAGACCATCGAGTACGACAAACTCCTGATTGCAACCGGTGGCACGCCCACCCAGTTGCCGGTCGAGAACGCTGATGCCGACGGCATCCACCACTTTTGGACCTTCCAGGACGCGCGGGCAATCCGTGAAAACATCGAAACCGCCGAGTCGGCAACGATCATCGGTGCGGGCCTGCTCGGCATCGATCTGGCAGCAATCTGTGGGGCTCAAGAGGTACCGGGCAACTACCTCATGCGCGGGGACTGCTGGTGGCGGTATGCGCTTGATGAGGAAGGCGCAGAAATCATGCACGACGCCATGCGCGAACGTGGTGTCACCCCGGTCTTCGACAGCGGTGTCGACCACTTCGAGACTGATGAGGATGGCCACGTTGTCGCCACGATCGACCCTAACGGCGAGCGGTTCGAATCGGACTTCGTCGGCATTGCCATCGGGCTCAACTTCAATACCGAACTGCTCTACGGCCTCGATATCGAGCAGGACAACGGGATCATCGTCGACAAATACATGCAGACGAGCAACGAGGACATCTACGCGGCGGGCGACCTCACGCGATTCTACGATGTTATTCTCGGCGAACTGGCTCAAAACGGCTCGTGGGGCTCGGCGAAAGAGCAGGGAACGATTGCGGCGAAAAACATGATCTCCCCCGAAAGCGAGGGCTTCCGCTGGGTCTCGTCGTACTCGATCACACACTTCGACTTCCCGTTCCTTTCGTTCGGCCATCCGACGGTCGGCGACGAGTACGTCTCGAAAAAATACTCCGAGACCGAGTGGCGACGGGTTGCACTCAAAGACGGCAAGATCGTCGGCGGGGTCCTGATCGGCGATCTCGCCCCACAGAGCGGGTTGAAGAAACTCATGCGCGAGGAGGTTCCAGTTGGCGAGCAGACCGAGACACTCCTCAAAGAGTCCTTTAGCGCCGACGACATCGCTGCGGTCCAAGAACAGTAAGCGGTTTTTCCCGGGCAGTCTCTTTGAGCGTTCGACCCGACCGAGCCACTGAAGCGAAGCGGTTTTCGGCCGTTGCGGTGTATGACTGGATATATGGATGGAGGAAACGATTCCGGCGAGATGACGCTGGCGTTTGAACTTTCGGCGTTACAGTCGCTCAAAGACCCCGGTGCCGTTTTTGCGGATGCCCGACAGTGGACGAAATATGTCGGTGTCGTCAGCGAAAAGCCGACGTACGTCGTCACGAACTTTACGCGCAAACACCGGGTTAGACAAGACTTCTTCTCGGGGCCCCGCGGGGTCGTCGAGAGTCTCGAAAACGTAGCTGGCCAGTTCGATACCGACCGACACGTCTTCATCGGGATTGATGACGACGACGCTGCGATTGCCGAAGAGACCGGCTGGGAGTATCTTCCACTGGAAAATGCCGCCTCGGCTGCCGACTGGGAGCTCGCCGAGTCGTCTGCTGACGAGGACTTTTTCACCGAAGAAACGCGCGACGATTGGCCCTGAGTGTCGGCGCTCGCCGACGTAACCGATTGTCACTCACCAAACGAGTTTGACCGACCGAAAGTCCTAATCAGGTGACGGCCCTAATACGGTTAATGAGTCATCAGCTGCCCGATGTGCAGGCGACACGGCCGGAAGTTGCCGTCGGGCTCAGTCAGGTTGGCGTCACAGGTGTCGAAAAATTAGTCAAACTCGCACGGCCCGACAAGCGGCCGATTGTGCTTATGGCTGAGTTCGAAGTCTTCGTCGACCTCCCAGGTGGTCGAAAGGGAATCGACATGAGTCGTAACATGGAGGTCATTGACGAAATCCTCGAAGAAACGACCGAGGCCGAGGCTTACCGGGTCGAGGATGTCTGTGGGGAGACGGCCGAACGCCTCCTTTCGAAACACGACTACACCTCGACGGCCGAAGTCCGGATGACCGCCGAGCTGATCACCAAAGAAGAAACACCCGCCAGCGGCAGACAGACCCAGAACACCGCGACGATCATCGCGAGTGCAACCGCAACCGACGAGGGAACCCACGAAGAAATCGGTGCGGAAGTCACCGGCATGACCGTTTGTCCGTGCTCACAGGGTATGTCCGAGTCGCGTGCGCGAGACGAACTCGAAAATCTTGATGTCGACCGCGAAATCATCGACCAGTTCCTCGAGCGCGTCCCACAGCCTGGACACTCCCAGCGAGGTCATGCGACACTCACCGTCACGAGCAAGGGCAGTCCAGACGTTGATCTCGGCGACATTATCGACATCGCCCGCGACTCGATGAGCGCGCGGATCTACAACCTCGCCAAACGGCCCGATGAAGATCACATGACCTTCGAGGCGCACTCGGACGCCAAATTCGTCGAAGACTGCGTTCGAGCGCTTGCAGAAGGGGCCGTCGAAGAGTTCGATCATCTCGCAGACGAGGCTGTTGTACGGATCAAACAATCAAATGACGAATCGATTCACCAACACAACGCCCACGCCGAACGCGAGGTTACGCTCGGACAGCTTCGAGCCGAACTCAACGGCACCGTCTAACATTCGAGTCGAACGCGACGCTGACGCCTCACGTTAGGGCCACTCAAGCGGCGTCGCCCGCTCCCACCGCGGGGTAAACACCTCCCGAACGTCACCGGCAAACTGCTGATCTTTGAGATTGATCATCGCGAACGCCTGCTGTGGATCGAGCGGATTCGGCACTTCCAGACAGACTTCAACTCCATCGATAAGATTGAATGTTCCGTCGACAGACTCGTGTGTTCGAACTTCGAAATTCGAGTAGGAGGCGAGCTGCGAATTATACTGCCGGCCAACACGCTCAGGGAGGTTATCGACTAACGACGGCGTCATCAGTAGTTCAATGTCGACACCGCGCTCGAGCGCCGCTTTGAGTTTGGTGACGACCCGGTCGCTTGCACTCCGAAGGTCGACGCCGGAGGCCGGCGAACCCGCAACGTAGATAAGTTCGTCTTCGGCGGCCGCGATCCGTTCTAACAGGAGTTCGAGCGTCTCCTCAGCGCCGACAGCGGCCGTCCAAAACTGGCCGTTGACGGGCTCTGTGGTATCGATTTCCTCAAGCAGTGTCTCGACGATACCTTCGTACTGTTCAGCACGGGTATCGAGTTCCTGTTTTTTGTCCGCAAGTAGTCGGTCCAGCGCGATATCCGCCTCGACGGCAACGTACTTTTTTGGCCGACTGGCGGCCTGACTCCGAATCAGGCGGTACTGCTCGAGGCTGTTGAGAACATCGTAAATCCGTCCCATCGGCACGTCGCTCGTCCGTGACAACTCTTTTGCAGTTGTCGGTCCTGTGCGGAGGAGGGATCGGTACGACCGGGCTTCGTACTCAGAAAGCCCCAAATCGCGTAGGCTTGCCATACCACTCCATATCAGTCACACAGTAAAAACACACCGGCAGTTTATTCTGTGGGAGATGGAAGCTGTGCTGACACCTGTTCGAGGAGTTCATCGGGTGTTGATGCTGGGCTGGTCTCGCTGTGGCGAACGGCTGCGGTGCCTGCAGCCAGGCTCTTGGCATTCGGGATGACGACTTTTTCGTGATCGGCCACTCTGAGGGCTGCACGGTGAAGGTCCGAGCCGGGGTCGCCACCGACCTCGATGACGAGTGTGTCGTTCGTCAGCCGTCCAGCCACGCTTCCATAGTGGGCGACTTGGACGCCGAGTCGGTCCCATGCGCCCGCGAAGGCTTCGACGGCGTCGACTGCGGCCTCGCGGTAGCGCATTTCGCCAGTCAGTGCAGCCAGATCAACGAGGCCGTCGGCGAACTCCATGGCCGCATCAATCGGATAGAGTGGACGGTCACAGAGTCCTTCACCGGCTGGCGGGCCGTCGCGAAACGCCCCCTCAGCAGCCAGTGTCGCAAGCGTTTCGTCGGCAACGCGGCTCGCCACATCGGTATACGCCTCATCGCCGAGTACCTGTCTGGCCCGACACCACGCGGTGACAACCCGAGCGGCGTCTTCGAGGAGGTGCGTTTCGCCTGTCTCGTCGCCAGCGCGATACCGGGTGACAACGCCTCTTTCGGTGTCGATCAGATCGGTCTCGATGGCATCGAGAATCCGCTTGGCGTACTTGCGGGCATCCGCGTCGTCGGTGTAGGCGTAGTAGGTCAAGAGCGCGTCGGCCGCAAGCGCGTTTCCCCCGGCAAAAACCGTGAGATCCGTCCGCGGGCTCGGCTGTGCGGCTCGTTCGTCGGCTGGCAAACTGTAGTAGCCCGCCCCCTGTCCGGGGCCCTGGCTCCCCCCGATGGCGACACCGGTCCACAGGGTGTCGGTCAGATAGTTGATTGTCTTCTTTGCGGGGTCGCGATAGGCGCTCTCGCCGGTATACAGATAGCCGTTCGCAAAGGCGCGAGTGAGTGCGGCGTTGGCCTCCAAAACTTTCTCGTGGCGGAC
>LFFM01002531.1_pt1 | contig 12006 bp, 24 predicted proteins | sample 643131 | NCBI WGS metagenome assembly LFFM01 (sample SAMN03777445, study PRJNA286221) | soda lake metagenome | biome: soda lake; feature: Kulunda steppe; material: water; isolation source: sample Tc-Br brine of Tanatar trona crystallizer | place: Russia: Kulunda steppe | collected 2011-07
ACTCCTTGAGTTACATTATCTATTTTAGAATCTATACAACTACTAATTTGTTTCATTGCATTTAATAATTCTTTTTTATCAACAAAAAACTTAACTTCCATAACATCACTCCTATCTTGAATTAAAATTTAGTTGATTATAAAAGTAATTCACTCTACCTTTTACATTGAAAGTATAATTTCTAAACATTTTACTATTTTCATTTTTATCAAAATTATGACCTCTATTATATTTAATTGCTGCTAAATATCTATCACCATCATTCCTTTGTAAGATATAATAATAGTAATAAATACCATATCTCATTTGTCTTTCTACATCTTGAATTACTTCATATCTATCCCATCTGTTTTCTTTATCAAAATCTTCTCCTAACATATTTGCTACAAACTCAAAAGTATCCCATTGCATAGACATAACTCCAAAGGAATCACCATTATCTAATTCTGCATAATTAACAAAATTTGTTTCTACCTCAATAATTGCAAGCATATTTAAAATAACAACCCTATAGTCTATATCGGGATACATGTAATTATATTTATTTGAATATTGTAAAAGCCAAGTTACTCTATTATTTAATTGTTGGTTTGACATAACTTGATCATTATTTAAACTATTATCAAAAACTACTTGGTTTTTATTAACAAATTCAGCTCTACCTGTTATCCACTCATTTAATTCATTATATGAAATTGCTTGAGTGGTAACAGGTACAACTAATGTTAGTAATATAACAAAAAATAAAGAAATTAAAATATATTTTTTCATTAGTTGTACCGTCCCCTTTCTAATTTATTCTTCTTCAGTTTCTTCTTCAGGTTTTTCTTCGTCATCTTCTTTTAAATATAAAGGTTCTTCTCGATCATAAAGTATTCTTTCTTTCATTTCTTTATAAATTAATTGACTATTTTCTTTATTGTCTATCTTTTCAATGAAATTATCTTTACCATTTGCTTTAATTTCATCTTCTTCAGAACCACCTAAAGGAGTATAACTTCTCCAGCCACCTGATTTTTCTACAATCTCTTCTTTTTCAGCAACTGTTAATAAGTCTTTAATTAAATTAAAGCCTTTATCATAATATAAATCTGCAAAGCCAACACCCCAAGCAGTTCCTACCTTATTTTTTACAAATCTAGTTCTAATTCTATGGCCAAATACTCTTTTATCATCACTACGACCTTTTGAGTATCTGTCTCTATTTCTAACATCTATTCTCATATCAGAATAAAACTTGATTGCTCTCGCATTACTCCATCCTTTCGGTATGGTGCGGACTATATCTTAATCCCAGACTTTTAGTAGTCTGATCTTCCCTGCACTTCGATTTAAGGCATTATATAGCCACTTATATTAGTTATAAGCTCTACTCTACTCTCTTGAGCCACAATCCATTTAAACTAAGATTATAGCCGATTTCGATAGTCTCTGAACCTTCCTCTATTCGAGGCTTGGCTGCTGATTATCCAATCCTTACAATTTTTATAGCTTTTACATTTAGGTTTATTTCATCCTTTTGCTTTAGCTTGTAAGGCTCTAAGGATCTCCCAGCAATTCACAGGGTTAGGAAGCAAAATTATGTAACTTACCTCCAGGAGTTGTCTCTGGATTGCCGTAAGCACCTACCTTTTCTCTTAATTGATTAATAAGTATCAAAGTACAATCATTCTTACTAAGTGCTGCCTTGAGCTTTCTCATGGCTTTAGACCACATTCTAGCTCCATCAGCCATCTGTTTATCATCCATATCTTTTGTAAGTTCTTCTTTTGTTGCTAAGCCAGCTACAGAGTCAATCACTATTAAATCAATTTCTCCAGACCAAACTAAACCTTCTACAGCATCTAAGGTTCTTTCTCCTTCATTTTCTCTAGAGAAAATTAAATCTTCTGTATCTACACCTAACATTTCTGCAAACTCTGAATTATAAGCATTTTCGTTATCTAAAAAACAACATTTTTTACCCATCTTTTGTGCTTCAGCAATAGTAGATAAAGCAATAGATGTTTTTCCTGAACCTTGTGGGCCATAAATTTCAATTAATCTTCCTACAGGTATTCCTCCTGAGCCTTGATGTGGTTGAGTAGCAAGGTCTAAACTTAATAGACCAGTTGAAATCCAATCAATTTTTAATTTTTCTTCATCATCACCTGTAAATAAAGTATCTTCACCACATTTACTATTAATTTTTTTAAGAACACTTTCTAATTCTTCTTTACCCATAATTTAATTCATACCTCCTATTTTGTAAAAACCTCGGCAAACATATCAATCTGCCGAGGTTTTTAATAGTTTAAAATGGGTCGTTTTCACCAAAGAAATCATCATCGTCATCATCAATATCGTCAAAATCTAAATCATCTAAGTCATCATCTAAATCATCATAACTATCATCATAATCATCATAGTCTCCATCTTGACTTCCTTCTCCATAGTTGTCAATATAATTCAATTGGTTAGCTTGAATTTCTACTTGAGTTTTTTCTTCACCATCTCTATTTTCATAAGTTTTAATTCTAATTTCTCCAGCAACAGATACAACAGTTCCTTTGTGAATATTTTTTAAATGATTATCTACATTAGAAAAGCAAATTACATCATAAAAATCTGCAACTCTCTCTCCTTCTCTAAAATCATACCTGTTTACTGCTACAGAAAAAGTAATAAAATCACTTTTTCCTTCAATTACTTTTGGATCACTAGTTAACCTTCCTACAATTGTTCCAGTAGCGTGCATAAATAATTCCCCCTTAAATTTTTGTTTGTTCATTATGTCAGTAAGTTACATCTTATAACTTATGCCATACTTTTTAAAGCATTATTTTAAATATTTATCTGGATTATCACCAGTTAGTTTAACATTTTTATCATCTGCATATTTAAATACATTATCACATTTTTTACATATTAAATATTCTCCATTAATACTTAAAGTTTTTTTATTAATAGGTTCTGAACAATCTACAGTGCCATTTTCATTAACATTATAACTTTCTAAAATATTTGAATTAATAAAATATTCTAATTTTCCATTACAATCTTCTAATATACATTTCAACCTTTAACCACCTCCTTTAATTACTATATTTTCACTATGGCATTTTTTACAACAGTGTGGATTTTTAATGTATGGATCTTCATAAGCACTGCCTCCAAATGACCAATCAATAAATTTTCCTTTACTATTAACTATTGCTGTATCAGTTAATTCAGCATCAGCTAAAAATTCTTCATCATTGCCACAATCTTTACAAATCCATTCTATTTTAATCACCTCATTTCTTTATTTATTATCTCTTACTTCATCAATAATCATTTTTTCAATATGATATTCATGTTCATTTAATTTTCTATTATTTTTAGTAACTTTTTTCTTTAATTTAAGATATAAATTAAAAACCACAATTACAAAAAAGATTGTTGTTGCTAAAGAAAATAATTGTAAATATACTAATAAAACTTTTGAGCTTTCCAAAATATCACCACTTTCTTTTTTGTTTTTTTAACTACATATGATATCTGTAGATTTAAAATCCCAATAACTATCACAATTTAAACAATAATATTGAACAGGTTGATAATTAGGATCTACATAAATTCTATCCCCTTCTACTTTTTTAATTTCTCCAAATCCATTATATTCAACACCAACATCATTTTCACCACAATCTGGACATTCTATACTATCTCTTTTATTATAATTTAAAATTTCTGTTTTATTATTATCAAATATATAGTCTACAAATAATTTTTCTGGCTTATTTTTTGGTTGAAATTTTTCTTTTTCATGATTTATTTTTAATTTTTTAATTTTATTGTATAATTGTTTAGAAATGTTATGTTTTAATTGATATAATGCTCTTTCTTTTGCTAATTTTAATAATGACCCCCAAAATACATCACCTGTTTGTTTATATGCATCTTCCCAAATTCCAGGATATTCTTTTTCCATTTTTAAAAATTTATGTTGAGCACTTGGGTTTACATTTTCAAGTATATCTTCAATAATTTTAATTTTTACTTTTTGTTCCATTTTTACCCCTCCTTAATTTTAGATAATGGTTTTGGATCAAACCATTTATCTCTTTCTATCTTTAAACCTCCTGGACCAGTTATTTCTTTAATTTCTTTTAATGAGAAATAACCTAATTCTTTTATAAATCCATCAGCTAATCCAAAACATCTTTCTGTTTCTGGATCATATTCAATTATATACCATGACCAATCAGTCCAAGGAGTAAATAATTTAACAATAACATCAGGATCTTTCTGTTCTTCAGTATCACCTAAATTAGGCAATTTTTGCTTTAATTCCTTAGTTATAAGTTTCATTAATATTCCTCCTCATTTTTAATACCAATCTAGATCAGCTAACATTGTTCCTATTCCTTCTTCTGATTTAAATACTGCTTTTGCTTTTAATTTATCTTCTTCATTAAAAACTTTTAATTCATAAGTTGATTCTGTAATTGTATCAATTAAATTTTTCATTTCATATCTATATCCAGCTTTTTTTAATTTCGCAATAACATCAAAATCATTGTTTTTATTATTATCAATAATTCTAGCTGCTTTATTCATTTATAACACCTCTTTAGTTTTGTTATGAACACATTACATAATTAATTATATAACATTTTACCATAAAAGTCAAACTCTTTTTTTAATTTCTTCCTCTACTTTATAATCATTAACTTCTTCAATTGAAGAATATTGATAAGCATTTAATGGAATTGCTGTTTCTATAAATTCACTACTGTTTTTAGCTTTTTTTAAAGCTTCTTCAGGAGAATCTGCTTCTACATAATTATAAATAGTGTCTTTTACAGTTTGAACTGCTGAAATTTTATATTTAGGCATTTTCACACCTCCTTTAAACAACCTTTAATAATTCTTTGATTAAACAATGTTTCTAATGTTCCTTTTTTTCCACATTCCAAACATTTATAAACTTCTAAAACTCCTTTATCATCTGTTATATGGTTAAGCATTTTAGCATTTGCTCCACATTTACAAATTAACATTAAATCACCCTTTCCAAATAAAAAGTCCGCACTTATTAATATATGCGGACGTTTTTCTTATTTTTTGTTTTCTCCACAGAATGGACAGTAGTTAATTGTATGACAGCTATTTTCATTTCTACTATAAATATAATATTTATTATTTTCTATTGTTATAATATTTGTTATAACAGAATGTTTAAATGCTAAGCAACAATAATCTTTCATAAAATCATCTCCTTATTTAGCTGACTTATCAGCATCGTGTAATATTTTCAATAATTCAAAGTCATCTTTTCCTATAATATCAATAATTTTATTAATAGACTTTTTACTTTCTGCATTATATAATCTCATATGATATTGTACTAATTTAATAACTTTCATAATAAACTCTTTATCGAATCCTAACTGAATTAAGCCTAATGCAGCTATTTGTGCTGATACATTTTCATGACCGATATAACTTGCATATTTACCTTTATATTTTTTAGTTTGACCTTTGCCTAAATCATGAAATAATGCAGCTACTAATAATAAAAACTTATTTTCATCAGAAATACTATTTAATTTTTTAATGTATTTCATAGTATATAAAATATGCCTACTCACAGATAAAGAATGATAAGATGTATCTTGAGGCATTTTATATATTGAATGAAATACATCATTAAATAAAGTTCCTAATATAGGAAAGATATTTTCATTTTTAACTGCTCCAACTATAGCTTTAAATTTTTTTCTTTCTACTTGTTTAAATTCTTTTAAGTCTGTAATAAAATTAATTTCATCCCATCCTTCACTATATATTGGGATATATAATCTCTTACACATTTTTTTAATTACTTTTTCTGGCACATTTCTTTTTCTATTAAAGTTTCTTTCTTTTATAGTTGACATTGAAATATTCATATAATAACAAATTGCTTTGTCATAATATTTTTTAAGTCTATGTTGAAGAATATGTTTTCTTCTTCTATAGTTAATATTTGTTGCATCAATAATTACATTTTTATTATTAGATAAATTATTCTCAGCTCTATTATATAATTTTTCAAATAATTCTTTGTTTTTACTATGCTCATTAACATCTCCAAACATTTCTATTCTTAATTGGTCTGAAGATAAAATAATGGCATCTTCTTCTTCTGCTATTTCTTTAGCTTTAGTAGACTTACCACTACCAGGTAAGCCTACCATATAGATTAATTTAGACATTTTAACCCCCCTTTTAATTAATATAAAATACTGATACAGTTTTGTTTTTTAATTTTAATGAAGCACTTAGTGTAAAATTTTCATGTTTGCTAAAAGAAAAGTTCAATTTTTGAACTTTTTTATTGTCATTTTCCTCTTTTAATTTTTCTAAAACATTAACTAAAGTATTTTTTATTTGAGAAGAATTTCCTTTTAAATAGTTATTAAAACCTTTACATCTATAACTACATCCTGTTTCTTTTTTAACTCTTTTACAAATATCTTTAGCAGTCATATTATGATTCTCCTTATTAATTATTTTTTACTATTTATTTTCTATTCCAAATACTTCATCATATCTTTCATCTAAAATACAAGGCATTGATTCTAGTTCATCCATCATCGTTGGTGCTCCTTGCCAATCAATTGATTCAAATACAAAATTAGTTAACCATTCAATATTAAAACAATACTCTTCTTTAATTTTATTTTTAGTATATATAGTGTTAGTTAATTCAGGAATATGACAAATATAATTATTTTTTTTATAAGCTTTATAAGATTTATAATATTGTTCATACATTAAGCATTCTATAATTTCTTCTTCATCTTCTTCTAAGAAGTTATAATTAAGATTATACAAATATCTTTTTGCTTCATTTTTATTATTAAAAAGTAATGGAAACACCATCTTTTCCTTCCTCCTTTAAAACTAATTCATTTTTAATTTTTTCAATATTTTTTAAGTCTGATACTTTTAAGTCTATAGATTTACCTTCATAAGATAATTTATCAGATTCTTTTTCTGATAATAATTTATATCTAAAATTATTCATTTTTTCATTTAAATGAATAGGTTCTAGTGAAACTAAAAATCCATAATAATTTGCTACTACTTGTTCTTCAATACTATCAATTTTACTCCAGTCTAACTCTTTATGTCTTAATTTGTATAAATATAAGTTATTATCAATTTCTAAATCTGATATTCTTTTATCTTCACAAATTAATACATTTTGTCCTTTAAAATTAATTTTTCTCATTTAAATATCCTCCTTTTTAAGCAATTATAGCTATTAATAATAAAACTATTTCATGTAATCTTTGATCAATTCCAATTTGTAAAAATCCAGTAGATTGTACATCTTCAATTAATTCCTTAGACATTCCTTTTGATTTCATTAATAATTTAACAATTATTCTATTGTCAATAATAAAATGTGTTGATAATAAAATTGTAAACAATAAACTTAAAGAAATATTAGTTACTTTTAAATGTATTACAGAAACTGAGGTTAGTAAAGAATAAATAAAACTATGACTAAATAATGCTAAAAAACTTTCAAAATGTAAATCATCTTGACTCCATTTTGATTTATTTTGTGCTTGCCAATCACTCTGTAAAACTCAATCTACAAACTTACTAATAATATAAGATACTATTAAAAAATCTGTATTAATAATTTTTATCACTTCCTTTTATATAATATCAGAAGATTTAGATAGTATAATTTCTGCCCCATACATTTTAGTATAAATTGGAATTTTAGGAATTTTCCCTAATTCTAAATTTCCATCTTTATTAATAAAAATATCAGTTTCATATTCAATGTCACTAATTTTTATTTTTATATTTTCAGCAATCTTTTTTTTCATATCACCACTCCCTTCTTGGAAAATCATCTAAAGGTTTATTTATATTTATTTTTTCATCTATTGTATCATATATTTGGCCACAATTTTCACATTGTCCATATTCTTGAAATGCAAAATTAGCATACTGAACAAAGAAAACATGATCTCTATCTATAGAACCATCATTGTTTGTTTTATAACAAGTCAATTCGTCATTATGAACATAATATCTAACATTATTATTACATTTTTTACATTTTACAGACATTTTATCACACCCTATGATTTAATTTGTATGCATCACAATCAGTACAAGTAGTATCCATTTTTCCATCAGGACTTAAATTAGAACAATCTGGACTACAAAGGATATTTTGATCTAGATTACAAGGTGATTCACATTTAAAACAAGGATTTCCACACCATTTTTTATGTGGCATATTATTACCTCCTTTCTAATTTAAAACACTTAAATCATTAGCATAAATTAAATTTGAAATTTCACCAGTAGTTAAATTATCTGCAATTATATTATCACAATTTCTACATTTGATTTCAGAACTAAATTCTTCTGGTGAACATTCATAATCAATTTGGCCATTTTCAAAATAAATAAAAACAATTCTATTTTTTGATAAATAAAACTTGTTACTACCACAATTTTCACATTTCATTATTAAACCTCCTATATAATTAGTTCGCACCCCTTTCGGGGTGCTTAGTTTAAATTATAATCTTTCTGAAAATATTGTATATTTTTCTTTATAACTACACAATATTTCGTCTGGCAATTCATTACAAGTGCTAATTTCATTACCACTCCAAACTCCTACTTGTGACATATTAGTTCCATGATAGTCTCCTCCACCTCTTCCATTACCTTCTGCTGTTAATATAGGTAAAGGATGAATATTATTTTCATTAGGAATTTTACTTTTATCTATATATTCTTTTTTAGTGTGATTAATTAAATATCTAAATACTTTAATATTAGGATTAATTTCAGGTGGGCTTATTTTAGAATAATTATCATAAGCATAACCATGAAGATTATCTTCTCTTGTATTTATATAAACACCTTCGTCCATATAGTCTCCTGCCCACACTATCTTATCTTTATACCATTTTTCATCTTTAGATAATAAATTTTCTATTCTCATTACCATATCATTTTTTAAATAAGAATGTTCCATTATTTTTAATCCTTGATTTTCATCATGAGGGTGAATAAATTCTTTTTTAGAAATATTACATGGCAAATAATATTGTCCCATCTTATAATCACCTCCTTTTAATAAAATTTAATTTCATCAAATTCTTCAGATAATAATTCTATTATTTTAAGTGCTGTATCAGGTTTTAGATAATTAATCTTTAAAGTTTTTGATTCTCTATTTATATTTATAGCAATTTTTTTATCTAAATCCATCTCTTTTTCATTGTCTTTTTTGTTTTCTATTACACCAACTGCTTTTTTAGCTAAGTCATCAGCTAATTCATTTCCCTCTACTCCTGTATGTCCTTTAACTTTATTCCAATATATTTCAACATCAGAATATCTAATTCTTTCAACATATTCTTGAGCCATAGGTATTTTAGCTGCTTTTTTTCCTTTTACCCATTGTTCTAATAATGCTAGATCATAAGAGATTTTAACTCTTTCGATATTATTTTCTTCACACCATTTAATTGCCTTAATAACTCCCATAATTTCTCCACCAATTTGTCTTGAACCTAAATATATTGAGTTTTTAATTAGTCCGTTAATTTCATCTATCAGTTCTCCTTCTTTATAAATAGCTACTCCATATCCTACTTTAAAAGTTCCATCTTCTCTTTTTTTACAAGATCCATCTGTAAAAATTTCATATTCTATATTTGGTTCAGCTTTAATTTTTATATCTTCTAAATTTTTAAATTCAAAATCATTTTCTAAACTAAGCCAAACATTTTCAATAAAGCTTTCTATCTCTTTTTTAGTATTTAACTCATCTAAATGTAAGGAAAACTTTTCTTCAGATGGTTTGTAATATATTTTGGCTTTACCAAGTTTTTCATGTTTATAAGTTAAATCTAATTTAATTAAATAATCTCTTATCATATCTATATCACACTTAACTCCATTTTCTGATAATTTTTTAATTAAGTTTTTTGACTTGTCTTTTAATTTGTCTTCAAATTTATAAGACATATTGTTTACCTCCTTTAAATATTAAGCTGTCTCATCAGTAGCTAGGAGCTTATTCTAGCTATTTAGAGGGAGATCATCCCCCTGATTCGACTTATTTATCAGTTAAGAAGTAGCATCATAAGTTATATATCTTCTTCCTCCAATATCATAACCTGCTTTTCTTATATCTCCCTTGTTTCCATATTTACTATCTCTCTTATATTTAATTTTAAATTTTAAATCATGTTTATTTTTTTCAAAAAAGTTTTTGATTTCATTGATAGCTTTTGGAGAATAGTAAGTTTCTGAGCCTCTTCCACCATCTCCAAATGTTATCATAATAAAATCATCTTTGTATGGAGGATGTTTATCTACTTTTAACCCAATAGATCTAGCTATTGCACCAATTAATTGACTATGAGGTCTATCATTTTTAGAAGTTATATTTAATTGTCTAGCAATTTCATATCCTAAACAATAATCATCAGGAACTTTTTGTCCTTCTATTTTATTTACTCTTTCTTCAATTTCATCTAATCTTCTAGTTTGTCTATGATTTTCTAATTCTTGTTCTAAACTATCAATTTGCATATTATACATTATTGATTCTCTTCTCTTATCTGACAATTCTAATTGTTGTCTAGCTAAATTTATTTTTTTCATTATTTTTTCTTCTTTTTTATCTTTAGCTACTTCTTCTATTTGCCTTTCTACTCTATCTATTTTTCCCTTATCTTGAAAATCATTATAGGTATCAAATACAAAATCCATAAAAGCATTTGCCTTAGGTTTAGTTGAAAACCTACATACTTCTTCTACTCCTCTGCGATTTAAAATGCTTACTTCTTGTACACCACCAGGGGTTTCAAGGTTGTGACTCGCTGTCATACCCTTAAAGTTATCTGATCTTCTTTTCAATAATTTAGTGATAGCATTACTATCTGAATAATCAATAGCTTTTGCAATTTGTTTTCTAGTCATAAACATTTTGCCAGATTCATCTACATAAAAATCGCAAACAATTCCATTAAATTCAGCCTGTTCTATTAATTCTAATTCTCCTTTAACAATCAATTCATTATCACTCATTTAAAACATCCCTCCTTTTTGTTCTCTGTTTAACCATTTCTTACATTCTTCTAAATTATCAAATTCTTCAGTCCAAGCATCACCTGTAACATTATCAACCCCTATATATAATTTATTATCAATAGAATAAAATTTACCTAGAGGTTTTCTGGTATTAATAATATTGTGTAGTTTATTTAATTTTACTTCTTGTATATCAATAAATCACACCTCCCTAATACCAATTTTAGATGGTTTAATGTATTTAACATTATTACCATATTCAGTTTTTAATAAATTATATTCCTTATCGAGATATTCACATCTAACATAGTGTTGGATTTTTTTAGGAACATTTTCTGTAACCCAAATCATTACTTCTTTTTTATTATCTTTATTTATTTCATGATTAGAATATAATTTATTAAGATATAAATTGATTTTATTTTTTGTTTTTTTAATATAACTAATAATTTTTGAATGAATATTCCAAACTTTATCTTTATGTCCTTTGGGCACTTTACTAATAAAATCATCAAATGTATCTTCTGCAATATGTTTAATAATTGTACTTGGAGAAGTTGTTTTTCCAATAGTTTTATGAAGTTCTATATAATCATCACATTTTAATTTAATTAAATGGCCATCAATATTTATAACCCAACCTTCCTTTTCAATCGCTTCTTTTTCTTTACTTAATTGAATAATTTCATCTAAAGTTTTATCTTCAAATTCAACCATTGGTACATTATATAAGTTAGCGATTTCTTTAATTTCACCATAACTTAATTGTCTTCCTGTATATACATTTCTTATCCCATTAAGATATAGTCCTGCTTCTTCTTTAGAATAAGGTACTACATGTATATTTTTAGGAGAGATATTTTCAAACATAAATGTGTACATTGGATTTCTTTTAATCATTCGCTTATG
>LFFM01002532.1_pt1 | contig 12005 bp, 13 predicted proteins | sample 643131 | NCBI WGS metagenome assembly LFFM01 (sample SAMN03777445, study PRJNA286221) | soda lake metagenome | biome: soda lake; feature: Kulunda steppe; material: water; isolation source: sample Tc-Br brine of Tanatar trona crystallizer | place: Russia: Kulunda steppe | collected 2011-07
CCGAATTCACGCCTGCGGAGACTGCGCTCCCTGTGCGGACGGTCGGCACACGCCGAGCGTCCGTAAAAAAGTGCGTCGCGGAAACAGGAAGCCCCTGCCTCAAGCAGCCGCCGCAGGCGGCGAGTAGACAGGGGTAGTTCACTGTATCTCGTCGTTCGGCGGCGGAAGGGCGATTAAAAGAAAAATAAGAGAGGCGGGACAATCGGAGATCGTTATATACTCCATCCGAAATCGGTCGTCGGGACCGTGGATCGGGGATATATCGGTATAAACGCCCCCGAGAGCCGACGGCCCCTCAGATCCTCTCTTCGTGGAGGTTCGCCTGTCCGCCGTCGCCGAACCATCGAACGACGACTCGCTGGCCGGACTCGAAACGCGGGTCCTCGAGTTCGATCCGGTCGCCCGGTTGGATCAGCTCCGTCTCGGTCTCCCAGACCGTCCCGTGGACCGTCCGGTCGGGGACGACGGGACGATCCTCGTAAACCAGGATTCGGAGCGAACCGGACGGCAACGACTCGCCGCCGGCGTGTTCGACGACGAGTTCCTCGGCCGCGACGTCACCCCCGACCTCGAAAGTCGCGTCGGGAGCCTGCTCGGCCGGCAGATCGCTCGTCGAGAACAGAAGGCCTCCCACGACGGCGGCCAACACCAACAGAAGCACCGCGACCGCGGTCCGGTCTCGCACGGCCTACTCCTCGCGGAGCAGCCGATCGACGATCTCGTCGGGATCGAACCGCGCCAAGTCGCCGTACCCCTGTCCGGTGCCGAGAAAGAGGATCGGCTTGCCGGTGACGTGGGCGATCGAGATCGCCGCCCCGCCCTGGGAGTCGGCGTCGGCCTTCGTCAACACCGCGCCGTCGATCTCGGCGGCGTCGTTGAACTCCCTGGCCCGATTTGTCGCGTCCTGGCCGGCGACGGCCTCGTCGACGAAAAGCGTCATGTCGGGATCGACGACCCGATCGATCTTCTCGAGTTGGGCCATCAGGTCGTTGGAGGTGTGAAGCCGGCCGGCCGTATCGCCCAACACGACGTCGATACCGTTGGCGTCGGCGTACTCGACGGCGTCGTAGATGACCGCGGCCGGATCGCCGCCCTGCTCGTGGGTGATGATCTTGGTGTCGAGGGCCGCGGCGTGCTCTTCGATCTGTTCGTTCGCCCCCGCGCGGTAGGTGTCGCCGTTGGCCATCACCGACGAGTAGCCGCGCTCCTCGAGCCACCGCGAGAGTTTCGCGATCGAGGTCGTCTTGCCGACGCCGTTGACGCCGGTGAAGACGATGACGACCGGCTTTTCGGCCTCGGCGATCCGGGCCTCGAAGTCGAACTGACCGACGCTGATCACCTCCCGGAGCGCGTCGGCGATCGCCCGTTCGACGACCTGCTCGCCGGACTCGACCTGCTTGCGGGTGTCGCCGACCAGCCGCTCGCGGATCCGGTCGGTGATCTCGCTCGCGACGCCCATCTCGACGTCGCCACCGAGGAGTTCGAGCTCGAGCTGTTCGAGGGGCTCATCGAGCTCCTCTTCGGTGATGACCGTCCGACCGGTCGCGGCGAGCGCCGCCTTCTTCGCCAGTCCCGGACCGTCCTCGTCGTCGTCGGTCCCCTTCGTCGATGGCTCCCCGTCGGCCGCCGCGTCATCAGACGTAGCGTCACCGGGCGCGTCCTCTGTGGACCCCTCGGAAGTCGTCTCGGCTTCGGCCTCCGCCTCGACATCGCTTTTGAAGCGACCGAGTTTGTCCTTCAGTCCGTCGAACATCGCCCCTACTCGTCGTCCTGCTGTTGCATCTGCTGCATCTGTTGCATCTGCTGTTGTTGGGCCTGTTGGGCTCTCGCCTCGAGGTCGTCGGTTTCGGCCTCGACCGTCTCGATCTCGTCTTCCAGCTCGGCGATCCGGTCGTCGAGGACGTCCTTTTTGTGCTCGAGGGAGTCGATCGCTCCGTCGCTGTCACGCTCGGCGGCGTAGCCGCCCCCGAGCGTGACGACGACCTCGTCCATATCCTCGATCTCCGCGCGGACGTAGGCATCACCGCCGACCGGCACCTGCACCGTCGAGCCGGTTTCGAGCGTCTCGATGGCTTCGATCGCCTCGTCGATCTCGCTTTGCTCGTCGCGGAGGTTCTGGATCTCGGCCTCGATGGCCTGTTTTTCCTGCTCTAGGGCCTGCATCTGCTCTTGGATCTGCTGCATCGCACCGCCGCCGCCACCGAGGCTCATGCGTCCACCCCGTCGATGTCGATCTGGGTGCGTTTCAGCCCGTGCTGGGAGCCGAAGTTCGCGTAGACGTGTTCGACCGCCACGTCGGCGTTTTCGGCTTCGATCGTCTTTTCGAACGCCTGCTCGCCGTAGCGGGCGGGGAACCGCCCCCGAACCGTAAACTCACTCATGGCTGAAATACGTCGCGCGAGCGGGAAGTATCTTCCTAATGACTGTTCCGGTGATCCGCGCTGGCCGCCCCGAGAGACGAGAGCCGTCGGGCGAGCCCCTCGCCGGCCAGCGGAGCGGCGAGAACGCCCCAGACCACGACGAACATGCCAAGAAAGCCGACGTACGGTGCCGGATCGATGACGTAGACGACGACGAAAAGCCCCCCGAAGGCGGTCCCGACGGCCGCCGAGACGATTCCCCCAATCACCGTCGTCGCCTCGTGGACGATCGCATCGCCGACGATCCCCCACGCCATCCGGGCACCGAGAGCGCCGCCGAGTGCGAGCATCGTCTCGGCGTTGTAACTGACGGCTGCGCCGACGAGGGCGGCCAACAGGGACAAAAACAGCACCCGTCCCGGGTTCTCGCCGCGTCCACAGAGCCGATAGGCGATCGCGAGAAACGCGGCCCCGACGGCCGCTCCGGCGACGATATCGACGAGGTAGTGCACGCCCAGCGCGATCCGCGACAGCGGGATCAAAAGACAGAGCATCGCGGCGCCGGCGTATCCGCGACGCGACCCGATCAAAACCGCGAGCCCGCCGTAGACGACGACCGCGGCGACGGCGTGCCCGCTCGGAAAGCCGAAGCCGTCCGCCGCCCCGATCTGGGCGTACAGCGGGAGAAGCCCTTCGGGAACGAGCGCCGCGCCCGCCGGCTCGGCGGCTCCGGGCGGTCGCGGCAGCCGAAACAGCTCTTTGAGCGCCGTCGTGACCGCGAGCCCCCCGAACGCGAGCCCGACCGCGAAGGCGGCCCGCAGCCGGGGAAGCGAAACCGGGCCCGGAAGCGACGATCCGAACCAATACAGAACACCGAGCAGCGCGAACACGAACCAGACGTCCCCGAGGGCGGTCACGAGCGCCGCGAGGAATCCGATCGAATCGGGGAGAGCGGCGGCGAACTCGGTCTCGCCGACCCCTCGGCTCATCGGCTCTCGAAGCGGTCCTTCAGCCGTCCCGGAAGCCCGGCGACGGTGACCGTCGTCCCGACCACCAACATCAGCGCGTACAGCCCGAGCGTCGACAGCCAGACGATGAGCATCGCCAACACGGCCCACCCTCCCGGGAGGAGATAGAACGCGCCGAGAGTCATCGCGGTGCCGTAGAGCAACACCAGATACGGCCCCCATCCGCGGGCCTTCCCGCGGCGGATCCGGGCCCGCACGTACCGTTTGAGGTCCCGTTCGATCTCCTCGCGGTGGACCGTCCGTTCGTCGATCCGGTCCTCGAAGCGGTCGAGTTCGTCGTAGAGCTGTTCGATCTCCTCGCGGAGCTCCTCGGCCGATGCGTCGTCGTCTGGTCGGTCACGTGTCATGATTCGTTCGAGTTCGGCTGTCGGTTCCGGTGTCGGTTCGTTCGAGGCTGCGTCCACCGAGCCGCCGGTTCGCCCCGCGAGGACGGCGTTCAGGACGGCTCCCAGGAGCAACACGAGCCCGCCGAAATACAGGAACGTGACGAGCAACAGGACGCCGCCGAGCAGTCCGTAGGCCTCGTAGTTACCGGCCACCGACGCGTATATGCGGAAGCCGGTCTGCAGCGCCGTCCAGCCGACGGCGGCGAACACCGCGCCGGGGATCGCTTCACCGACGGCGACTTTCGTGCCGGGAAGGAGATAGTAGATCGGGAACAGGGCGACCGAGAGGGTGACGACCAGCACCGTCGTTCCGACGGCCCCGGCGACGTCGTACCCCTCGAAAAGCGAGACGAGCCCGAGCCCGGCGATCACGGCGCCCACGACGACGGTCGCGGCGACGCCGATGCCGACGGCCCCCAGCGTGACCGCGGCGTTTCGGAGCTGTTCGAGAATCGACTCCGGTCCCGGGTCGCCGTAGACGTCCGAAAAGGCGATGTCGAGCCCCCGAAAGAGCTTCAGCCCGGACCAAAGCAGAACGGCGAGCCCGAAGACCGTCGCGCCGCCGCGACCGGCCGCCCCGGTGAGCGCCTCGGCGAGTATGCCCCCGATCCCTTCACCGAGCGTCCGGGAGGCCTCGGCGACGATCGCGTCGACGAGCTCCGTATCGCCGAAGAACGAGGTGACGACGAGCGCGAGCAACAGCAAGGGCACGAGCGAGATGAGCGCGTAGTACGCGAGTCCGGCGGCGATGAACGTGATGCGATCCGACTGGACACCGTCGGCCACACCCCGGACTACCGTCACCGTTCGGTCGACGTACGCCTTCACGGTCCCGAGTATGGGTGAACCATACATATAATCGGCGGGACGGTCCCGCGAACGATCGTCCGAAACCCGACCGGACACCGTTCGGTTCGACGCGTCGGTCCGGCACCGTTCAGTGTAACGCGTCGTAGATCTCCGAGACGCCGGCGTCGGTCTTGAACGTCGTCCCACCGTAATGGGTCCGGGAGGCGTCGTATCCGGCTGCACGCAGCGCTCCGAGGAACTCCTCCATCGCGACGTTCGGCTCGCCCCAGCGTTTGTACAGCCGGTGTTGGTCGTAGTGGGTCGGTCGGTCGAGCTCCGCGCCGATCGAGGCGAGAAGGTCCCGGGCCTTTTCGGCAGTGCCAGCATCAGCCGGGACGGCGGCGGCGACCTCGTCGACGAAATCGGGGTCGTGGGCGGGGCCGAGCCAGACGGGACCGGCGGTCCACGTCGATTGGCCGCACTCGGGACACTCGACGGTGGGATCCGCGATGAGGGTTCGTTCGTGTTCGCGCCACAGACACCGCTGGCAGTGATCGATGTATCCCAGCTCTCCGAGGCGGCCGTCGGCGGCCTGTGCGCCGCCGTCCAGCCGGAGGTAGGTGCGGACGTAATGGCTCGAGACGTGGCTCAACACCGGCGTCGCGGCGATGTCGTATCGGGCGGCGGTCCGGACGAGCGCCGACAGCAGAACGCGAAGTCCCATCTCGGGGTGGAACTCGGTGTTTCTGGGGACGGCCCCGTAGCTCCTGACGCCGCTTTCGAAGTGGGCACCACAGAGCGGGGCCGTGTCGGTCGCGGTCACACAGACGTACCGTCGAGCCCCCTGAAAGGCCGCGTCGGCGAACGGGATCGGCGTCCCGAATGGATCGAGATCGACGATATCGTGGGTCGTCTCGTGCATGTACGCGTTCGCGTTTCGGTGGTGGATCTCGCCAGCGAGTTCGTTCCGTTCGAGGTTCTCGCGTGCGAGTTCGACGGCCGTATCGTCGATGTCACAGCCCGAGACGGAGTAGCCGGCCGCGGCGGCCCTGACTGCCCTGATCCCGCTCGCCGTCATCGCGTCGAGATACGAGTCACACGTCCCATCGACGGCCCGGAGGACGCCGACAGTGATGTCGCGGTTCAGCTCCTGGACGGGGTTGTAAAACACCCCATCGCCCGACCCCTCACTGGCGCCGTGTCGCGTTTCGGGCACCCCGATCGTGACGGCTCCCTCGCGGACCTCCATGGTTTCCGTTCAGGACCGGGCGCGAAAAGCCACACGCTTGCCGCCCGTCACCAGGGGAGGTAAGCGGCGAGATCGAGAAGTCCCCGCCCGACCGCTGTCAAGACGATCACGTAGATCCCGTTTCCGAGGACGGAAAAGAACAGGAACCGCCGTCGGGGGTACTGGCTGAGCCCGGCGGGGATGCTCATCAGCGATCGGATCCCCGGAACGGTGTTGGTCACGGCGATGGCGACGCCGCCGAACCGATCCAGCAGTCGGTTTATGAAACGCATTCGACGGTCGCCGACGCGGTCGCGGACGAGAAACGGGATCCGGTCGACGTGGGGAACGCGCCGCCGGATCCCGATGAACTCGGGGCTCCTTTCGTTGAACCCCCGATAGAGCGTGAACTGTCCGAGCGTCGCGGCCAGAACCGACAGCACGGCGACGGCGAAGAGCACCGTCGTCGACGGATCGACGAGTACGACGTACACGACGTAGAGGGCGGCGGGCGGTGTTATCTTCCCGATGACCATTCCGTCGAGGTAGAACAACAGCAAAATGAGCGGGACCGCGAGCGTCTGTAAGAATAACACGACGGCTTCGGTGCTCGGGATCATCGGCGCCTAGGCCTCGATAGCGGGCACCGAGTTACGCTTCGTTCGAACCGATCGCCGTCCGGACCCCGCCCGACCGATCCCGGAATCGGCGTGCGATTCCCCATACTCGTACTCCTCTTGGAGCGATATTAGTGTGGCGGCGAGCCGCGTGGCGCATGGGGCGGTAAGCGACCCGATGAGTTGGGATCGTCTCACGGCGTCAACCGGCCGACAGAGATCCACCGAACTGAGTTTCCTTCGACCAATGCGAACACCATCCGTTTGCGGACGCCGTGTGCGAGCCGCACGTCGAGCGCCAGCTCCCGGGGGGAGCGGGCGGCGCTGGCCGGGAGGACACGGACCAGCAGCTCGGAGTGACCGAGGTTCTCGACGCGGTCGACGTCGGCGTACGTCCGGAAGTCGGCGCCGAATTTGAAACCGGTCTTGGGGACGACACCGCGCGAGCGGAGTGTCCGGTAAACCGCGAGCCGGCGATCGAAGCGGTCGCCCTCGACGGCGCGGCCCCGCGATTCGATCGCCCCGCGCCCACCCTCGACGGTCAACACCCCTTTCTCGACCAGATCGGCGGCCTCCAGCAACGACAACTGGAGCGTGTCGTCGTCCCGATCCATCCGCTGGCCGTAAAAGCCCCGCTCGTACAACTCCGCCGGTGGGTCCCAACAGAGGACGCGGTCGTCGAGAAGCACCCCTTCGACAGGTTCCCCGAATGTGGTCGAGTTGGACCCCGTAACCTCCGGAGTCTCCGTCCGAAGATAGGTGAGTTCGCTCTCCTCGTCGACGACCGCAAGGACGACGTCGCCGAGAGAACCGAGTGCGACGGTGGCCCGCTCGCCGAGCACGCGGATCCGGTGTTCGACCGTCCCGTCCCAGGGACCGTCCCCGCGAGGATGGGCGATCAGATCGGCTCCCTCGGAATCGTCGACCCATCCCTCGCGTGCGGGCGAGACGTAGAAGCCACGATCACGCAGATCCTTGTAGACGAAAAACGGCACGACGACGTCGTCGTTCTCGGAGAGAAAGCCCGAGATCCCGAGCCCATCGACCGAGTCGAGGTCGCCGCGGTAGAGCAGGTGGGCGGCCTCGACGCGGGAGAGAACGACGCCGTCGCCCCGGGGGCGACCGTATCCCCGCGAGTCGTAGTAGCGCTCGCGGGCGTTCGAGCCGACCTCGACGAGCCCCGAGTTCAGGTGGCCTTCCATACCCGATGTCCCGTTCGGAGTTGTATAGCCCCTGCGGTCGGTGTCTTCGTCGGAAGAACACTCGGCCTACATTTCGTGTTCGGAACAGCCGGTATCGAGACACCGCCGACCCGTCGCCGTTTCGAACGTCGGCAGCCCGCACTCACAGCTCCCGTCGAGAACCCCGTTCGGAACGGAGAATCCGGTGTCACAGTCGGGATAGCGCTCACAGCCGGCGATGAGCCCGCCGCGTCGGAGGATCCGCAGATCGTCGTCGCAGTTCGGACAGTCCCACTCGCGATCGAACCGCTCTCGGACCGCTTCGAGCAGCGAGCCACAGTCGCGATCGGGACACAGCTCGAAACGCTCGCCGCGGTCGACCCGGAACTGCGGCAGCCCACAGTCGCAGGTCGAATCGGCCATCGAGGCGCCTGCGGGGAGCCCAAAGCGCTCCGCGCAACCGAGGCAGACGAGATCGCCGCCGGTTCTGACGAGCTGTCCACCGCAGCGACACGTCCCGACCGGCGTCCCCGCGTCGGTGGCGTCGTGTTCGGTGACCGAAGCCTCGCCGACGGCCTCGACCCGGAGCGTCTCGTCGCCGTCGCTCGCGAGCAGCCACAGCGGCTCCCGGGTCACGGAGAGCGATTCGGGACGGGTGAGCCACGCGACCGGCTGGTAGCCGTCGATATCGTGGACGAGGACGGTGTTGTCGGGCTTGGTGATCGCGAGGATTCGGCCGCGGACGGTCCGTTCGCGGCGGCCGTCGAAGCGGACGAGACAGTCGCCGGCGATGGTTCGGATCGACATGGGGTGTGTGGTCGCATTTTAGTATATAAACCGTGGTGAGAACCAGGCTTTTGCATCGTCTCAGCCGGCTTCGGGATGATCTGTGTGAGCCCGAAGGTTTTCATGATATACAAATAGTTGCAAGATTTGCAAACCTCGAAAATCCTCTTTGATTTTCCATTTCCGGAGGGGCGAATCTTCCGGTATCAGGCGATGCAGGACATCCTTCACCATCTTACGAACAATCCCTTCGAAGAGCTCACACAGCAGGAACTCGCGTCGATCACCTGCCAAAGCTACTCCTCGGAAGTACTGCTAGAGTGTTCCAGTTGCTTTGAGATACGCGCGAACATCGTATAGAAACTCTCGGTAGCGGTTAAGATCTTGCAACGCTGCGTACACGTCATCGTGGTTGAATAGCGTTCCCGTACGTGTGTGCGAGGACGTTTCGAAACCGAGCCGCCTGAACCATTTCGGCTTTGGAAGCACGATCGAGCACCTCTAGGTCGTCCAGCGCAACCATTGCAGCTGGATTGCTTTCTGGAGGGACGCCTCGTTCGTGAGTGACCATCGTCTTGGCGATATCAAGTGTTGCCTCAGTGAGTTTCACGAACCGGCGTTCAACCACATCACGAGTCTCTCGGTCGGTTCGATACGTTTCTCGGGATACAGACTGCTTTTCGGCGAGGACGGACAGACTCGCTTCGATAGTTTCGACGGCGTCTAAAATCCGTTCAAGATCATCCTCCGAGAGTCGTCATGCGAGGTGGTCATCGATGGCTGTAAGAGCCTCGTCGAAGCGTTCAGCGGGCGATCGGTTATCAATCTCTATATCATCGAGGAGCACCTTGCGGAGGCGACGTGCGTCGTCTTTACTCCCGGCGAGGCGGTCCCCCTCCCGGAAAACCGCACGAACAAGTGACGGTGATGCTGATTGGAGATCGACTACGTCGACGTCGTCAGTTCCCAGTGCGAGCGCAAGTTCGGACCCGAGTGCCAAGCGTGCATCCATGTGACCTGGCTCTCCTGGATCGGTGTCCTCGAAGGCGACGGCCACATCGATATCACTCTGGTCGTGTGCCTCGCCACGAGCCTGCGACCCAAATATGAAGCCAACACTGACGGGATGATCCGCCAACGTAGCAGCAACGGTCTCACGGATCGACCGATCGTCGCGGCTCGATGAATCCATACCGAGAAATACGTGTATATCTAATAAAAGCGTTCTGTGGTGATCCCTGCGAATCAGTCTCCGACGACGGGACGGAGTGCGTCCAGAATGACGCCCGCCTTGAAAAGGGAGATCTCTTGCTCACGGGCCATGATCTGATGCGTAACAGATCCGTCGACGTATTCACGAGCGTATTCGAGCGCGACGGCGAGCCCGTCCAGCCCGTGGCGATCGATGTACGTATCGATGTCGTCGTCCCGCGTTCGACGGGCAATTGCCTCGACCAACTCCTGCGTGATGCGCCGTTCGGCATCGCCTTCTACTAGTTGGATGTCGATATCGTGGGCGGTATACTCCGCCGGCCGTCCATCATTCGACTGCTTGATGAAGCCTGCGGATTCGAGGTTGTCGACGTATTCATAGACCGTTCGCTGCGGAAGATCGAGCGTCTCGACGATGTCTTTGATCGTCGTCGACGGGTGATGGCGGATATAGGTATAGATCCACGCTTTGCGAGCGTTCCCGAGGAGTTCGAACGCCTGGCCGCCGGTATCGAGCGGCGTATCCCAATCCGCTCCTCTCGTCGCCATTTCTAGTAGCGAATTGCACGCAAACCACAATAAAGCTTGTTGCGATAGATGGCAGCCGATCCTGATCGATGTCGACTATGAAATCGTCCTCGTCCCCACGTCGATCTACTAGTAGTCTTCCAGTTTAGTCGGGCTTGGTGATCGCGAGGACTCGACCGCGAACGGTCCGTTCGCGCCGTCCCTCGAAGCGAACGAGACAGTCCCCGGCGATGGTTCGGATCGACATGGGCCGTCTGGCCGCGTTTCTGTATTTAAATCCGGGCGCATGAGGAAACGGCGGACCGGAGTCCCCGTCGAATTACGGGGCCTCGGACGGCGTCGGGAGCCGAACTTCGATCGTCGTTCCCGACTGCGACCCGGGCACCTCGATTTCCCCATCGAGACTCCTGATGATCCAGTAGGCGAGATACAGGCCGAGACCCTGCCCGTGAACGAGTGGCTCTTCCTTTCCGTCGGCCAGTACTTTCCGTTCGAGGTCGGGAAGCCCGGGACCCTGGTCGGTGATCGTGATCACGATCTGTTGCTCGACTGTGCCGACAGTAATATCGACAGTCGGCTCCGGATCGGTGTGTTCGACGGCGTTTTCGAGCAGTTCCCACAGGGCGGTCTCTATCCGTGGTAGCGTCTCGGCGACCGCAGTATCCGGGATCTCGGTCGTTATCACCGCGTCGGGGTAGCGTTCCCCGAGTTCGGCGACCAGATGGTCGACGATTGGGGCGACGTCGACGGGTTTCAGCTCCGGCGATAGCTCGCGGTTCGCTTCGATGCGGCGGGCGGATTCGGTGAGGCTCAACAGTTGGTTTCCCGCATCGAGGATCGCGTCGGCGCTCAGTCTGGCATCGCCATCGAGTTCATCCGAAAGCACCGTCGCGTGTCCGTTGATCACCGTCAGGCTGTTTCGAACGTTGTGCCGCAGCACGCGATTCATCACGCTGATCAGACCCTCACGCTGGCGGCGTTGGCTCGCGTCCTGTGCCATCGCCTGCGCCCCGACGATATCGGCTGGCGTCCGCGCGTTTCGGTCGACACTCGCCTCGTATATCGGGACCGCCCGCATGTCGGCGTACACGGTGCGGCCGGACCGGGTCGCGATCGGAAGATCACGCACGTGGAGTGATTCACCGCTCGTGACCTCCCGAAGATACCCGTCGAACTCCTCGGCGGTCACCTCGTCGGGGGCGAGCACCGAAATCGACTCGCCGGTGAGTTCACCGGGGGGATACCCGAGGAACTCCTCGACGGACGGTGAAACGAAACTGAACCGGCCCTCGGAGTCGATCCGGAAGATGAACGCGAAGCTTGCGGCCATAACGGCCCGGTAGAGTTCGTTCCGTTGGTCGAGTTCCCGTTCCCGCTGGATCAGCCGGCGGCGTTGGCATTCCCGGGTCGTAACGTCGGCGATCGAGAGGACTTGGACGTTCGACTCACCGATCGTTATCGATCTGGGGGACACGAAGTAGTACTCCGGATCCTCGTCAGTGCCGCGTTCGACGATCTTCTCGTCGTGGTTCCGTGTGGCTGCGACCGCCGGGAGCACGTCGACAAGCCGTTCGCCGGTCGCGTCCGCAAGCTCCGGAAAAATAGCCGCCGCATCCGTCGAAAAGTCCCGGATCCGGTCGTCGGTATCCACGATCACTGCGGCGTCGTTGCCCTGTGCCGTCGTTCTGACCGCCAGGAACTGCTCATCGAAGAGATACAGCGTTCCGATGGCGAAGGCCGCGACGCCGATCGGTGCATAGATAAAGTTGATCAGATCCGGTGTCGCGATCGCGACGATATCGAGGGTGACAGGCAGCGCGAGGAGACCGGTGAGGACCGCGATCGGCCCGGTGTCGTACTCCGACTCGGCGTACAGTTCGAAGATCATGA
>LFFM01002533.1_pt1 | contig 11999 bp, 11 predicted proteins | sample 643131 | NCBI WGS metagenome assembly LFFM01 (sample SAMN03777445, study PRJNA286221) | soda lake metagenome | biome: soda lake; feature: Kulunda steppe; material: water; isolation source: sample Tc-Br brine of Tanatar trona crystallizer | place: Russia: Kulunda steppe | collected 2011-07
TCTAGTTTCCCTGATTTCGCTTCCTTGAGCGCCACAGATTACAGAACTAGCGTCAGGCGCAAACTGCCGGAGGATTTCTGCATCTTGTTCATAAGAAGGAAGTATTATTTGTTCTTCATTATGCTCTAAAATTCCTTCTCCAACAATACGTCCAAGAATTCTTCCTTCTTTTTCAGTTCCTGCATGTCCGAAACAGCCTTCACGGTCTAATATGTGTACCTCTTCACCTTGTTCTATCTCTTTGGTTTCCTTCCAACCATTTTCAGTCATAACTCTATGGTCTTCTGTTAATCTTAGTTCGAATCCTTCTTCAGTTTTCAGCTTGTAAACATCTTTTGTTCCTGTCTTATAAACACTCGAGGCCTCTTTAACTCTTTCATCGCTAAGACGACCATCAACAATAACATCCGTAGATATCCTTTGGTTATAAAGTTCTTCAGCTGTATAGACTCCTGTGCGAGTATAGATCAGGGTGTCTCCGGTGACACATGGGTTTGTGGCCTCTACTTTATGCTCTGGATGTTCGTTGATATCGAAACTGTGCATGTCATTAGTCTCGTCATACATAAACAAACCTGGTTCTCCGTTTCTCCAAGCTCCGTCGACAAGTGTTTCCCAGATAAATATTGCTGGGAGTTTCATTTCTTCGCCCGGTTGTAGGTCTATCTCGAATTCTTTGATTTCGTCTCCAAAAGTTGGTGCAAAGTCTCTCCAGAAGTTATCATCTTTGCCCGAATCCGATCCTGTTGCTTTAGGATACCATTCTTCGTCGCTATTATAGAATTCAGCCGTCTTTTGGTTAACGATATGAGGTTCTTCAGTTCTGGGATTAATCAACACATAGTCTTCATCATTTTTGACTGCCTCCATAAAGTCTTCTGTGAGTCCGACAGAAATATTGAAGTTAGAAAGATTTCCTTCTTTCCTCTTAGAAATAATAAATCTTAAAACGTCAGGGTGATCAATACGCATGATACCCATTTGAGCGCCTCTTCTCTTACCTCCCTGCTTAATTGTGCCGCACATAGTATCGAATACTTGTTGGAATGTCATAGGCCCTGATGCAATGCCTCCAGTTGATTTCACTTGATCGCCTTTGGGTCTTAGAAGGTGGAATGGATAGCCCATACCGCCGCCGCTTTGGAATATTTTTGCAGCATCATGTACGCAGTTGAATATTGAGTCCATATCATCTTCGGGATGCGCAACGAAACAAGCAGATAGTTGTTGGAGGTCTGCCCCTGCGTTCATAAGTGTCGGGCTGTTCGGCATAAAGGCTTGGTGCGTCATTAAGTCGAAGAATTCTTTCCACGATTCTTCATAGTCTATATCATCATATTTTTTGTCTGGCTGTGCTACGTTCTTAGCGACTCTTTCGAACATTTCTTCTACTGTTTCTATTACTTCTCCTTTCTCATCTTTTAACAGGTATCTTGCGGGTAGAATTCGTTGATAGGCGTTTTCAGTAAGTCTTTCCTCGACTGTTTCTCCTGTGACTTTTTTTACAGGCAGTTTAAAGTCTGTTTGTTGTTCTAGGTTATTTGGCATTGTGTCACCTTTTGTATGATATTAAATTATTGTTTTAGGGCTTCAACTTCTTTTTGAAACATTTCTACGTCGTCAAAGGAGTCATAAACTGATGCGAATCGTATGTATGCAACTTTATTGCGTGAGCGGAGCTCAGTTTTTACTATGTCTCCTATGTGTTTTGAAGAAACTTTTTCTTTTTGTTTGACTTTGGCTTTGACATGTTCGATAATTTTTTCGATGTCTTCCGATGTTACTGGCGTTTTTTGGACAGCTTTTTTGAGGCCAGACCTTATTTTGTCTTCATCAAATTTTTCTATGTCTCCGCCTTCTTTTTCTACTTTCGTGTCGATACTCTCAACTGTTTCATATGTAGTGAAGCGTTTACCACAATTTTTGCACTCTCTTCTGCGTTTGATTTTTTCTTTTCTGTCGCGAGTATCTACAACTCTGGTTTCGCCTTCTTCACAGTAGTGACATTTCATTGGTGGTTATACCTGTACTTAGATGGGATACTACATATAGGAAAAATTCTCTTCCCTCCCCACTACATATTGTAGCCTTTTGCGTATCAATTACTACACATTCCTTTTATACTCTTCTATGTTGAACATTAAAGAACGAGGACTGACCAGTAACAAAAAATACACTATCATGTACATAATGTTTTCTCACCTATAGAATTCTATGGGACATCATTATTCAGGCGGAAGACCTCAAGAATACCTAGATGATCAAGCACAAAAGATTTCAAATATACCTCTCGAAACCGTCGAACGCGGAGAATTATCATTTAAAGGCATAGATGAAGCTTTAGAAAGTTTAGATACGCAGAAAACAGAATTGAGAGAAAGAGCAACTGCAGAAATAACTGCACTAGGCATGGCATCTAAACTTGGAGGACGCAAAAGCCATAGAATAACTTCCGATCACTACGAAATATTAGAAATGGTTTCAGAAAGCGAATCGGAAACCCCCGAACAACTACATAGAGAATCTGATTATCTTAGGTCAGAATTTTTCAATATAGCAACTGACCTCTCTACAAACGGATACCTAAACCTAGAAAACGGCAATATAAGTTTAACTGAAGAAGGTTACAACGCAATAGAGGGCATTAAACTGCTACAGGATAATAAAGAATCCTTTTGAAACTTCGACACCATTAACTAATTATGCCTCTCAAAATTGTCCCAGATACATCAGTAATTATTGATGGAAAACTCTCCAAACTTGTAAGTAAGGACGAGTTAGAAGGAGAAATAACCATACCAGAATTTGTTATAGACGAACTAGAAAATCAAGCTAATAATGGTAGAGAAACTGGTTTTGCAGGGATAAATGAGGTTAAAGAATTAAAATCTCTGGAATCAGAAAAAGTAAAAGTAAATTTTACAGGTAGAAAGCCCACGCTTGAAGAAATTGAACTTGCAAGAAACGGCAGAATTGATGCATTAATAAGAGATGTAGCAGAAGAGCTTGACGCTACTCTCTTCACCGGAGACATAGTACAAGCAAGAATAGCAGAAGCAAAAGGATTAAATGTGAGACTGTTTGAATCAGATAAAGAAATAGAATTTCCTCTAGAAGCGTTCTTTGACGATGAAACGATGAGTATACACTTAAAGGAAGGTTCTGTGGCCAAAGCCAAAAGAGGTTTACCCGGTGCTTTTAAGCTTGAAGAAATAGGAGAAAAAAGACTGGACAGAGAGAAACTGGATGAATTAATATACAATACTGTTGAAGCTGCAGAAGGCTCAGAGATAGGCTTAATTGAAATGGAAGGTCGCGGAGCTACAGTTATACAATATGGAGAGTATAGAATAGCTATAAGCAGGCCTCCTTTCTCTGAGGCTGCAGAAATAACTGCCGTTAGACCTGTAGCCAAAGTAACTCTAGAAGACTATAATCTTTCAAAAGATTTAGTAGAACGCTTGAATAAGAAGGCTGAAGGAATACTTGTGGCCGGTGCTCCGGGACATGGTAAATCAACCTTTGCACAGGCTTTAGCCGAACACTACGAAGATCAAAACAGAGTTGTGAAGACAATGGAGAAGCCTAGAGATCTAGATGTAGGTCCTAATATTACACAGTATACTAGTTTGGATGATTCGATGGAAAATACGGGAGACTTTCTGCTGCTTGTACGCCCCGACTTCACTGTTTTTGATGAAGTTAGAAGGACAAGTGATTTTGAAGTCTTCAGCGATATGCGTATGGCAGGCGTTGGAATGATTGGAATAGTTCACGCTTCTGAAGCTGTTGATGCAGTTCAACGATTAATTGGGAGAGTAGAATTAGGAATGATTCCTCAGGTTTGTGACACAGTAGTATTTATTCAAAATGCTGGTGTAGCCAAAGTATATGAGTTAGAGATGGTAGTAAAGGTTCCTGAAGGCATGGTCGAGGAAGACTTAGCCAGACCAGTAATACAGATAAGAAGTTTCGAAGATGCGAATCCAGTATATGAAATATATACTTACGGCGAAGAAACCGTAGTTATTCCTGTAGATGATAGGGATGAGTCAGGTACTGAGAAATTGGCAAGAAAACAAATAGAGCATTTTTTATCAGATAAAGTGAGTAACCCTAAAATAGAGTTTGTCTCAAGCGATAGTATCACTCTTTATGCCGATGAGAATGAAATACCTTATGTAATTGGAAAAGGCGGAGAAAATATTGACAGGTTAGAGAAGGATTTAGGCCTCAATATTAATGTTGAACCTGCTAAGAAGACTTTAAAGTCATCTATAGATTTTGATGTTAGAGAGCGCGGTAACTCTGTTATAATCGGCCTTGGAGACCAATATGCAGGCATAGATATTGATGTATATGATGATGAAGAGTTTTTATTTACTGCAACAGTTGGCAAATCGGGAGAAGTATCATTAACAAAGGATAGTAATTTAGCAGGCCGCGTACTTGGAGCATTTAGATCTAATAGTCTTGAAATACGCTCTTAAGCCTAAACTCTTTGATTAAAGCTTAGAATTAATCTTAGTTACGAATTTACTACAGTTTTTTCAAGCGTTTAATAACTTGTTTTTATATAATAGCTTATACTGTTTACATAATATGAGCATTGATCAGGCGCTCTTTGCTGTAAGTACATCTTTAACAATCACTATCGGTATCGTCAGCTTCTTTATTGTGTATAATACCTCTCATCACATAGAAAATAAAATTGTTAAAGAGTTCTCAAGACGTCTACTTATTTTGATTGTCGTAATGTTGGTTTTCCTATCGTACTGGACCTATTATATGCTGGTTTTAACAGATGTGCCATTTGCACAGTATCCGTTATTCTTGGCCCTAATATTTGTTTTTATCTACTTGATGTGGAATACTCTTTCCTTTAGAAAGTTGTGTCTATCTACAGAAAGTAAGATAGAAAAAATGAATGAAGAAGGACCTTATTGAGAGGCCTTCTCTTTTTTCTTAAGAACAATTGTGTTCAGTTCATCTAGTGCTTTATCAACTGCTTCGAGTAAGTCCCAAGTCTCAACAGTTGTGGTAATCATACCAAATTCTGAATGGAGCTTGGTTATTAGCTCATAGCGATGTCTCTTACCATCTTTATTATGTTTCTTCACGTGCATTGAAAGCTCTTCAGGTCTTTTCAGCTTTCTGCCAAGAGAGCCTCTGAGTTGTTTTGCAATTTTTTGATGGACTGCTGCCTTTTCTTCCTCTACTTCTAAGCCCACTATATTCACTAACACCATATCTTGGAAGGAATGATCCTCAAGATAGTCTACATAGTCTTTGATAGTTAAGATTGCTTCAGGGTAACCGGACTTAGATATTAATATATCAGTAGAATCATTTTGAACCATTTTTTCAGCTGCCTTAAGGCTATCTCCAAATCCTTTCGATGTCAGTTGATTAGGATTATACACTTCGCTTACTGTTATATCAGACATTGATTCCTTTTCTCCAGCTCTTACACCTTGATCAAATCGTCTTGCAGAGCTTCCTGAATCTCTAGGCGATTCCTTAGGTACAAGCATTTTAAGGAGATCTGTGGATCTTAGTACGCCTGTAAGGCTTCCTTCAGTATCAAGTACTGGGAGGCGAGATATATTTTTATCTAGCATTAAGTTGCGTGCTTTGTCTATTGGATCGTCTTCAAAGACATGTATAAGCTCGTGGGATGCTAAATTCCTTGTAGAGTAGTTTTCTAGTTCTTTCACTTTTGTACAGGCTTGCAAAAATTCTTCGTCAGATATTATGCCTACCAGATTATCTCCTTTGGTGTGTACTAGTAGCTTTTTGCCAGAATCTACTCTTCTATCCGCTAATTCTACTAAAGAATCTTCAAGATCGAATTCTGGAGGTGTATGAATAACTTTGGAGAGTTTTGTAGTTTTTCCATATTGCGCATGACGAATAAGTTCTCTGTAGCTTATAGCTCCTTCAAGTTTATCATCATCAACAACTACAACGGCTCTTAGGCCTTTACCCTCCATAAAGTCTTTTACGCTGCCTAAAGAATCGGTTTTCGAGACTTTAGGGAAGTTTTCATTTATTACGTCTGAAGCCTTAATGTTATGCATTGAATCCATTTTGCTATTTCACCAAGTATTTATCATGGTGTTCATCCATATCTATGAAGTTATCTGCTGCTTCTCTAATTTCTTTAGCAGAGCTTTTACCGAAACTCATAACTTCTACTCTACAACCCATTGATTTCAAATGATCTACGAGCACAGCGAAGTCACCGTCTCCTGTTACGAGAACTACTGTATCGAGTTTTTTAGCCTGCTGCACCATATCCACAGTCATACCTAAGTCCCAGTCTCCTTTTTTCTGTCCTCCGAAGAATTCTTTCAGTTCTTTAATCTTAACTTCGTAGCCAATTTTGCGAAGTGCCTCGAAAAAGTTATTTTCATCAGGAGTATCTGCTTTTATAACGTATGCTGAGGCTCTTACAAGTTTTCTATCTACAACTGCTGCGTCTAATACTTTTTTAAAGTCTACTTTAGATTTGTAAAGGTTTTTTGCACTGTAGTACATGTTTTGGACATCTACAAAGACGCCCACTTTCTGATCTTTATGTATTTCTGCCATTTTTTAGTTTTCACATCTGAAAAAAGATTAATGATTAATTTTTACTTCCTACAAAAAGAATGGTTGTGCTATCTTTAAAATTGGTTGTGCTCTCCGAAATCATAAAAATAAGATAAAAAAGATGTAGCCTGTTACAGCCAACTACTCTCGCAGCTCTTTTATTTTCTCAAGGTTCTCGGCATATCCTTTATCACTATCACTAGGCGTTTCTAACACCATTGGTAACTCTCTAAGTTCTTCGCAATTCACCAAGTTTTTGAACCCTTCTTCGCCTATTTCGCCTTCTCCAATATGCTCATGATTATCCTTTTCACTACCCTTTGGATCTTTAGAATCATTTAGGTGCAAAACCTTAACATTTTCTAATCCTAAGTCTTGCGTCAATTCTTGCAACATATCCTGAAAGCCTTCTTCTGTTCTAAAATCATAGCCTGCAGCATGAGCGTGACATGAATCAATACATACTCCCACTTGATCCTGTTCAGTACCTTCAAGCATCTGCCTAAGCTCTCCAAAAGACCTTCCTAACGTGGTTCCTTTCCCGGCAGTATTTTCTAATAGGAGATACACATTTTCAGGTATATCAAGTAAATCAAGACCCTCTATTATTCTTTCAATACCGTTTTTTCTTCCTGATCCGGTGTGGGCTCCCGGATGGAAAACCACATACTTAACACCAAGCTTTTCAGCAGCATCTAGCTCAGATTGTAAGCATTTCAAAGATTTTTCAAAAAGATCATCTTTAGGGGTTGCAAGATTTACCATGTACGTTGAGTGAATTACATACGGGTTCTGACCGCTTTCACTTGCAGCATTCTGAAAAGCTTCTCCTTCTTCATCAGTGTACTCAGCAACTTTCCATGTACGAGGAGACCCTGCAAATATTTGTCCACAGTTACCTCCTATTTCCTCCTGCCTGTTTATTGCTTTTTGTGCTCCTCCTGAAGTCGACACATGCGCTCCAATTCTGAATGTCATACTTGTTAACTAAAACCTAAACTTGTTAACTGTAATGAAGATCTTCCTATACTTTCTATAGCTAAATAGGATTCCGGATATCTTAAGAAGTAAAAACTAGTTATAATCTTTGAACGTGCAGTTTTTTGACGATAGAACCTGTTCTTTCACTAAGACTGCTAATAAACTATTTTTTCGAAGAACAAATAAACTCTTAATTTAACTTTTAAAGACCATTGAAATGACTGGGCTTTATAATATCAATGCAGATTAAAAGAAAAAATGCGAAGAGTTTTCTAGGTATCGTGATCTTCGTAAGGCTCACCATATTTGTCAGTTAAGAGGTTGACTGCCGCTTTCGCACCATCTCCAATAGCAACAGAGGTCTGATACTCCCATGTATTAGCCAGACCGGCAGCATACAAATTTTCTGCAGCCCTATTTGAAGCATCAGTTAGCAGGTGTTTATCCATCATATATGGGCCTTCAACACCCTCTTCAAACTCTACATCAATTTCAATAAAGTCAAGGTCCCCAGCTGAAGCAATGACAACATATTCTGCTTCATATACTGAGTCTTTCGTCTCTACTTTGAAACCAGAATCACTTTTCTTGAGGTTAATAGCTTCTTCTTCTTTAATTTCTCCGCCGAATTCTTCGACTTTGTGTCTTCCTGACACTAATAACTCTCTACCAGCCACGGAGTCATGACCCAGCATATTCTGAATATTTGAAGTATTAAGTACTAGAGATTGTCCTGAGTCAAGAACTAATGTGCTTTCTCCTGCTTTTGCAGTAAATACAGCCGCCTGTAATCCTGCGAGCCCTCCTCCTATTACAATTACGTCTTTCATAAAAACCAGTTCAAAGAACAAGATATAAGATTTTATGGGGTCGAAAACTTGCACTTATAAGCATAAACAATTATCCTATGTCGTGGCGGATGAAATAGTAGATATCGAACATAAAAGAGAATTAATGCACGTTGCAAGCATGTATTTTGAGTCATTAGACCATATGCTAGACGTTATCGATATGGACCAAAGCACATACTACTCCCATCTAAATGGCAGAGAAGATATGATGAATATTGATCATGCCAATAATCTTGCTAAAACCGTGTGTTTATCTGAGCCAAGATTCCGATTCGATAACTACGAAGATTACATACAAATCCCAGAAGAAGAAGCATGGGGAGAAGGCAGAATCAAACTGGATCCTGATTTCCGAAAATTTTTATTTGGGCGAAAAATGTTTGATCCATTAAATGAAGAGTTTATAGAAAGTTTAACAGGATTTAGTAGAGCAAGTTTTTCGAATTATCGAAAAAAAGACAGATGGATTCCTAAAAAAGGGTACAGAAACCTGTTTAACTACTTTGCTCAAGAATTCAATAACGAGCCTACAGTAACTTTCAACATATTTGAGCGCAAAACCCAAGAACCTATATATGATAATCTTAATCTGGCTCAGTTTACAGAATACTGTATTAATAACGAGATACAGACAGAAGATAAATACATTATGACTGGAAACCCTACTAATCAAAGGCTAGCACTTGAAAAAGCCCGTTTAGCTAGAGAAAAGTTTGACTCAACCCTTGGCGATTATTTAGAAGAGTGGGAGCACGACGCTGAGGCTTTTGACGTTAGAAATGAAATAGTTTACTCCACACTTAATGACAGAAACTTAACACCTTCTACTCCAAAAGAAGAAGAAAAACTTGATGAATTAGTTCCTTATGGCATTGTAAGACCATTAAAAGACAACTCTTATCTTACGAGAATTTAAAAAATAAAAAATGTAAATGAGTTATTTATCTCAAAACTTAGAGGTTATTTCTTCAAACTTCTGCTCTACATCTCCCCAATTTACGTAATCATAGAAGTTATCAATAAATTCTCCTCTGTCAGGCCCATAATCATGGTAGTAGCTATGTTCCCATACATCTAGGGCTAGTACCGGATGAGCCCCCCAAACAGCGTTCTGATCATGTTTATCGACTACAACATTGTGTAGTTCATCGGTCATTGGCATATATACAAGTAACGCCCATCCTCCTGCGGCTGATGCGGCAGCCTTAAACTCTTTCTTCCAGTTTTCGTAACTGCCAAAATCATCTTCAATTTTTGCTAAAAGCTCACCGCTAGGCTTTCCTCCTCCATTTGGAGATAAGTTTTTCCAGAATCTATTATGCAATACTGTCCCACAGTAATTATGCGTAAAATTTCTAAGAATAGCGCCTGTACTTGAGTAATCATCTTTCTTTCTTTGTTCCTCAAGATTCTTTTCAGCAGCATTCCATCCGTTTACATAGCTTTGATGGTGTGTATCATGATGCCACGTCAAAACTCGCTCAGATAACCAGGGTTCAAGTGCGTCATAATCATAAGATAGTTCAATTAATTCCAATTTAATTCACCTTATTATAGAGTTAGAGAGTTGTGCATAAATCAGTTATTGAAAAAAGAAAAAAGAAATAAGTTGTCAGCGAAAAAAGCAGAGTTATTCTACTTCAATTTCGCCTTCAAGCTCTTCTTCAAGGTCATCAGGAAGTTCTTGTTCTCCTTCTTCAGGGAGTTCTTCCGGCATTTCCTCAGGTGCAGGCTGCTGCTCAATCATCTCGATTTGAGCATCAATGTCAATAGGGGAAATTACCTGTCCTGTGATATCTTGTTGTTCTGGGAACAAGTACGCTCCATCAGTAGTCAAGTAGAATGCCTGTTCAAAGTCCTCAGTTTGAGTTTCGTTACCGTCTTCAAATGTCTGAGTTAACTCCATAGGGACGTAGTACAATCCATTTCTGATTTCTGCATCGCCAGTGAACTCGTACTCATCCGTTTCAAGTTCTACAATACTTTCTACTCTGTCTTGTGCTTCACTAGGAGAAATTTCTGCATCTGCTCCATAGAAATCAACTACAAGACCAAACATCAAGCCTACTAATAGACCTCCAGCAAGGCCTGCAGCAAGTAAAGCTTCACGTGAGAAACCTCCTAAAAGGCCTCCACGAGTATCTTCTTCTATTTGTTCTACTAAATCATCTTCAACATCTTCGACTTCTACTTCTTCACTATCAATTTTATTTTTTAAGAAGTCTTTGATAGTTTTTCTGTCCTTGCCAGCTTCTTCAGCCTCTAGAAGAGCCTTGTAATCAGGGTTTTCAGCATCCCTGATTTCCTGCTTCACGTCGTCCACAGTACCATCTAAATCGATGTCTTGGCTCATATTAATCCACTTCTTAAGAATCTTTTAAAAGCTCACGCAAAATTAGGCCCAAATTCAGATTGCTAATAACACAGGAAACCTAAACAAAATCCATTATAATTATTAGAAGGTTCTAAAAGCGCTGCCACTCCAAAGAATATCGATAAATGGGGGCGACAGGATTTGAACCTGCAACCTACCGCTATCTCCAACGATCTTCTGAAAGATCGATCATTAGGAAGCATTCCGAAGAATACCTCTAAAGGTTTAATCATCGAAGCAAGGTCTTCAATTTTTATTTAAATACTTCTTTCTCAGACGTTTATTTGCTTCTCATCCCTCCAGCACACCAGTATCAGAGATGGCTCCTGAGGAACCGTCAAGCACTCTGAAAAGCTGCTGCATTTCTTCTGGAGGCGGTCGCTCTCCCGGATTGAGCTACACCCCCCTCATAGACCAAATAGGCCTACTTGGATAAATACAAAGTTAAGGCCTCAGCTTTAAAACATCATTCACAAAAAAGAAGGCCTGAACCACAGCATTCCCTCATCAAAAATTTTAGTAGAATAGGCGTTGTATTGAGCTTGAAACCAGTTGGGGATTGATTTGTAGTAGTTGGGCGGCACGTTCGAACAATTCTTCGTTGATTGTTTCTTCGAGCCGGGTCATATCGTCGTCTGAAACGTGCTCCATTACCCCAGTCTTCATCTCCTGATAGTCCTTGGTGTACCAGAGCAGTGAGTGCAGGTCTGCTGCGTCTTTTACGCGTTTGTGATTCTTATCTCGATCCGGTAATGAGCGGATTTTCATCGCTGCCAAAAGCTCAGGGGGTACGATCAACACGTTACTTGGTGCATCCCAAGACACGTAACCGGACAACGGTTCTCCAATATCGTTTTGGAATACTGGCTTGAGCAGTGTTTCTGCTGGTGGAGTGAATCCATACTTTTCCTGGAAATTATCCAGGTTCGTAGTGTCTGGTATTACGTCGATGTAGACTTGGAAGACTTCGTGCATTCCGAACTGTTCGGCCTCACTCTCTGAGATCCGCTCACCGGTCTCACGATGGAAATTCTGCACGAAACCGAACCTGCTTTTCTCATATCCAAGGCCTTCAATTTCGGCCAGTGTCTCACCAACCGAGGATGTTTCGAGTTCTTGAGATCCCCAATCAGAGTCAATGTGTACGCCTATGTCGATGTCACGGGAACCGATGTACTCCCGGCCATGACTCTGTGTAA
>LFFM01002534.1_pt1 | contig 11998 bp, 10 predicted proteins | sample 643131 | NCBI WGS metagenome assembly LFFM01 (sample SAMN03777445, study PRJNA286221) | soda lake metagenome | biome: soda lake; feature: Kulunda steppe; material: water; isolation source: sample Tc-Br brine of Tanatar trona crystallizer | place: Russia: Kulunda steppe | collected 2011-07
CGAATTCCGCCATCGCCCGGTCGCTCGAATTCCGCCATCGCCCGGTCGCTCGAATTCCGCTATCCGGACGACTGCCGATGGAGCCACCAGCCGCCGAGCGCGAACAGCGTCAGTGCGAACAGCGTGGCGGCGACGAATCCGGCTGGCATCGCCGCTCCGTCGGGGAGCCTGCGCCACGTAGTGACGAGCGGATCGCTGATGAATCGGTAGGCCGTGACGACGCCAAGAACGGGCGGAATGACGTATTTCACCAGTGGAACGACCGGGGCGGCCCCGAACGTCTCACGCAGATCGTTCGACGAACGATACCAGGTGAAGCCGACGGAGATGAGCAGCGCGGCAACCGGCAGGCCGAACGCCCCCACGGACCCGTCGAGCAGGTCGAGGACGGGAACCCCCGCGACGGAGAGTCCGACCGAACTGTAGCTCAACGCCGACGGGAGCCCGAGCAGGATGATTCCCGCGGTGGCGACGATGGAGGCCTGACGCCGCCGCAGGTCGGTCTTCCGGACGACCGCGGCCACGCCGACTTCGAGCATGGAGACCGACGGGGCGACCGCGGCGAAAAAGAGGAGCCCGAAAAAGAGGAGCCCGAAGAGCCAGCCGAGCGGCATCTCGGCGAACGCCGCGGGCAGCGTCGCGAAGGCGAGCTCGCTGCCGACCGTCGGCGTCAGCCCGAAGGTGAAGACGAGCGCGAAGATCACGATGCCGGCGAGCAGCGCGACCGCGAGGTCTGCGGCCGCGATGAAGACCGCAGAGCGTCCGACGCTCGCCTCGGCGTCGAGGTAGCTCCCGTACGTCAACATGACGCCCATGCCGACCGAAAACGAGAAGAACACCTGCCCGAACGCCGCACTCCAGGTCAGCGGATCGGAGAGGACGCTCACGTCCGGGGTGAGAAAGAACGTGAGTCCCTCTCGAAACCCGTCGAGCTGGGTGGTCCACAGCGCCATCACGAGAAGAATGACGAACGCGAGCGGAACGAGCACGCTGGTGAGCCGCTCGATCCCCTCGCGCACGCCGAGCGAGACGATGGCGCCCACGGTGACGGCGGCGGCGATGAAGGCGACGACGGGCTGGAGCGTGCCGGTGAAGCCCGCGAAGGTGAGCCCGCCGCCGATCAACGCGTCGACGAGAAACGCCAGCACCCAGCCGGTAATGACGAGGTAGTAGCTCAAGACAACGATCACGACCGCGGTGACGAGCCAGCCGAAGGCCGCAAACTCGGGTCTGATCGACCGGAACGCGGTGACGACGTCCGCCCGGAGCGACCGACCCGTCCCGATCTCGAAGGCCAAAAGCGGGACCGCGAACGTCGCCGCCGCGATCAGGTATGGCACCAGATACGCGCCGCCGCCGTTCTGGCCGACGACTGCCGGAAAGCGCCAGACGTTGCCGAGGCCGACCGCGGCACCGATCGCCGCGAGGACGAAGCCGAGGCGGGATGACCACTGATCCGCACCGTTCGCATTCATGTCGGGTCTCTCGATCAAGCGTGTAAAGTAATTTGTCACATGGTTGCGTCGTCGATCTCAGTTCCGATGCTCGATGTCCCATTAACGGTCCCTGCTGTCAACCCCTACCGAATGAAGAAGCCCTCGCCGAAGGGGTCCCGCGGATCGACGGTGACCGTGTTCGTGCCGGTGACGTACGCCTCCCCCGCTATCTCCGGGACGACCGCCTCGCGGCCGTGATGGTCCCGGACGTCGCGTACGCGGCCGGTGAAGACGGAACCCACGATGCTTTCGACGGCGAACGGCTCTCCCGGTTCGATCGTTCCTCGGGCGTGTCGCAGCGCGAGGTGACCGCTCACGCCGGTTCCGGTCGGACTTCGATCGACCTCCCCGTCCGCGAAGACGCAGACGTTTCGAACGTCCGCGTCGCCTTCGGACCCGCCGGTGAAGATGACCCCGTAGAGGAATTCCATGTCGTCGTCGGTGGGGTGTTCCAGCGAGACCGAGTCGGCGATCGCCGCCTTTAGCTCGCGGCCGGCCGCCGCAAGCGCCGAGGCGGACTCCGGCTTCAGCGGGAGGCCGAGGTCCGTGGCGTCACAGTAGGCATAAAATGCGCCGCCGAAGCCGATGTCGTACCGTACCGTCCCGAAGGTCTCCGTCTCGACCGTCTCATCGAGCGCGACCGCGTAGGCGGGGACGTTCTCGAAGGCGACCCGGCGGATGGCAGGGATGTTGCCATCGGCGGATTGGCTCGGTTTGACGGTCGCCCCATCCGCACCGAGGCGTGGATGCGCGGTCACCCTCCCGGCGGGCGTGTCCATGCGGATGGTCGGGTTCTCGGGATCCAACTCGACGGCACCGAGCGTGGGGAGGACCACGCCGAGCGCGATGACGCCGTGGCCACACATCGTGCTGTAGCCGTCGTTGTGGGTGAACAACACGCCGACGTCGCCGTCGGCCGTCACGGGGTCGGTCAGGAGGGCGCCGTACATGTCGGCGTGCCCGCGTGGCTCGAGCATGAGCGCCCGCCTGAGATCGTCGTGATGCTCCCGGGCGTGGCGACGCTTCTCGAGGATCGTCTCACCGGGCAGGTCGGGGAAGCCGTCGACGACGACTCGAAGGGGCTCGCCGCCGGCGTGTGACTCGATCGTTCGGATTCGCGGCCAGCCGTCGGGTGGGGTCCAGTCCATGCCGACCGTGCTCGGGCCTCCGGGCTACACGTTCCGGCGGTTCGGGCCACGTCGGCAGCCACCCGTCGCCGTGGATCGCAACCACTAGGACGCGCCCCGCCGACCCGACTCGCATGCAACTGGGCGTCATCGGACTCGGACGGATGGGGCAGATCGTCGTGAACCGCTCGCTCGACGCGGGACACGACGTGGTCGCCTTCGACCTCTCGGCGGAGGCGACGGCGACGGCGGCGGAGGCGGGCGCGGAGCCGGCGGACTCCGTGGCTGACCTCTGTGATCGGCTGGCGGCGGGGCCGGAGTCGGGTAAACGGATCTGGCTCATGGTGCCCGCGGGCGACGCGGTCGACGCGACCCTCGCGGACCTGGAGCCGCACCTCGACGGCGACGACGTCGTCGTCGACGGCGGCAACTCCCACTTCGCCGAGTCGGTCCGACGCGCGGAGTCGACCGACGCCGCGTACCTCGACTGTGGCACCTCCGGGGGGCCGGCGAGCGCGAAGGAGGGTTTCTCGCTGATGATCGGCGGTCCGACGGACGCCTACGAGGCCATGGTGCCGGTCTTCGACGCGGTCGCGACCGGCCCGGACGGCCACGACCGGATGGGTCCCACCGGCTCGGGTCACTACGTGAAGATGGTCCACAACGGGGTCGAGTACGCGCTCATGCAGGCGTACGGCGAGGGATTCGAGCTGCTCGCCGACGGCCGATACGACCTCGACCTGGAGGCCGTCGCCCGGACCTGGAACAACGGCGCGGTGATCCGGTCGTGGCTGCTCGAACTCTGTGAGGAGGCATTCCGCGAGGAGGGGTCGGATCTCGGCGACGTCGCCGACCACGTCGCCGGCGGATCGACGGGCACCTGGACCGTGGAAGAGGCGCTCGAACAGGAGGTCCCCGTGCCGCTCATCTACGGGGCGCTCGCCGAGCGGTTCGACTCGCGCAACGAGGGGCGCTTCTCACGGCGGCTGGCGAACCGGCTCCGGTACGGGTTCGGTCGCCACGAGGTCGCGCGAAAATAACGCGTTCTCGCGGGCTCACCGTCACTCCGTCCGCGCCGCTTTTCAGCGAACCGACGAGAGCCGTCGCCGAACCGCCGACACCGCCTCCATCGAGTCGATCCAGTTCCCGGGATCGGTACACCAGATCCGGTCGCCCTCGACGCTCACACAGAACACCGACTCGGCCGACGGCGACACCGTCACCCGATCGACGTCCGGCCGGTCCCCGAGGTGGGCGTCGATGAGCCGCCGTGCCGTCTCGGCTTCCGACCACAGCCGCTCACCCGTCGCGTATTCGATGGCGATCTCTGCCATGCGCCTCTCTAGATACTACACGGTTAAGAAACGGCGTTAACTCGCAGATATTGCATTATCGATCATAGATAATGTGTCCGTCGACGATCGTGGTCGACACGTCGATCGAGCGGATCTCCGCCGTTCGCTCCCACGGCGACGCGTCGAGCACGACGAGATCCGCGAGCTTTCCGGGTTCAATCGTCCCGAGTCGATCCTCGGCGAAGCCGGCGTAGGCGGCGCCGCGGGTGTACGCCCGCAGGGCCTCCGTGACGGTGAGTCGCTGTGAGTCGGCGGGCGCGTTGACCGCGTGATGGACGCCGAGTAGCGGATCCATCGGCATTCCGTCGGAGCCGAACGCGAGGTTCACGCCCGCATCGAGCATGTCGCGGTACCGGTTCGTCTCGGTCCGGCGGTCGCCGAGCCGCGAGGCGTAGAGCCCGTTTTCGCCCGCCCATTTCAGAAAGTTCGGCTGCACGCTCGCGATCACGCCCGACTCCGCCAGCCGCTCGATGGCCTCGTCGTCCGCCAGCTCGACGTGTTCGATCCGATGTCTCGCCGCACCCGGATCGCCGACCCCGGCCCCCTCGTAGGCGTCCAGCACCGCGTCGACCGCCTCGTCGCCGATGGCGTGGGCGGTGAACTGGTAGCCGGCGTCCGTCGCCTCCGCGACGATCTCCCGCAGTTCGGCGGGCTCGACGACCCACTGGCCGGACGCCGCGTCGTCGCCGGTTGCCTCATCGACGTCCGCGTACGGCTCGGAGAGCTTCGCCGTCCGCCCGCCGAAGCTCCCGTCCGTGTAGGACTTGATCGCGCCGGTCTCGACGAACGCGGAGCCCGCGTTCGTCCGCAGCCCGACCTCCCGCAGGGCGTCAAGGTGGTCGGTCCAGTAGTTGAGTCGAACCCGCGCGGTGAGCTCGCCCGCCGCGTCGAGATCGCGATAGACGCCCGGCGCGTGGGAGCCCCGGACCATGTCGTGAAAGCCCGTGATCCCCTTTCGAGCGCAGTCGGCGAGCGCGGCCTCGACGATCTCCCGCGTCTCCGCCGGCCCGGGCTCGACGGTCTCGTAGACGGGGTCGATGGCGGCTTCCAGCAGGACGCCGGTCGGCTCCCCGTTCGCGTCGGTCGGGACCGTGTCCTCGGGGGCGGCCGCGATCGCGTCCGCCAGTCGATCGAGCGCCGTCGAATCCACGGCGGCGACGTGCATGTCCTCGCGAAACGCGGCGACCGGCCGATCGGTCGCCACCGCGTCGAGGTCCTCCCGCGTCAGATAGCGGTCCTCCTCCCACGTCGACTCGTCGTAGCCGTACCCGAGGACCCACGCGTCCGCCGTGAAATCCGCGTCGTCATCGGCAGCGTTGCCACCGGCCGCGTTGCCACCGGCCGCGTCGCCATCGGCTGCGCCGCCCTCGCCGTCCAACTCCGCGGCTCGCTCGGCGAGCAGCTCGACCGCTTCCGCCGGCGAATCGGCGGCCGAAAGGTCCGCGTGGACGAGGTACCGGCCGACCGTCGTCAGGTGGGTGTGGGCGTCGATGAAGCCGGGCAGCACGACGCGTTCGTCCAGGTCGACGATCTCCGTCTCGACGCCGGCGAGCATCTCGACGTCGTAGGTCGTGCCGAGCCGGACGATCCGGCCGTCCCGAACCGCGACCGCCTCGTGGGTCTCGTCCGGCTCTGTCAGCGTGTGGATCTCGCCGTTTATCAGGATCAGATCCGCGGCGTCGCTCATGGGTCCGAAAGCGACCGGCACGCGGTTAACGATTCGGGAAGCGGGCGATGCCCCCCGCCCCAGGGTCGACGAGACGCCCACCACGACGGGGCGGGCGGGAGAGCGACACTACCACGACGGGACCAGCAGGAGAGCGACACTACCACGACGGGACCAGCAGGAGAGCGACACTACCACGACGGAACCAACAGGAGCGCGACGCTCACCACGACGGAACCAACAGGAGCGCGACGCTCAACGAGATGAAGACGATCTTCATGGCGGTGTTGACGACGATCACCTTGGTGCCGAACTCCGCGCCCCAGATCCCGTACTGGAAGGGGATCGACCGCTTGAACGTCGACACCGCGAAGGAGACGATCCCGCCGATGAGCAGCGTCGCCACCGCGGTTCGCGGCGTGAACGTCCCGTCGAGCAGCGGCGCGATGGTGACGGCGCCGGCGGTCGTATCGAGCGTATAGACGGCGATCACGGGAACGGCGGCGCCGGGCAGTCCGAGGACGGCGGTGATCGGCTCCGCGACCCCCGTCAGCGACTCGACGTCGTAGTACGTCACGAACGCGACGACGAGCGTGTAGATGACGGCCAGCCGGGGCACGATCCGGCGAAGCGTCCCCCATGATTTCTCGCCGGCGGCACGAACGCGTTCGCGATTCGATCGCTCGTCGGCGTCCGGCCCGTCCGCGGCCACGTCGGCGAGCGCGGCACGGTTCACGTTGCGTTCGGAAAGGAGCATGCCGCCGAGCAGGACGCCGACGAGCGTGATCGCGAGCGCGATGCCCGCACGAAAGGAGACGTAGAGCGTCCCCGTGTACCAGCCGAGGATCGGGATCAGGACGGGGACGTAGTAGGTGAAGACGTGCTGGACGAACCCGAAGAACGTGTTGATCACGACGGCGACGAGGGTCGCCCGGTCGTCGAGGAAGCCCGACTCACGGTACTCCGCGAGGGTCGCGTAGCCCGCGGTCGTCGACGCTGCCGTCGTCAGGATCGCGGTGCCGACCTCGTCCGGGAGGTTCGCCGGCCGGGTGAGGTAGCCGGAGACGCCAGCGACGTACCGGATCAGCCCGAACGCGACCGCGACGTTCGCGGCGAACACGCCGACCGTGATGAACAGCGTGATCCGCGCGAGCCGCGGGAGGACCTCGGCGAAAAGCGCGACCGCCTCGGGAGCGACCGATTGCACGCTCGAGACTCAGGGACGTGCGGTGAAATGAGCGTCGGTGTCACCGCGTCGGTCCGCCGGTTGGCCGCATCGATCGGCCACCAACGTGGTGCGCTCGGTCGGATGCTCCCGACCTTTTTGGGGGCGGGCGGCCATCCGGCCACATGGCACCCGCCGAGGACGACATCTCGATCGAAGAAAAACGCGTGTACGCCGGCACGGCGGGACGAACCGACGCCTACGTCGCCGCCGACGTGGGGCTCGTCCGCGTCGCGATCTCCGATGACCTCGTCGGCGAGTTCGAGCTCGCGGGCCGGGATCCCGCACGCGACGTCGCGGTCCTCCCGAACGCGATCGTCCACGGGCAGCGTTCCGAACGAGCCGCAGGACCCGACGGAGCCGAACGACCCATCGAACGCACGAGCCACGATCTGCTCGCGGTCGCGACCGACGACGACCTCGCGATCGCGTTGCTCGGGGCGGGATCGGCGATGGACGACGAGTTGAGGTTCATCGGCGCCGGCGTCGGATCGAGCGTCGCGGTCGGCATCCACGACGGCGGGTTTCTCGTGGCCGGAGCGGACGGGACCGTCTCACGGGTGACCGTCTCCGTCGCCGGATTCGGGTCGCGGGAGTCGCCCCAACTGACGGCGACGGACGTCACGGTCGCACGCATCGGCGAGGTCGCCGACCCGCGTTCGATCGACGGCCCCCTGATCGCGGCGGGGGACGGCGTCCATCGGGTCGTCTCGCGAGGTGGCTCCGACGCGGTCGAACCGGTCGGCCTCGACGACGTCCGGGACGTCGCCGGTTCTGGGATCCCGCTCGCGGCCACCGCCGACGGACTCTACTGGCTCGGCAACGGCTGGATGGACGCCCTCGGCGGATCCTTCGACGTCGTCGCCGCCGACGGAAGCGGCCACGCGATGGCGGGCGGCGACGGCACGCTGTGGGTTCACGCCGGCGATCCGGCGGGTGCCGAGATAACCGGCTCCGATGAGTGGGACGCCGACGCGTGGAGCCGGGCCGACCTCCCGGTCGACGCGCCGATCGCCGCGCTCGGGTACGGCCCCGGACTCTCGGTGGCCGTCACCGAGACGGGCGCCGTCTGCGTCGACGTCGGTGACGGCTGGCGGCACCGAACCGTCGGCGTCGCCGGCGTGTCCGGCGTGGCGCTCTCGGCCGTCGACGAGTGACGCCGTGAAACGGGACCTTCGGCCCGGTTTCCGTCGAAGCGACCGACGGATCGACGGCCGTGAGACGCCTCGGGCGATCCCGAAGTGAAAGTGGTTACAGCACGCCCCGTCCCGCCGCCTTCGGCACGTTTCGAGCGGAAGCGATCGGGTTTCCGTGGCCGGGAGTGAGATGAGCACTCACCGTCCACCGGAGATGAGCCCAAACCAGTCGCGGCCCAGGATCGACCAGTCGTGGCTCGAAGCCGATCAGTACGACGCGGCGCGCTTCTCGAGGCCGGCGGCCTCGATGTCCTCGCCCTCGACCGAGGTCCGCAGGGCATCCATACCGTCGTCACGGTCGATCCCGAAGTTCGACGCGTACAACTCTTCGAGACGATCGTACTCCTCGTCCGAGAGCGGCGGCACGTCGCTGGCGGCGCTCCACTCCGCGATGTCGCCGGCGGTCCGGAACGTCGGCGTGACCGAGGCGACCTCGTCATGTGCGAGCAGCCACGCGATGGACGCCTGTGAGAGCGTTCGGGTGCCCTCGGCGTGGTCGGGTGTCTCCAGGAATCGGATCGCCTCGACCTTCTCCCAGCCGGTCTCGTACCACTGTTTCGGGCGGTGTGAGCGGTGGTCGCCCTCCTCCAAGACGGTGTCTCGCGTCACCTGCTCGTTGAGCAGCCCGGAGGAGTGGGGGACGCGCGCGATGACCGAGGTGTCCGAGCCCGTCTCACGGATCGTGTCGATGAAGTGGCGGCCCGGCTCCTGCTCGAAGAGGTTAAAGACGGTCTGGACCGCGTCGAACTCGTCGTACTCGACGGCCGCGTCGCCCTCGGCGAGCCAGCCGATCGAGGGGCCGAGCGCCCAGCCGAGCGCCCGCACGCGACCGTCGGCCTTCCACTCGCGGAGCAGCTCGCGAACCTCCTCGTCGACCTCGCTCACGTTCGCGTTGTGCAGCTGGAGCAGGTCGACGTAGTCGGTGTCGAGCCGGTCGAGAGAGCGCTCGAAGGCGGTCTCCAGGTACTCCCGATCGAGCTCCTTCGGCAGCTCGCCGTGGCCCGCCTGCGGGTTGTTATAAAAGTCGTAGCCGATCTTCGTCGCGAGCGTCACCTCGTCGCGACGGCCGTCGATCGCCTTGCCGACGATCTCCTCGCTGTCGCCGTGGCCGTAGACGTCGCCCGTATCGAGGTAGGTGATCCCGTGATCGAGTGCCGTCTCGACCATCCCGATCGCCTCCGACTCGGTTCGATCCCCCCACCAGTTCGTGCCGACGACCCACGCGCCGAAGCCGACTTCGGACACCTCGACGCCCGAGTTTCCGAGCTCGCGATAGTGCATACCCCTCGTTGGTGATCGGGACACTTAGCGGGTGCGGTCCGATCCTATCGCGTGGGAACGCCGACCCGAACATACCTACCCTCGATCCGAACGTGCATCACGTCGACGGTGGAGCAGGCGATGACGAGCACCCGCCGAATCGGCGGCTCACGGCCACGTCAGTCGTTCTCCCGGAGGCTCTCACCCGGTATTTTTAATAGCGCGACGGGCGGCGGGTTAGCTAATGAGTGGACGACCCCTCGACGTGCTCGAAGCGTCGCTCGAGGACCCCGTGACGGTACATCTGAAGGACGGGACGACCTACTACGGGATCCTGGCCGGCTACGACCAACACATGAACGTCGTCATCGAACCCGAGGAGGGCGTCGTCGATCGGATCGACGGCGACATCGACGGCGAGTTCGCGGTCGCCATCGAAGACACAACGATTATACGCGGCGATAACGTCGTCACGATCAAAGCATGACCGGCTCCGGTACGCCCTCTCAAGGGAAAAAGAACAAGACGGTACACGTGAAATGTCGACGCTGCGGCGAGAAGTCCTACCATCTCACGAAGGAGCGCTGCTCCTCGTGTGGCTTCGGCAAGTCCGCGAAGCGCCGCGATTACGCCTGGCAGTCGAAGGCCGGCGATAACTGATCGAACGACCCGACCGCGTTTTCCGACGGAGCGTTCCTCCGTACTCCAACTCGTCCCGGAGCAACTGCACCGTCATCGACCCACGACTGAAGCCGTGGGCTTCCTCCTTGCATCTATGTGATTCGTACGGGAGGCAGATTCCAATACTGCGGTGCATTCCCGATCGCCCGATGGTAGCCTGGGAGGGAGAGGCCTGAGGAGGTGTCATATATCCGTTTTGTACGGGCGTGAGTTCATTTATAAACGGTCCCGTCATCCGGTCGGAGACGTTTATAAACAAACGATCGTGCTCGGGAGCGCCCGCCGTGGATCCCGTATCGACCACGGCCGCGACGCCGTCGACACCCTTAACACCGGAACACGTCGATGAAACGGTAATGAGCGCCGACGCGCCGAGCGACGGGACGACCGAGGGATCCGCAGACGGCGAGTCTACCGGGGGATCCGACGGCGACGACGACGAGTCGGCGGCGTTCGTGAACGCCTGCGAGGCGCTGGTCGACCGGATCCTCGACGGCGACGTCGACCGCGACTCCCTCGAGTCCGCGAAGCTCGACGCCTGTTCGGAGTTCTCCTCGCCGAAGGTTCCGAAGAACACGGAGATTCTCGATCACGCACCCGCGGAGGCTCGCGATGACGTCATCGAGGTCGTCCGCCGCAAGCCCGTTCGGACCGCCTCCGGCGTCTCCCCGGTGGCGATCATGACGTCGCCCGAGACCTGCCCGCACGGGAAGTGCCTCTACTGTCCCGGCGGCCCGGCCTCGGAGTTCTCCTCGGCGCAGGCGTACACCGGTCACGAGCCCGCGGCCGCCCGCGGCAAACAGAACGACTACGATCCGTACGGACAGGTGACGCTCCGGCTCGAACAGCTCCGGAAGATCGGCCACCCGGTCGATAAAGTGGAGCTCATCCTGATGGGCGGGACGATGACGGCCCGGTCACACGACTATCAGGATTGGTTCGTCAAGCGGGCGCTCCAAGCGATGAACGACTACGACCTCGAGGCGGAGCCGGAGCCCGCCGAGGAGGAGTCGTTCGCGCCCGATCCGGAGAACGTCGAGTTCGCATATCTGGAGGACGTGATCGCCGAAAACGAGACGAACGAGATCCGCAACATCGGGACGACCTTCGAGACCAAGCCGGACTGGTGTGATCCCGAACAGATCGACCGCATGCTGGATCTCGGCGGGACGAAAGTCGAGGTCGGCGTCCAGACGACCTACGAGCGGATCAACCGGGAGATGCACCGCGGCCACGGCAACGAGGCCTCCCGGAACGCCAACCGCCGGCTGCGCGACGCCGCGTTCAAGGTCGGCTTCCACATGATGCCCGGCCAGCCGGGGATGACCCGAGAGATGTGTCTGGAGGACTTCCGCCAGCTCTTCGAGAACCCCGACTGGCGGCCCGACTACCTGAAGATCTATCCGACGCTCGTCGTCGAGGGAACGCGGATATACGACGACTGGCACCGCGGCGAGTTCGAGCCGCTCTCGAACGAGGAGGCGGCCGATCTGATCGCGGAGGTGATGGGCATGATCCCGAAGTACACCCGTCTCCAGCGCGTCCAGCGCGACATCCCCGCGGACTTCATCGACGGCGGCGTCTGGAAGTCGAACCTCAGACAGCTCGCGAGCCAGCGGGCCGAGGAGCGGGGAATCACACAGCGTGACGTTCGTGCCCGCGAGGTCGGCCACAACGAGGCCGATCCCGATCCCGACGACGTCGAGCTGGACGTGTTGACCTACGAGGTCGCCGGCGGGACCGAACACTTCATTTCCTTCGAGGATCCCGTTCGGGACCTGCTCGTCGGGTTCTGTCGGCTGCGCTTCCCGTCCTTTGCGTCCGATCAACCCGGCGCGCCGGGGACCGAGAACGACGCGATCCGCCGGGAGCTGGCGGACGCCGCGCTCGTCCGGGAGCTGCACGTCTACGGCAGCGAGGTCGCGATCGGCGGCGACGGCGACTGGCAACACCGGGGGTACGGACGCCGGCTCCTCGAACGCGCCGAGGAGC
>LFFM01002535.1_pt1 | contig 11996 bp, 8 predicted proteins | sample 643131 | NCBI WGS metagenome assembly LFFM01 (sample SAMN03777445, study PRJNA286221) | soda lake metagenome | biome: soda lake; feature: Kulunda steppe; material: water; isolation source: sample Tc-Br brine of Tanatar trona crystallizer | place: Russia: Kulunda steppe | collected 2011-07
ACCCCGACCGGGAGGACAACCCCCTGATCTACGTCAACGACGCCTACCGGGAGATGACCGGCTACGCATTCGATGAGGCCATCGGTCGGAACTGCCGGTTCCTCCAGGGGCCCGAGACCGATCCCGACGCCGTCACCGAGATCCGCGAGGCAGTCGCGGCCGACCGACCGGTCACCGTCGAGCTCCGTAACTACCGAAAAGACGGCACGGGGTTCTGGAACGAGGTGACGATCGCACCGGTCCGCGACGACGACGGAGAGGTGACCAACTACGTCGGCTTCCAGAACGACGTCACCGCCCGCAAGGAGGCGGAACTCGAGGCCGAGCGCCGGCGTCGGGAGCTCGACGCCGAACGGGCCGAACTCGAGCGGGTGCTCGAGCGCGTCGGGGGGCTGGTCGCGGACGTCACCACCGCCGTCGCCGGCTCGACCTGCCGAAACGACCTCGAGGAGGCGGTCGCCGAGCGGTTCGCCCGGGAGCCAGCCTGTGCGGGCGTCTGGATCGGGGAGCGAAACCCCGCGACCCGGAGTATCGAGCCGCGTGCGAGTGCGGGCTTCGGCTCGGAAGAGCTCGGCGAGGCCCCCCAGGGAGTCGACGACGGTCACCCCGTAGAGCGAGCCCTGGCGGCGGGCGAACTCGTCGTCGGAGACGTCGACGGAACGACCGTCGCCGCCGCGCCGCTCACCTACAACGACGTCGAGTACGGGGTGTTGGCGCTGTGGATGGCGGGGGGCCACGAGGTGAACGAGCGCGAGTCGGTTATCATCTCCGCGCTGGCGCGGGCGATCGCCAGCGGTATCAACGCCAGAGAGACCAGCCGGATGCTCGCGACCGACGCGGTCGTCGCCGTCGAGGTCGAACTGGTCGACGACGCGGTCGGTGCGGTCGCACTGTCGGATCGGGCCGACTGCGAACTCGAGTATCGCCGATCCGTCCACCGGACCGACGAGCCGACCGCCTCGCTGTACACCGCCAGAGGAGCGACCGCCGACGAACTCGCGGCGGCGGCCGAGGGGTTGCCGATCGAGTTCAGGACGGTCGTCGACCGGGAAGACGAGCCACTGATCGAGATCGGAAGCGAGAACAACCTCGTCGGGTGGCTCTCCGAACGCGGGGCGGTCGTCCGGGAGATCGCCGCCGAGGACGGGCGGGCCCGCCTCGTCCTCGAACTCCCCAGGTCGGCGAACGTCCGTTCGATCGTCGAGGCGATCCAGGAACGCCATCCCGGAACCGACGTCATCTCGTTTCGCCAGCGCGAGCGCGACGACGAGACCCGCCAGGAGTTCGCCGCCCACCTGGAAGAGGAGCTCACCGAACGCCAGCTCGCCGCCCTCCAGCGGGCGTATCTCGGAGGGTACTTCGAGTGGCCCCGGCCGACGACCGGCGAGGAGCTCGCCGAATCGATGGACGTCTCCAGGCCGACGTTCCACGAACACCTCCGGAGCGCTGAGGGAAAACTCTGTAAGGCCTTCTTCGACGGTTAGATCGACGGCCTGCGGCGGATCGAACGGGGTTTCGGACGAACGCCGATCGCCCTCTCAGCTGTCGAACCGTGCCTGGACGAACGGCTGCACCTCCTCGACCTCCGAGAGCCGGGAGTCAGAGAGGAGGACGACCTCGGTCTCCTCGAGGGGAACCGAGAGGTTGATCTCTTTCGTCCGGCCGTACCGACCCTTCGAGACGACGATGGCGTTGACGATCCCCAGCATGTCGAGTTCGCTTATCAGATCCGTCACCCGCCGCTGGGTCAACACGTCGGCGTCGATCTCCTCACAGAGTTGTTTGTAGATGTTGAACACCTCGCCGGTGTTGATGCTGCGGACGCCGTTTTTCTCGAGCAGGATGATCGCAAAGAGGACGAGTTTGCTCTGGGTCGGGAGCGTCCGGACGACCTCGACGACCCGGTCGAGCTCGATCTTGTCCTGGGCCTGACGGACGTGGTCCTCGACGACCGTCTCCGCCTGGGAGCGTTCGGCGAGCTCGCCGGCGGTCCGGAGCAGATCGAGCGCCCGTCGGGCGTCGCCGTGTTCCTGGGCCGCAAACGCCGCACACAGCGGGATCACGTCCGGGGAGAGCGCCCCCTCCTCGAAGGCGATCTCCGAACGGTGCTGGAGGATGTCCCGCAGCTGGTTTGCGTCGTACGGCGGGAAGACGATCTCCTCCTCGCCGAGGCTCGATTTGACTCGCGGATCCAGAAAGTCCGTGAATTTGAGGTCGTTGCTGATCCCGATGATCGACACCCGCGAGTTCTCGAGCTCGGAGTTCATCCGCGAGAGGTTATACAGGGTGTCGTCGCCCGACTTCTCGACGAGTTTGTCGATCTCGTCGAGCATGATCACGACCACGCGCTCGGCGTAGTCGACGGCGTCGAAAAAGACGCTGTAGACCCTGTCGGTCGGCCAGCCGGTCATCGGCACCTCCTCGAAGGCGTCCCGGTCTTCGAGGAGCCCGTCGATCTGTGCCTCGAGTTCGGCGAGCGACGAGAAGGGGGTGTCGGCGAGCGGGTGATCCAGCGGAGGGTTTCGACTCGAACTGGAGGTTTGTGGAGATGGTTTCGTTCCGCTATTCTCCAGATTGTCGGAGTTAGAGTGTGTCGAGGTCCGACCTTCGGTTTCGGATGCTTTCGGCCCTTTCGACCCCTTTGTTTCTACTGGAGAGTCGGAGTTCCGGGGAGAGAAACGGTCTCCACTCGAAGCGTCCGTCCCGGTCGAAGCGTCCGTCCCTGCCGGAGCGTCCGTCCCGGTCGAAGCGTCCGTCCCTGCCGGAGCGTCCGTCCCGGTCGAGTGGTTCCCGTCGGTCCGACCTCGGTCCCCGGCGTGTGTTGATCCGTCGGTCGGGAGCGTCTCGTCCCACGCGCCCTCGAGGATCGACTCCCGGATCGACTCCAGCCGATCGATGCGGTCCTCGATCCGTCGTTCGTTCTCCTCGATGAACTTGTTCGCGAGCTGGGCGAGGACGCGATACTGGGTGTCGGTCACCTCGCAGTTTATGTACTCGACGTCACAGGGGACCTCGTACTTCGAGGAGGTGCTCTCGAGTTCCTGGCTGACGAACTTCGCGCTGGCGGTCTTTCCCGTCCCCGTCTTCCCGTAGATGAGGATGTTCGAGGGGGTTTCCCCGCGGAGCGCGGAGACGAGGATCGTCGCCATCTTGTTGATCTGGTCGCTCCGGTGGGGGAGTTCGTGGGGCGTGTACGACGGCCGGAGGACCTCCTTGTTCTCGAAGATCGGCTCCCCGCTGAGGAGGTCGTCGAACAGTCCCTGGTTTACCGACTCCCCCTCGTCGGCTGACGCGGGGCTGGAGTTGAAACCGAGGTTCCTGCCCGGCCCGATCTGCCGTTCGTCTTCGTCTGACATACGTCTTGCGCGAACCCCTTCGTTTCGTGTGGAACCGACCTCGCACGAGAGAGATCGTCCGTACCGGCGTTTTTCGGGCGGTACGAGTGATATCACGTCTGGCCGGGTCCAGTTGATGCAGGCGAAACAGAGGAACACCTGGTTAATAAATCCTTCTCTCGACGCCGTGGATTGCCGTCGAATCCGACCATCGATCACGAGCGCGACCGATCGATCACGAGCGATCCCGGGACGACGGACGTAGGTTCGGACGGAACGGGACGACGGACGTAGGTTCGGACGGAACGGGACGATGGGAGTCGAACGGACGGGCGCGGGTCGACGTCCGGAGTCGAGGGGTCGGAAGGACGAGTCGAGAGGGGTGGAGCCGAAAGCGGTGACCGCCGTGGTCGGAGATCGGCCGTCGGCCGAGGGGCCGAACGTCAACGATCGGGAATCGGAGTCGGCGAACTGGGTGAGAGCCGGCTGGCGTCACCGGACACCTCCCACCGTTCGGACTATCGATACAGACTATCGACACGAACGGGGAGTGTCCAACCCCCCCACCCCTTCGTTTCGAGTGGAGAGAGTCGAGAGAGGGGGTGGGGGAGGGTCAACCTGAGAAGAGAAAGATTGAAGTGGTCGGGATAGAAACCGTAACCGCAAACTAACTAAATCCAAGTTGTAACTAGAGCTGTAGAATTTCCTTACTAGTCCTTACTAGATACGTCGGTTATATCGCACTCGATTACTAGAACGGCACTCCTGACGACCGTCGATCGCCATCCACCCTCTCCACCTTCGTTAGTTTCCACTCGAAACGAAGGGGTGGGGGGTGGTCGATGTAGGCTGACTCCAGTAGCGTCTCCGCGGAAACTCCGGTGTGTCTCCGCGGGTACACTCCTGTCCTCCACCAGAACTCCGGCTTCCACACCTTCCCGATAGATCTCCGCCGTCACGGAAGCTCCGTCGACGTCGATCGACCGGATTCCCCGACCGTCACGCGCGATCTTTTATATTGTCTGACGTAGGCTTAAGTGAGTCGAGTGTGCTACTACGCCCGTACGCACCCCCGCGTGCCGGAGGAGCCATGGGACTGTTCACAGGACTCAGACACAGCATCTCCCGCGTTACGGATCGCCTGTTCTCCGAACAGGAACCGAAACGCATCGGGATCTACGGGCCGCCAAATGCCGGAAAAACGACACTAGCGAACCGAATCGCCCGGGACTGGACCGGAGACGCGATCGGCAAGGAAAGCCACATCCCACACGAGACCCGCCGTGCTCGCCGGAAGGAGGGCGTCGAGATCGAACGCAACGGCAAGTCGGTGACGATCGACATCGTCGACACGCCCGGGGTGACGACGAAAGTCGACTACGAGGAGTTCACCGACGAGATGGACAAAGACGACGCCATCCGTCGCTCCCGGGAGGCAACCGAGGGGGTCGCCGAGGCGATGCACTGGCTCCGGGAGGACGTCGACGGGGTGATCTACGTCTTGGACAGCGCGGAGGATCCGATCACCCAGGTCAACACGATGTTGATCGGCATCATCGAATCACGGGATCTCCCCGTTCTCATCTTCGCGAACAAGATCGACCTGGAGGAATCGAGCGTGAAACGGATCGAGGACGCCTTCCCACAGCACGAGACGGTTCCGCTGTCGGCCAAAGAAGGGGACAACATGGACGAAGTGTACGAGAACATCGCGGAGTACTTCGGGTGAGTGAGATGGCCGAAGCAACGAAGACAGGCGACGACGGCGTCCAGATCGACCTGATAAGCGGCCAGCGGATGGACGAACTGACGACGATGGAGAAGATCCGGCTGATCCTCGATGGGGTCCACGACGGCAACATCGTCATCTTAGAGGAGGGGTTGACCCCCGACGAGGAGAGCAAGCTCATCGAGGTGACGATGGGCGAGATCAGCCCCGACGAGTTCAACGGGATCGAGATCGAGACCTACCCGCGTTCGGAGACCCGCTCGTCGTCGCTGCTCGGCCGACTGATGGGTGGCGAGGAGCCGACGGCCAAGCTGACCGTCATCGGCCCGGCGAACCAGATCGAGACCCTGCACAAAGACGAGTCGCTCATCAGCGCGCTCGTTTCCCGTAACTGATGCCCCACCAGTGTACGAACTGCGAACGAACCTTCCCCGACGGCTCGAAGGAGATGCTCTCGGGGTGTCCCGACTGTGGCGGCAACAAGTTCCAGTTCGTTCCGGCCGCCGCCGTCGACTCCTCGGGTGGCGCGGATCCGACGGCCGGCGAGGGTTCGGCGACCGACAGAGCCGACTCGCCCACCCGGGAACGTGCCGATCCGGACTCCCTCCGAACGGAAGACGGCTTCTCCGAGTGGCCCGAGACTGCCCGACGGCCCGAGGATCGTCAGGGATCGACGAGCGCCTCCGGTTCGCCTGGAGGGCGTTCGGTGGACGGGGACGCCGGCGGGGACGACACCTCCCGAACCGGCCGCGGCACTTCCCGTGCCGACGATAGCTCAACTCCGCCGGGCGACGCCACACGGACTGAAATCGAGGACACGACCCCAGAGGAAGAGGCTCCACGGGCCGACGCCGAAGACGCCGCACAGGCCGACGCGAGATCCGGGTTCGTCCCTCGCGAGGAGCTCCCCGATCCGCCCGACCCGCCGGAATCGACCGACGACGGGCCCCCTTCCGACGGCCGGGTCGTCAGCGAGCCGACGGGCGAACGACCCTCGATGGAGGAGCTTCGCGAGGAGCTCAACGATCAGTTCGAGAGCATCAAGATCGTCAACCCGGGCCAGTACGAGCTCAACCTCATGGAGCTGTACGACCGCGAGGAGTACATCGTCTCCCTGCAGGAGGACGGCCGGTACGTCATCGACGTCCCCGACTCCTGGCGTCAGGGGGAGTGAGATCCGTCGGCCGAGTTCAACTCTCCTCTCCGCCGACGTACCGTCCTCGCCTCTCGACGTCGGCGAGTCGCTCCAGAACCCGTCGGTCCCCGACCTCCAGGTATCCCTCGCGGAAGGCGTCCCACAGCGGCCCGTGTTCCTCTGTAGTTCCCACGAGGCTCCCGTCGAAGACGTGCAGATCCATCGCGTAGTCCTCGACGTGGTCGGTGTGATACCCCAGTCCGAAGTCGATCAGGTACGTCCGCTCGTCGTCGATCCGGACGTTCCGCGTCGTCGGGTCGCCGTGGACGAAGCCGGCCTCGTGGATCGTCGCGAGGTGTTCCCCGACGGCCGCGACGCGGTCGGCCGCGAGCCCCGCCCGCAGGTCCGCGTCGCCGACGTACTCGACGGCGAGCGTCGTCTCCGCGAGGTCGACGTCGTAGACCAGCGGCGTCGGGACGCCGACCCGCCTGGCCGCGCTCGTCAGCCGCGCCTCGAGGATCGTCCGCTCGCGACGGAGCCGGTCGTCGAGGGCGGGGTGGCGGTACGTCTTGGCCACGCGGCGTTTGTAGACGCGACCGGCATCGGGGTCGACGGTGACGACGGCCTCCGCACCGCGGATCTCGCTCCCGTCGGCCCGGTCGACGGCCGTCTCGGACCCGTCCCGCCAGCTCACGGCGACCTCGTCCGGCCGGAAGTCGGGGTCGACTCGCGAGTCGGCGATCGCCAGCGTATCCCCGGCCTCGTACATCTTCGCGCCCAGGACGGCGATCATTCCGGCGTTGTCACGCAGGAAGCGCGCCTCGGGGGCGTGAAACGCCGCTCCTCGCTTCTCGCACATCTCCGCTAGCATCCCCCGCAGGCGGGCGTTCTGGCCGACGCCGCCGCCGAGGACGAGCTCGTCGCGGCCGGTCAGCGAGAGCGCGCGTTCTGAGACCTCGGTCAGCATCGCGAAGACGTTCTCCTGGAGGGAAAAACAGACGTCCTCGACGGGGACGTCCCCGTCGTAGGCGTCTTTCGCCGCGCTCATGATCCCCGAAAACGAGAAGTCCATCCCCTTGACGACGTACGGGAGGTCGACGTACTCGCCGCCCGTCGCCCGCTCCTCGACTTTCGGCCCGCCGGGGTGTGACCAGCCGACGTGGCGGGTGAACTTGTCGATCGCGTTGCCGACGCCGGTGTCCATCGTCTCGCCGAGCACGCGGTAGCGACCGTTCCGGTAGGCCAGCAGGTGGGCGTTCGCCCCGCTGGCGTTCAGACAGACGGGATCGGCGAAGCCGGCGGTGTGCCGACCGATCTCGAGGTGGGCGACCATGTGGTTGACGCCCACCAGCGGGACGTCGAGTCGCGCCGCGAGCGCCCGCGCCGCGGTGGCGACGATCCGCAGACAGGGGCCGAGCCCCGGTCCCCGCGAGAAGGCCACGGCGTCGATCGGTGGGGAGTCGGCCCGGTTCTCGCCCGGGTCCACGTCGCCGTTTTCGGTGGGGGTCACGTCGCCGTTTTCGGTGGGGGTCACGTCGCCGTTTTCCGTCGGGACCCTGCCGGCTGACTCCCGGGCGTACTCGAGGACGTCTTCTATCACCCGCGGGATCGCCTCGTGCATGTGTTCGGCGGCCTCCCGGGGGTGGATGCCGCCGCTGTCGGGTTCGTAGGCGTCGGTCTCGATGTGTACCTCGTCGGTTCCGGCGTCGTAGAGGGCGGCGCTGGCCGCCCACGCCGTCCCCTCGATCCCGAGCACGCGGCTATCCATCGGCGGACCAGTCGGTTCGGTTCGGCTCCGGCGACTGCTCTCGCGTTCGCGTCGACTCCGGCGACTGCTCTCGCGTTCGCGTCGATTCCGGCGACTGCTCTCGCGTTCGCGTCGACTCCGGCGACGGCTGTCCGGTCTGTGTCTGCTCCGGCGGCCACCACTCCGTCAGTGCCACGCACTCGGGTTCTGCTCCGGTGCGTTCGGGCTGGGCGCGTTCGGATCCGGGCCCGATGCGTCCAGATCTGGGCCCGATACGTTCGAACCCGTGCCCGGCGCGTCCGGCTTCAGGCCCACTCCGTGTAGCCACACTTCCCACAGTGGGTCCGGTCGCCGTGGTCCGCGAGAAAGACGTCGCCACAGCGGGGACAGGTCTCGTTGTTCGCGCTTCCGTCGTCGTTGTAGATCTCGTGGCGGGCCATCTACGCCTCCTCGGCTTCGGCGTCGCCTTCCTCGACGATCTTGTTCCGTTCGAGCATGTGCTCTTGTTCGATCTCGGCGGCCTGGCCCGCGGACTCGTACACTTTCGCGTGGCCGACGGTCTTTCGCATCCCGAACTTCGTGTCGAGTTTGCGGACGACGACCTCGTCGGCGTCCTTGTTCAGCTTCGCGGCCAAGCTGTCTCGCACCTGCAGTCGGGAGGGCGTCGCGTCCTCGTGGACCAGTTCGAACGTAACGTCCGTGCGGTGCAACATCGGGTTTTCGTCCTCGGAAACGATGTCGACGTCCATGATATCACTCAGTTACCCTATATCCCCTCGTAGCGCCTAAAAGGATTTCGAACCGGCTGACCGCCACAGACGGCCGCTTCGGGCGGATCGGACCCGGTCCAACGGGCTGGCATCGTCGGTTCGACGGGCTCACATCGTCGGTTCGAGGGCGACGAACTCCAGGCCGTGGCGCTCGAGCAGCCGGCCGGCGCGGTCGGTCACCGACGGCGCCACGAGGATCCCACGGACCGTGGCGTCGGCGTGGAGCTCGCGCTCGACGGCGTCGACGTATCGCCGGAGCTGGCCGGCGGCGTCGGGACCCACCCGGCGGCGTTTGAGCTCCACGATCACCGTCCGTCCCCGGTCGTCCTCGCCGTAGACGTCGACGGCCCCCGCGGCGGTGTCGCGCTCGGTGGCCAGCGGCCGGAACCCCTCCTCTATCAGCCCGGGCTCCTCGAGGATCCGCTCTCTGAGGTCCGCCTCGGTGCCGACCAGCGCGAGCTCGCTTCCGTCCGCGGCGTCGAACGTGGAGAGCTGGCGGATCGTCTCGAACCTGATCGAGAGCCGCTCGGTTGGGCTCTCCCGGCGGCTCTCGATCCGGAGCTCGCCCTCTACCAGTGAGGCCTCGTGGCTGCTGCCCGGGGGCTGCCAGTTGACCGGCTGTTGTCCCTCGTCGGTGTGGACGAGCGCCGTCCCGTCCGGTTTGAGGACGACGAGTCGATCGCCCGGCCCGAGTTCGCTGGCCGCCCGCCCCTCGTACTCGACCCGACACCGGCCGAAGACGACCACGAGCGCGCCGTCCTCGATCCCCGACCGGACCGTCTCGAGGGCGAGCCGGGGATCGGGCTCCACGTGGATCGTCGTTCGATCGTCGTCGCAGCTCGTCGCTCGGTCGTCGTCGCCGGTCACTGGCGTCGAGTATCCGGTCGCCGGGTAAAAACGCCCCGCTCGATGGGCTCGATTTCCCTCGGAGGTGGATTCGATTTTCCTCGAAAATTGACTCGGGTTCCCTCTCGGAGGTCGACTCGATCCCCCCTCGAGAGTAGATTCGACCTCCCCTCGAAGTCGGTTCGGGTTCCGTTTCCGTACACGACGGATGTCACACGCCTCCCCAGCCGACTGCGTTCCTCGGCTCACGGATTCGCCGTTCGCCTGCGGTACTCGTCCCTCGCGCGGCTTCGAGCCGCGGTTCGACCGGGCTCGCGGCTCCGCCGCTCGCCGACTCTCACCGCGGCTCGGCGCACGCCACGGTGGGAAGGGTCGGTTCTGAGACACGGCGGAGCTGTCGGCTCGTCCGATCGCGCCGGCCCCCCGGCCTTTTGGTCCCGTCGGCCCTACGGTCGTCATGACCGACCCCACCCGGCGAAACCGGCTGGACGAGGAGGAGAGCCCCTACCTCCGCCAGCACGCGGACAACCCCGTCGACTGGCAGCCCTGGGACGAGCGCGCGCTCGCGACCGCCCGCGAGCGCGACCGGCCCATCTTCCTCTCGATCGGCTACTCGGCGTGTCACTGGTGTCACGTGATGGAAGAGGAGAGCTTCGCCGACGAGGAGGTCGCGGCGGTGTTAAACGAGTCGTTCGTCCCGATCAAAGTCGACCGCGAGGAGCGTCCCGACGTCGACAGCATCTACATGACCGTCGCCCAGCTGGTCAGCGGCCGTGGCGGCTGGCCGCTGTCGGCGTGGCTCACCCCCGAGGGGAAACCGTTCCACGTGGGCACGTATTTCCCGAAGACCTCCAGGCAGGGGATGCCCGGCTTCCTGGAGCTCTCAGAGCGGATCGCCGACTCCTGGGAGACCGACCGGGAGTCGATCGAGGAGCGGGCCGACCAGTGGGCCGACGCGGTGACCGATCGCCTGGAGGCGACGCCGACGGCCGTGGCCGGGGAGACCCCGACGAGCGAGCACCTCGAGTCGGCCGCCGAGGCGGCCCTGCGGAGCGCGGACCGCGAGCACGGGGGGTTTGGCTCCGACGGGCCGAAGTTCCCCCAGCCCTCCCGTCTCCAGGCGCTGTTCCGGGCGTACGACCGGACCGGCCGGGAGGCGTTCCTCGAGGTCGCCTGCGAGGCCCTCGACGCGATGGCCGCCGGCGGCCTCTACGACCACGTCGGCGGGGGGTTCCACCGCTACTGCGTCGACCGGAGCTGGACGGTGCCACACTTCGAGAAGATGCTGTACGACAACGCCGAGCTCCCCCGGGCGTATCTGGTGGGCTACCAGCTCACCGGCCGCGGGCGGTACGCCGACGTCGTCCGGGAGAGCCTCGCGTTCGTCGAACGCGAGCTGACCCACCCAGAGGGGGGCTTTTTCAGCACGCTCGACGCCCAGAGCGAGGACGCCGACGGCGAACGCGAGGAGGGGGCGTTTTTCCTCTGGACCCCCGCGGAGGTCGAGGCGGTCCTCGAGGGGGTCGACGCCGAGCTGTTCCGTGCCCGGTTCGGGATCACGGAGGCCGGCAACTTCGAGGGCGCCACCGTGTTGAACGTCGAGTCGTCGATCACCGAGCTCGCCGCGGAGTTCGACCTCGCGGAGTCGGCCGTCGAGGCCCGCCTCGAGTCGGCGACCGAGGCGATCTTCGAGGCGCGGTCGGAGCGGCCCCGGCCGGCCCGTGACGAGAAGGTGCTCGCGGGCTGGAACGGGCTGATGATCGCCGCCTTCGCCGAGGCCGCGATCGTCCTCGGGGAGGACGGCTACGCCGAGACCGCGGTCGACGCACTCGAGTTCGTCCGCGAGCACCTCTGGGACGCCGAGGAGGGCCGCCTCGCCCGCCGGTACAAGGACGGCGACGTCGCCGTCGACGGCTACCTCGAGGACTACGCCTTCCTCGCCCGGGGGGCGCTTTGCTGTCACGAGGCGACCGGCGAGCTCGACCCACTCGCGTTCGCCGTGGAGCTCGCCCGGACGATCGAGACGGCGTTCTGGGACGCCGGGGAGGGGACGCTGTATTTCACCCCCGAGGGTGGCGAGGAGCTGATCGCCCGCCCCCAGGAGCTCGAGGACAGCTCGACGCCCTCCTCGACCGGCGTCGCGGTCGAGACGCTTTGCGCGCTCGCGCCCTTTTCGGAGGGGTTCGAACGGATCGCCGAGACGGTCCTCCAGACCCACGCCGGACGGATCGAGTCGAACCCCCTCGGTCACGTCGGGCTCTGTCTGGCCGCGGACCGGCTCGCGGCCGGTTCGCTCGAGGTGACGGTGGCGGCCGAGGAGCTCCCCGACGGGTGGCGGGAGGCGGTCGGCGATCGGCACCTCCCCGGGCGGCTGTTGACCCGTCGGCCGCCGACGGCGGCGGGGCTGGAGGCGTGGCTCGACCGACTCGGCCTG
>LFFM01002536.1_pt1 | contig 11994 bp, 12 predicted proteins | sample 643131 | NCBI WGS metagenome assembly LFFM01 (sample SAMN03777445, study PRJNA286221) | soda lake metagenome | biome: soda lake; feature: Kulunda steppe; material: water; isolation source: sample Tc-Br brine of Tanatar trona crystallizer | place: Russia: Kulunda steppe | collected 2011-07
CAAAAAGCCGATCCCGTTCGTCTTCGTCCCTGCGGGGTTGAAAACCCGCGCGATAGCCCGCCTCGAGGGCTGGTTCGTGGCAGAACACGGCGACGCATAGGGCGGACTGTTTCCGTGATGCGGACGACGGCTCACCGTCACGAGACCAACGGTGAGCGACTCCAAAGGGTGCCTTTTTGTACCGACCGTCCGTACCCCGAGCTATATGTTCAAGGCCATCGTGAGCGCGGAAACGCTCACCAGCGCGCTCGATTCGGTGAGCGTCCTGGTCGATGAGTGTAAAATCCATCTCGAGGAAGAGGGACTTTCCATCCGAGCCGTCGACCCGGCCAACGTCGGCATGGTCGACCTCTCACTCGATGCTGCCGCGTTCGAATCCTACGAAGCCGACGGCGGACTGATCGGTGTCGATCTCACCCGTCTCGAGGATATCGCCGGCATGGCCGAATCCGGCCAGCTCATCCAGCTCGAACTCGACGAAGAAACCCGCAAACTTCACATCCAGATCGACGGCCTCGAGTACACCCTCGCGTTGATCGATCCGGATTCCATCCGCCAGGAACCCGACATCCCGGACCTCGACCTCCCGGCACGCGTCGTCCTCGAGGGCAAAGACGTCAACCGCTCGGTGAAGGCGGCGGACATGGTCTCAGACCACATCGCCCTGGGTGTCGACGAGACGGACGAGTACTTTTACGTCGACGCAGAGGGCGACACCGACGACGTCCACCTCGAGTTGACCGCCGACGATCTGATCGACCTCCAGGTCGGCCCGGCTCACTCGCTGTTCAGTCTGGATTACTTAAAAGACATGAACAAAGCGATCCCCGGCGATGCCGAAGTCACCCTCGACCTCGGCGAGGAGTTCCCCATCAAGAGCTATTTCAACTTCGCTGAGGGACAGGGACAGGTGACGTACATGCTGGCACCGCGGATCCAGAGCGACTAGGAACTCTCCACCTGCTTGTATCGGATGTTCGGGGAGTCGAACAGTCGGAATTGTGATTAGAATCGCATGTGACTACTCGCATGCCCGCGCCATGAGGTGCGTGGAGGATATCAAAATCCCGGACTCTTGAAGCCGGGGTTGTATCTTGGCACTGTACACACCAGCTACCCCTCTTGTTGATCGTCGTATCTCGCTAATTCGATGATTTGTACCTCCCAGTCGTGAACCGATCCTCGAGTTCGAAACTCCCAGGCACCGCGCACGTCCACGCCAGCCTTGGTGGCCTTTTCAACTGCCTCGGCGAGGATAGCCTCGAAGTCGTCGTCACTGGTAATCGAACCGTCATCGAGTTGGTTTCGTGTCATGGGGAGTGGGCCACGATCCTCGATCTGAAGAGAGACATGGTGAGTGACAACGGTATCCATACCACCAGTCTCACGCTTCGTGCAGGGCGTTTGGTCCACCAATTCGGAGGAACGCCACACCCATAGGACTGCCGTTTTGCATGGTACACCATGCTATGTTTTCAGGGATGGTGCACCATGCCGCCTATATTTACCAGTCTCGAGCTTTATTCTCTATCAAGGAATGGCAGTCATAGGGCATCTTCGAATCCCGGCCCATTCGTTCGAACTTGGCCGGATCCTCGAGCTGGAAGAAAGCGGAACGATCGAACTCGAAGATATGGTTCCGCTGGGCGAAAAAGCCGTTCCGTTTTTCTCCGTGAGCGACAAGGTTCGAGAATCCTTCGAAGAGAACGTAGAGAATCACCCGTCAGTCGAACGCATAATCGAGGTTACGCGACACGACGGCGAGCGGTTGTATTCGCTGGATTGGAACGTTGGTCGGGACGTGTTCTTACAGGGTATTGTCGATTTCCGTGGACAACTCTTGAGTGCCACTGGGACGGCCAACACGTGGGAGTTCGAGATTCGCTTTCCCACTCACGAGGCGCTCAGCGATTTCCAGGAATACTGTTCGAACGCCCACATCACCCTCGAGGTTGGACGTATTTACAACCCGGTCCGCCCAGGAACTGGGATGTGGTACGGAGTGACAGAGCCCCAGCGTGAAACGCTGATGCGCGCTGTTCAGGGTGGATACTACTCGATCCCTCGTCGAATGTCAACGCAGGATCTGGCTAACGGCCTCGAGATCTCCGATCAAGCCGTCACAGAGCGACTACGGCGGGCGATTGTAACCCTCACCGAAAACACGCTCATTGCGATGGCAGAAGAACACGACGTGGAGTATACGCAGCCTCAAGAATCGTGAACGCCTGATTCCCGACCAGAGGGTTGCTTAGGCGGGTGTGGGTTTTAAAAACTTTGTGCACCATGCAGTGGAGTCACCAGTGTTGGACTACTGTATAAAACCGTGCAGGCCATCCATGAGGTTTGATACCATTGCTGAGGCCCTTGGGAATCAAACGCGGCGGCGGATACTGTTGGAACTACTATATCACAATCCAGTGGGTGAACCAGAGGCTGTATCGAAAAACGATGCTCGAGGGGCTGAGAACCGAGAACTGGAGCTTATTCACCTCCACCTCCCGAAGCTCGACGATATGGACTACATCGCCTGGGACAGGGAGAATCAAACTATCCTCAAAGGTCCAAACTGGGAAGAGATCGAACCGGTAGTTCGATTACTCAACGACAACGAGGATCGTCTCCCCGACGATACGTTCTGACGTTCTCGAAGAGGACTACAGAGGTTCTGTCACTCGTCGTCGCCGTCGCCGTCTTCGCCTGCCGACAGTCCCGCGTTCCGCTCGCGCTCGAGCGCCGGCGGGTCCTCGCTGTATTCTGAGTAGCCGTCGAACCAGCGCTGGATGCGCTCGATCCGGTCGACGACGTGGCCGGGCTCGCCCGAGCGTGAGAGTTCGTGCCCTTCGCGCGGGTACCGAACCAGTCGGGTGTCGACGCCGTGTTTTCTGAGGCCGAGGTAGAACAGTTCGGCCGTGTTCGCGGGCGTCCGGAAGTCGCGATCGGAGTGAATCAACAGTGTCGGCGTGTCGACGTCGGGGACGTGTGCGACAGGGGATTGCTCCCAGAGGTATTCGGGGTCTTCCCACGGCGTGACGCCGTAGTCGCCCTCGACGAGTTTGAACGCGTCCGTCGATCCGTAGAAGCTCGTGAAGTCGTAGACGCCGCGCTGGCTGACGGCAGCGGTGAATCGGTCCGTCTGGCCGACCGTCCAGGCGGTCATGAATCCACCAAAACTCCCGCCCGTGACGTACTGCTCGTCGGTGTCGACGTACTCGCGTTCACAGACCAGATCGACCCCGGCGAGGATGTCCGTCAGGGTCACGTCGCCCCAGTCGCGCTCGATCGCCGCGGCGTGATCCTCGCCATAGCCCGTCGACCCGCGTGGGTTCGACCAGAAGACGACGTAGCCCGCTGCCGCGAGACTCTGGAACTCGTGCCACATCGTCCCGCTGGTCGTCCACTGGGCGTGGGGACCGCCGTGGATCTCGACGAGCAGCGGATAGGTTTCGTCCTCATCGAAATCGGGGGGCGTCAACACCCAGCCCTGGACCGGACCCTGCTCGCTCTCGTACCACAGTTCCTCGGGCTGGGCGACTGCTCGGTCCTCGAGGTAATCGGCGTTCACGCGAGTGAGTCGGGTCACCTCGTTGCCACCACGGGTCGAGACGAAGACGTCCCCCGGATGGTCCCACTCGCTCTGGGTGTAGGCGATGGCGTCCTCGCCCACCGAAAAGCCCTCGAGGGTCACGCCCTCGTCGTACACCCGCGTGGGATCTGCACCCCCGTCGCCGGGAACCGACCAGAGGACTACCGACCCCTCATCCGGCGTCGCGAAGTACAGGGTGTCATCCTCGGGGCCCCACTTGAGGCCGCCACCGTAGCCGATCGTTCGGTCGATGCCATCAGTGAGAGTGGTCTCGGTGTCGGCCTCACGGTCGTACACCTTGAGTTCCGTCTGGCGGAGTGTAAAACCCTCTTTGGGAGTCCATGGATAGGCAACCTTCCCATCCTCGGTCGCCGCGATAGCCGCCGCCCAGCCGACCGTTTCGACGACCTGTTCGACCTCACCCGTCTCGAGGTCGTGGGCCAGGATTTCGGCCTCGAGGGAATCGTCCGGTTCCGCACCCAGTTTTCGCCCGTAGTACACCGTCTCGTCGTCACCCCACGTCGCGCCGACGAAGTCCTCGTCACCGTCAGTGAGTCGCTCGAGGGCGTCGTTTCCATCCTCAGGATCGGTAACGACCCCCTGCTTGAGGGCCGTCTCGACGTCCAGGGTGTAGACGTGGCTGCGTTTGCCATCCATGTACCGCTGGGCGGCGCGGTAGACCATGCGATCGATGACGCGCGGATCGGGCGTCTCGGGTTCGTACTCCGAGTCGACGGCGAAGTCACGGCCCTCCTCACGGTCTTCGGCCGTCGAGGCCTGGGTGAAAAGCAGCGTCGAACCGTCCGGGCTCCACTCGAGGCCGGAGACGCCGCCGACGACGCTCGTCACCTGTCGGGCCTCGCCCCCGTAGGTGGGGAGAATCCAGAGCTGTGGACGGTCGTCGTCGGCCCCGCGCGTGCTGACGAACGCGAGCTTGGAGCCGTCAGGACTCCAGCGGGGCTGACTGTCGACGCCTTCGCTGACGGTGAACTGTCGGGGTTCCTCGCCGCCCAGTGGGACGACATAAATCGTCGCTTCGTACGATTCGTCGTCCGTGGGGACCTTCCGCACGAACGCTACTTCGTCACTCTCCGGTGAGAGTTGTGGATCGGAAACCTGGACGATATCGTGAAAGTCAGTGGGCTCGACCGTGTGCATAGTCACCACTGCGTGTGGCGTCGATTAATGGTTTCGATTCGAAGGCCCACTCGAGCCAGCCCCCGCCCACAGATAGCGGCAAAAGAGACGTCTCGAGCGCCAAAGCCGACGTTTTGGGCTCTACAGGGAGTGTCAAAGACTACTTAATCACGGATCCGTTCTAGACGAGCAATGAGTCAGGAGGAGGGTGCAGACCGGAAAAAATACGAGTTCCGGAAGGTCATCGAGGATCTGAAAAACTTCGAGGGGTCGGGCACACAGCTCGTGACGATCTACATCCCCGAGGACCGGCAAATCAGTGACGTCGTCGCCCACGTCACCCAGGAACACAGCGAAGCGGCCAACATCAAGTCCAAACAGACCCGAACGAACGTCCAGGACGCCCTCACGAGCATCAAAGATCGGCTTCGGTACTACGATGCATTTCCCCCGGACAACGGCCTGGTGCTCTTCTCCGGTGCCGTCAACTCCGGCGGTGGCCAGACCGAGATGGTCACCAAAGCCCTCGAGGGGCCACCACAGCCCGTCGAGTCCTTCCGCTATCACTGCGACTCGGACTTCCTCACCGAACCCCTCGAGCACATGCTCGAGGATCAGGGGTTGTACGGGCTGATCGTCCTCGACCGGCGTGAGGCGAACGTCGGCTGGCTGAAGGGCAAACGCGTCGTCCCCGTCAAGTCCGCCTCCTCGCTCGTCCCCGGCAAGCAGCGAAAAGGGGGGCAGTCCGCCCAGCGTTTCGCTCGTCTTCGCCTCGAAGCGATCGACAACTTCTATCAGGAGGTCGCGGGCATGGCGAACGATCTGTTCGTTCCCAAACGACACGAACTCGACGGCGTTCTCGTCGGCGGCCCATCCCCGACGAAAGACGAGTTCCTCGACGGCGACTATCTCCACCACGAAATCCAGGACACCGTCATCGACAAGTTCGACGTCTCCTACACCGACGAGTCCGGCCTGAAGGATCTCGTCGACCGCGCTCAGGATGCCCTGGCTGACGCGGAGATCATGAAGGACAAAAAGGTGATGGAGCGGTTTTTCAAGGAACTCAACAGTGGCGAACTCGCCACCTACGGGTTCCAACAGACCCGGACCAACCTCATCATGGGGTCGGTCGAAACCCTGCTCATCAGCGAGGATCTCAGACAGGACGCCATCACCTACGACTGTGACGCGTGTGGGAATACGGACTATGCGCTCGTCGACCGCCGGAAGTCGACGCCCGAACACGACTGCAGCGAGTGTGGCACGACGCTCACCGCCGACGAAGACGACCGCGAGGACGCCATCGAACACCTGATATCCATCGCTGAACAGCGAGGGACGGAGACGAAATTCATCTCGAGTGATTTCGAGAAGGGTGAACAGCTCTACAACGCATTCGGAGGCGTTGCGGGGATTTTGCGGTACAATACTGGTGTCTGATCCGACCACTCCTCCTCGACCTTCCATCACTGATGTCCGACGTTCACACCGCTCGCGACGTCTTCGACCTTCTCTCGTGCCGATACGAACTCGTGAGTGCGCTCGAGGACGGCCCCAAATCAAAAGCCGAACTCACCGACGAACTGGCGTGTTCGCGCTCGACAGTGGATCGGAGCGTCCGCCACCTGGAAACCTACCACTTGCTCGAGCGTGATGGGAACCGCTGTCTGCTCACGCGAGCCGGTCTGTTGGCACTCGAAACGTACCGTGACAGCCTGTCGACGCTCGAGACGATCACCGCCGTGGCACCGAGTATGGGCTCGCTTTCACCGACGGACCCGTTCGATCCCGTAGTGCTGGATGGAGCCACGGTTCACGAACCACATCCCCATGCCCCAGGAGAACCGATCGAGCGGATTGCGGACGTCCTCAGGGAGGCGACACGCCTCCGTGGGCTCACCGCAGTCGACCGCCTCCCACAGTTCCGACGCATTTTGACCGAGCGAACGACGACTGGCGCACTCGAGGCTGACCTCGTCTTTACCGAGGATTTACTCGCGTTCATGCTCGAGGCCTATCCGGATAACCTCGAGACGGTACTCGAGGAACCAGTCGTCAGCGGGTTCGTCATCGAAGGGCTCCCATACGAGATAGCACTCCTCGAGACGCCCACCAACCTGTACACGTTCGTCGTCGTTAGTGACGACGAGGACGTGATCAGGGTTATCGAAAATACCACCCAATCAGCGTATACGTGGGGCGAGACTGTCTTCCAGGACTACCAATCTCGGGCGACGCCACTCTCACCGTCGTCCAGGTGATCGGTCGCTAGCCTATGTGGCAACCGGCCCAGTCAACCACCTCGAGAAGGGGGCCGTCGGATCAGCCGTACAACAACTGCTCGATCTGATGACGACGACGCTCGAGGGCAACCGACGGTTCAATCCCGGGATCATCCAAGAGCCGGTCGATCGTCAACAACGGATCCGTCCCGGCCTGCTCGACCCGCTCGAGCAAACGCGCCAGCGTCGACCGATTATGCGCAAACGAGGCACAACAGGCGAGTGCGAGCGCCATCGGCACTGCTGCTGACGACGAGGAGGGAAACACCTGAGAGATCCGGTCAGTCCGTGACCCCTCGAGTGCTGGGAGACTGGCTTCGGAATCCGTCACTGGCTCGACGGCCAGACACTGTGGACAAATCGACGCGGCAGTCACCGAGGTCGGGTCGTCAAATCCCGCTGGCAGCAGCGACGGCGATCGATACGCCGGTGGCAGATGGAAGACGAGAAGTTCCTCGCCACAGTGTGTACAGGACATACCAGGCGTTCGTGACGAAGGAAGATGAAAGAACCGCTGAAGACGATCAGTCGCCGCCAGGAACGCCACTCGCCGCCGCCTGCTCGAGGTCCGCGTCGTTTTCGGACTCCCCGACAGCGGCTTCTGCCGCCTCTTCGGCCTCTTTTTTCTCCTTGATCTTTTTCAGGCGGAAGATCTCTTCGCGCTCTTGTTCCTCGAGTTTTTGCTCGATGAACTCCTTGTTCTCGTACAGGTCCGGAAGGAGTTTGAACTCGAGTGCGTTGACACGGCGCTTGGTCGTCTCGATTTCCTGGAGCATCTTCTTCATCGCCGTTTCGACTTCGGCGGCGAGGATAATGCTCTGGAGGAGGTCTTCGTAGGCCTCGGCGGCCTCGTCGATTCGCGCGGTGGTTCCCATGATCCCGTATCCACGCTGATCGAGCGTTTTCGTGACGCGTGAGGATTCGATCTGTGGCACGACGACGCCCATGATGTTTTTCGACTCCGTCGTAATCTCTGGGTGTTCCTGTAAGGCCGCGGCGGCACCGCGAACGGCCACGTCACCCTCCATCGCACGTGCCATGTTGATCTTCTTTTGGGCACGTTCGTAGTCCGCAGACAGCTCCCCACGGACGTCCTGGGCCTGGTCCAGAATGTCCATGAATTCCATGATCAGCCCGTCACGTTTCTTCTCGAGCGTCCCGTGACCACGCTCGGACAGGTCGATGCGATCTTCGATCTGCATCAACTCTTTCCGGGTTGGTTTGACGTCCTTGGCCATCTTGTGGAGGGCTTGCGCCCGCAGTCGGATAACTGTTTACAGTTTCGTCCAAGCGGCTCAGCGAACCCCTACCTGCCCGAATACTCGCGCTTCACACCGCTCGAGGTCCCGCGCGAGGGACGAAAAGCTCTCGAGTGCCGGATCGTCCGGTGCGATGTCACGAAGCGGATGGCCCAGTTCCTGGGCGTTGGCGATCGCTGTCCGATCCTCGAGGACCGTGACGGGTGCGCCAAACGCGCGCTCGACGCGTGCGGTGACACCCGACTCGAGTGGGGTGGAGACGCGGTTGAGCACGACTGCACCGATGGCAGTTTCGAGACGGCGTGCCAGTGCTCGAGTTTGGGTTGCGTCCGTGAGTGCTACCCGTGTTGGCCTCGTCACCAGGACAGCACTGTCGGCACACGAGAGGGCCATCCCCACGTCACGAGCCAGACCAGCAGGACAATCGAGGACGACCCGACCACACCGGCTCTCGAGACGGGAGAGGACAGTCGGCAGGCCCTCGAGCGTGGCCGCCCGTGCACCGGCCAGTGTCCGTCCACCGGGGACGACGCGAACGGAACCAACCGCCCGTACGGCGTCCATCGGGGCTGCCAGACCGGCCAGAACAGCGTGCAGGTCCGGGGCCTCTGGCGACCCCACGGGTATGTCTGCTGTCGTGAGATCACAGTCGACGACGACGGCGTCGAGTTCGCGGGCCAGGTTGAGCGAGCACGTCGATTTGCCGACGCCCCCTTTGCCCCCGCAAACGGCGACGATCATGACTCGAGAGACCGGCGACCGATTACGCGACGGTCGGGTTGCCAGTCAGGAAGGTCGCCAAGACAGTCGTCGTGATGGGCGGTGTCGTGTCGGTCCTGTGGGTCGCTTTCCGAGCTGGTGTTGAGCCGTTCGTCGCCCATTACTCGCTCACTCGAGCACACCTCGAGTGGCTGCTCGAGCCAGGCCGATTCACCGTTGGTCGGCTGTCCCTCGGGCCCGCCAGCGACGGCGCACTTACTAGGGACAGGCGTCGCAAAGCCGACACCAACGGTACGCCCTGGCCGGACGGTTCCCTGCCAGTGGCGCCCGCTCCAGGCTGCTCGAGCAGTTGCCCTTCGGGGTGTCCAGGCAGCCTCAGGACAGCGACACCCGAGGGTAATTCGCTGTGGTGTCGAGGCGCTGTGTGTGACTGTCGCCGTGACGAACGCGACCGTACTGGTGACCGAAACCGCCGTCTCCAGAGTGACCGCCGAAGACGGCATCGTTATCGTACCTCCGCAGGCCTGGTGGTCTGATCGTCACTCGAGTGCGGGTCTCGAGCCTGGTCTGCAGGCTGCTCGAGAACGTACACCGTGTCACCCGGTTCGACCGGTTCGTTCCCCGCAGGGAACGCGAGTGGCTCCTCACCGGGGCGCTGTATCGCGAGCACTCGCCCGGGAAGCCACTCGACGAACTCACCGGCGAGTGCATCCGCGTCCGTGACCCGATAGCGCTCGACACACACCGAAGACCTTCGGAGAGCCGAAAGGAGTGCCTGCCGGTCGTTCCGCGGCGCCGAGACCGTCGTTATCCGACAGTGCTCCGCCTCGAGGGCCACACCGCGAGCGGTCTCGGGTTCGAACAGGATCGTTAGCCAGTCCTGGCTCTGTATATGGATCGTCCCAACACCAGCGAGTCGGGGTTCCTCACCCCCGGTCGTCCACACCTCGACTGGGCTACCGGCCCCGGAAGACGACGCATAGGTGGCCTGCATCGAAAGGGCGACCAGGCCCGGTGGAATTGCGTGACTACAGCCCGTCGGCGCACGCCCGACCGCAAGCCGCGTAACAGTCCCCTCGGAATCGAGGTCACACTCGACGTGGTCGAGGTCGAAATCCGCTTGCAACCGGCTCTCGAGGCGGCGTTCCCGTGCCCGATCGTCGAGTCGGCGGGGAAGGAGTACCCGTTTACCGGAGAGTGCATCCCTGGTTTCAGGATCAACCGGGCAGCTATCGTGGACATCGTCGATTCGGTCTGGAAGCGTGAGGGCGACCCACGCCCCATCCGGGCCGCGACGGGTTGGCACGAGTGCATCCTGCTCGGGTGGTGAGTTCTCGGCGACGCGACGGGCGAGGTGATCGCCAAGCCACCAGCCACCGACGCTGGTGGCGGTACCAGTGGCGAAGACGCCGAGTATCAGTACACCACTGGCGTAGCCAACCAGTGGAGCCGGCTCGAGCAATACCCCATGCCTGAGGGCATCGAGCGTGAGCAAGAGAGCCGGGAACGTCCATCCGACCAGTACGGCCGTCCCCGGTGGAATCGAGTGCCTCGTCGTCCAGCGATAGCTAACCGCCACCCCCATGGCGATGACGCCTGCGAGTAACGCGAAGCCGACGATGGTCAAAATGGCAGCCTGTGTCCACCCTGAAACGGCGCCAGTTTCCAGCATCATTGCGCTTCCTCCGTGAGCGTGGAGGTGGCTAAAGGACCTGACGGCGGTGACTGGTGGCCCTCGAGCGCGGAACCCACCGTCCTCGATGCATCGTCCCCGTGAGCCTGGTCGAACACTGTCGCAATCGCCTCGGGTGGACCCGCTACCAACAGCGTCCCGGAGAACTGTTCTCCCGTGATCGAGCCAAAGGTCCATCCCGGTTCCTCGGATTTGGCCTCAGCCTCTGGACGCCGTGCGAGCACGGAAACCGACGGCGTGTCTCCCAACCTGTCGACCACAGCCGGCGTCGCGTTTTCACGTCGAATCACCAGCCCGGCACGCTCGAGCGCCGCGACAGCCTCGAACGCACCTGTCGTCCCAGCCGGCAACACGACGAGTCGCGGCTCCGGAGTGGCAAGTAGCGATCCTGCATCTCCAGCTGAGACGGCGACCGTCACCGACGGCGTTCTCTGCTCTCCAGTCTCGTCGCTGTCGACACCGAGGACCCGCCCCTCGAGCGTCTCCGCCGTGCAGATGACGCCGACACGATCCCCCTCGTCGAGGGTCGGGGGCACAGGGGTTTGTAGCGTGAACGCGCGCCAGCCGTCGGGCACGCGCTCAGCCAGGTGTCCTGGTCTTGCGGCCACAGCAAGCCTCAAGGTTCCCTGTGGGTCGATCGTGGGAACGACGTGTTCGAAATTAGAGCCTGTCTCGAGCCGATCACTGAGGCGCGTCTCGAGCGCACTGATCGGCAGATCAGCTGGCAGTCGCCAGCTCGAAGCCTCGAGTGTGCGTCTCCGAGCCGCCTCGAGTGGCGAGAATCCGTCGACCGTGGTCACCGACTCGGGCGACAGGGAAACGTATCCAAGCGAATCGGCGTCGGCCGTGACTGCCGCTGCAAGTGGCTGCCCGTATGCCACCGAATCATCCCTGTTTCGACGAACCGTTCGCCCAAGCTGGTCGCCCTGACTGTGCCCGTACACCGTGAGGAGGATGACGACCGACCCAACGAGGGTTCCGATCAACGCGCCTGCAAGCGAGGGGTGTACCACCTCGAGGTGAACGGTTCCGGCCACGGCAACGCATAGCGAGGCGACGACAACGACGACAGTCGGCACGGAACGGTCGTACTGGTACCGATAGACGGCGCTACCCACGCCAGCGAGAGCCGCGAGAACGGTACCGAAGAGTACCCCAAACGCGATGGCGAGCAAGACGGCCACTGGAACCGACATGGGCCACGCTTCCCCCGTGATCGTATATAAACGCGGAGCTGCCCTCGAGCCCAGGTTTATATGTGGGCGGGCGGCCAGCCGACGCATGACGTTCGTGATCGGCCACGGCGACGCGAAC
>LFFM01002537.1_pt1 | contig 11993 bp, 10 predicted proteins | sample 643131 | NCBI WGS metagenome assembly LFFM01 (sample SAMN03777445, study PRJNA286221) | soda lake metagenome | biome: soda lake; feature: Kulunda steppe; material: water; isolation source: sample Tc-Br brine of Tanatar trona crystallizer | place: Russia: Kulunda steppe | collected 2011-07
CAGGAGACGCTGATTTTCGCTGATGAATACAAAAGCACGCTGATTAAAACCATTTAAAATAAAATTTTATAAACAACTATTTTTAGTTCTTGATTCTAATCTGCGTTAATCGGATTTTATCACCCCAGGAGTACTTCCTCAGTCGACAAAAAACGTCTCCTTCAGGGCGCTGTGTTTATCTGTGTAAAACGCTCTTGAGCTTGATTTTTATTTTATCATAATCAAAACTTATTTCCACCTATACATTTTTTACGCTATCTCAAACAAACACCTACACATTTTTTTAACTACTAAAACGTAGTTAGAAAAATGTTTTATTTAAGCAAAATATCTTTAATTTGTTGATAAATCTGGCCTTGCTTAGATAATATAAAATCTCGCGGAAAATATAAATTTTTTCTAGCTTTTTTCTTACCCGCAATAGAATTTACTAATTCTGAAAGTTCAGATAGCTCTACTTGTTTACCATTGACTTTTTCTAAATAAATTGGCTTTTTATCACTAGTTTCAGGGCGATAATAATCATAAGGTACATCACTAGGAATATCTACTTTTAAATAATACTTAGGATTAATACCTACTTTTTTAAATAAAAATTTTAATTTCTCTATTTCTTTATCGCTCAGTTGATAATCATTTGTTTTAAATAATCTGCGACTTAAAATTCTATTACTTAAATCAGATAAAATCGAATCTGAATGATGCTGCCACTGACTAAACAATGAATAAATTAATGGCTCATCAAATTTAAGATAATCTGTTATGTTTAACTCTCCAGAAAAAAGATTTTTAACAGGTGGTGGCAAATAGAGTTTTTCTCCAGCCTTAAATAAATCTTTGGCCCTTTTAAATAATTTTTTTAATACTATTTCTGCACTTCTAGTAGTCGGATGAAAATAAACCTGCCAATACATTGCATAACGGGCCAATATATATGATTCAACTGAATGCATTCCATTTGCTACAAAAAATAATCCATCTTTATTTACTTCCATGACTTTTATAATTCGTTCTAAATCAAACTCACCATAATTTACCCCAGTAATTTTAGAATCTCTTAATAAATAATCCATTCTATCTACATCAATCTGACTAGAAATTAAATCATTAATTAAATTATTATTATGCTCTCCCATTATCATCTTAGCTATATCAGCAGCAAAATATTTATCTTGCTGCTTTAAAATATTATTTATTTGACTATCACCTAAAATTATTCTTTTTCCCCACTGCTCATGACCTAACTCAAATAATTCTTCTAAAGAATGAGAAAAAGGCCCATGACCAATATCATGCAATAAAGCTGCAGCCTTAGCTAATAATTGTTCCCTCTCAGTTAAAAAAAGTTTATTCTTTTTTTCTAATCTTTCTAAAACTAAACGCATAATTTCATAACTACCTAAAGAATGAGTAAATCGACTATGTTCAGCACCATGATAAGTCAAATAAGATAATCCTAATTGCTTAATCCGACGCAATCTTTGCATCTCATAACTATCTATCAACTCTAAAATAAGCGGCTCATAAACATAAATATGATCATGAACTGGATCTTTAAAAACTTTTTCTTTCATGATTGTAGTTTTCATCTCCTTTTAAATAAAACTTTAGACTACTAATAAAATAAAAACTGCCACCTTAAGCAAGATGGCAGTTATAAAAAATTATTCTTCTGCTTGTGGGTCAAAAGTTCTTTGGGCTAATTCTTCATTAAGCATATAAATAGCTGCACCATCATCAGATATTCTCTCTAACTTATTTATAAGCTCATCCATTGATGCTTCTTCTTCAACCTGTTCTTCAATAAACCAATTTAAAAAGTTAACAGCAGCATAATTTTTATCTGAATGTGCTATATCCATTAACTGATTAATCCTTTTAGTAATAAATTTTTCATGTTCTAAAGCATACTCAAAAGCTGCTTGAGGAGAATCAAAGTCATTTTTAGGATCACCTAGACCTTTTAACTTAACCACAGCTCCTAATTCATCAATAAAATGAGTAAATTTTTCAGCGTGGAATCTCTCCTCTTCAGCTTGCACCTCAAAAAAGTGAGCAAACCCTTCTAAATCTTCAGCTCTAAAGTAATTAGCAATCGCCAAATAATAATGAGCTGATTCATACTCAAACTTCACCTGTTTATTTAACTCGGTTAACAATTCATCAGAAATCATAATTTATTCCTCCTTATATTTTTAAATACTTATTGATTTTTATCTTTTAAATTTTTTGACCTTACACTTCACACTTTTATATATGATAAGGCTCACCTTTATTAATCTTTACCGCTCGATAAATCTGCTCCATCATAATTAAACGTACCATCTGATGGGTAAAGGTCATAGTCGATAAGCTAAGCTTATAATCTGTAGCCTTAATTAAATTATCATGCAAGCCTAAAGCTCCACCAATTATAAACTGAAATTTACTATAACCTCTTAATTTTAAATTATTAATTGATTTAGCTAAACCTTTAGAAGTCATAGGTTTTCCAGTTGGGTCTAATGCTAAATTATAAGCTCTATCATCTAATTTAGCTATTAAACTATTAGCCTCTTTTTCTTTTATCTTATTTTGCTCAGCTTGACTTAAATTATTAGAAATTCTTTTTGCGCTTACTTCTGTAATCTTAAATTTAACGTGTTTATTTAATTTCTTTTTAAATTCAGAAATTCCTTGTTTTAAATAACTTTTTTTCATTTTTCCTACTGCTATAATTTCTACTTTCACACTAACAACTCCCAATTAAATTTGATACAACTTGCTTACTTGATTTTGACAAGCAAAATCAAGTTGAAGATCTTTATCAATCTCCATTCCTGCATCAGCTAACATATTCTTAATTGTTAAATAAGCTAGCTCAGGTATATTATTATCTTGGCTAAGATGGGCCAACAATATTTTAGTCGTCGAATTTTTAACTAAATCAACTACAGCTGCTCCAGCATCATCATTTGACAAATGACCCTTAGCACTCATAACACGCTTTTTTAAAGACCAAGGATACGGGCCAATCTTTAGCATCTCTAAATCATGATTTGATTCTAAAACAACCAATTCAGCCCCTTTAACCGCATTTTTAACCTCAGAAGTAATCTCACCTGTATCAGTAGCAACTGACAACTTAGAATCTTGATAACAAATACTATAACCAAAAGGTTGTTTGGCATCATGAGAGATACTAAAAGGAGTAATCTTCATATCCCCTAAAATAACATCCTCTTTAGTAATTATATTTTTATTAGCAGAAGTTAGTTTCCCTAATTTATCGTTGGCCCCTTGCCAAGTCCCTTGACTAGCATAAATAGGTACATCACACCTTCTAGAAATAACTCCAGCCCCTTGAATATGATCACTATGTTCATGAGTCAAAAAAATAGCATCAATCTCATCAACCTCAACATTTACTTGATTTAAACGCTTATTAACCTCTTTACCACTTAAACCAGCATCTATAAGTAATTTTTTCTTTTCAGTAGCAACATAAATTGCATTACCTGAACTACCACTCGCTAAAACACAAATATTTAATTTTGAAATAAAAACACCCCCTGTATTAATTGACAATGAACAATTGACAATTGACAATCGCTTTTTATTATCTAATTCCTTATTCCTGAAATCAAAAGTTTTCTTTTAGCCGAATACCTTCGCCGAGATTACTACTGAAACATTTAATATTTAGTAAAATTAAAAAAAGGGTTTTTACCCTTAAGCTTGAATTATAAATATAAGCAATTAATATAATATGAAGATATAAAAATATTACTTATTATTTTTATTATAGCATATATTAAAGAAGATGTTTATTAAAATTTTGAATTATTTAGGAGGGCAAGTATGAACTTTCAAGAATTTAAAGAAAAAGTATCACGCGAAATCGGTATGAATCTTGCTAGTTATAAGGAAAAAAGGGTTAAAAGAAGAACTAATAACTTTATGAAAAAACATAACATTCCTGACTATAAAGCTGGATTGAAAAAAATAAAAAGAGAGCAAAAATTTAGACAACAATTTCTAGAACATATGACAATTAACACTTCAGAATTTTTCCGTAATCCTGCTAATTTTGATTATTTAAAGAATACAATATTACCAGAACTATTTAAAAAAAATAGAAAAGTTAAAATCTGGAGTGCTGCTTCTTCAAATGGCTGTGAAGCTTATACAATAGCTATTATTTTAAAAGAAATGGGGATAAAAGCTAATCAATTTGAATTAAAAGCTACTGATATAGACCCTAGCATTTTAAAAGAAGCTCGCCGAGCTAGATATAAAGATAATGCTTTAAAAAAGATGGATGACTCCTTAATTAATAGATATTTCACTAAAGCAGGCAAATATTATCAGTTGAAAAAGGAGATTACACAAACAGTAAATTTTTCTCACTTAGACCTGCTTAAAGATAGCTATGATGATAATATAAATTTGATTTTATGTCGTAATGTCTTTATTTACTTTACTAAAAAAGTTAAAAATAATTTAACTCTTAAACTAAGCAGTGCTCTAGCTAAAGAAGGTATCTTATTTTTAGGTAATACAGAATATTTACTTAACCCAGAAAAATTTAATTTAGAAAAAGTACACACTTCCTTTTATCGTAAAATAGATTAAAGCTTATATTCTTTTAGTTTTTGTGCTAAATATTGAGGTACTAAAGCAGTTACTTCAATTCCTCTTTTTGTATATTCTTCAGCTAAAACTTTACCCTTTTTATGGAGTTGGTCAAGTAAATTAGCACTTTCATAGTCCAACTCCAAATCTATCATTTTCATATTTTTCTTTATGATTTGTGATACTTTATACAATAATTGTTTAATTCCTTTAGCTTCAGTTGCTGAAATTATAATACTATCTGGATACTCTTTTTTTAATGACTCTATTTTATTATCACTAATTAAATCTCGTTTATTAAACACAGTTATAATTTCTTTATCCATCACTTCAAGTTCAGCTAAAACTTGATAGACCACTTTCATCTTCTCTTCAATTTCTTCAGAACTAGCATCAATAATATGTAATAGAATTTTTGCTTGTTTTACTTCTTCTAATGTACTTTTAAAAGCAGCTACTAATTGATGAGGTAAACGTCTAATAAAACCTACTGTATCAGTAAATATGATATTTCTACCAATAGATTCTAATTTCACCTTGCGCAAAGTCGAATCTAAAGTAGCAAATAATTCATCTTTAACCTTAACTTCTGCTCCAGTTAGTGAATTTAATAAAGTTGATTTTCCTGCATTAGTATATCCTACAAGTGCAGCTATAGGGTCTTTTCTTTGTTTTCTTTGTTGCTTACGATTTGTTTTAATACTTTCTAACTCTTGCTTTAATTTATGAATCCTCTCTCTAATACTACGTCTATCTATCTCAAGCTTTGTCTCACCTGGACCTCTAGTCCCAATTCCAGCTCCTAAACGTGATAGTTGCTTTCCTTTACCTGTTAAACGAGGTAGTAAATATTCTAATTGGGCTAATTCTACTTGTAATTTCCCCTCTTTAGTATTAGCATGCTGAGCAAAAATATCTAAAATCAACTGAGTGCGATCAATTACTTTAACAGCTAGTGCATTCTCTAAATTACTATGTTGTACTGGAGAAAGATCATCAGCAAAAATTATCATATTAGCTTGCTTTAACTGAATTTTTTCTTGTATCTCTTTAACTTTACCCTGGCCAATATAATAATTTGCATTAATAGAATCTATCTTTTGTACTACAACTCCTTTGATTTTAACTCCAGCTGTTTGAGCTAAACTTTTCATTTCTTCTAATTCATCAACAAATGGAGTTACTATAATCGCTAAATCAAGATTTTTTCTTGCTATTTGATAAGTTTCAACTTTAGCTAGCTTATTTTCAGCTGCTTCAATTAAAAACTGAAAATCATAATCTATTACTTTTTCTAAGTCTTTAAACTCCTCTATTTTCCAACTCTCTAACTGACCTGCTTTTATTTGAGGCAAATATAGCTTATAACTTTGTAGTGATTCAACTACTAATACGTTATCTAATCTATATTTTAATAATATATTTTCAAGACTAAGCTTTAATTTTTTTCTCTTTAATACTAATAGCCTAATGCCTGCTAATCTTTTTTGACTTTTTCTTAGCTTAGCTTCTTTAATAAAATCTTTAGAAAAATCACTAGTAGTAGCAATTACTTTGCCATTTCTTTTAATTAATATAAATAAGTTTTCACTTTCAATCTTGCTATACTCTTCTATAAAATCTTTTGTTATTAATTGATTTGCTGGTAGTTGTAATTTCTCAAAAAAATCGAAATCCATTATTTTACCTCCCCAAAAAATATAAAAAGCAGGAAAGCAAAAGCCTTCCTGCAAATAATTTTATACTTTAAATTCTTCTATTAAATCTTCTAAGCGTTTTGCTTTTTCTTCTAACTCCTTAGCAGTATCTTTTACATTGCCAGACCTTCTTTCTAACTCACTAACTACATTTACTACTTCCGAAGCACTCTCAGCTAACTCTTCAGTTGCAGCACTAGTATCTTCCATTTGTAAAGCAGTTTCATTAGTAGCTTCTTGAATACCTACAAAAGCTTTTCCAGCTTCATTGATTACTTCTTCACCTTGCTCTACTTCTTGAGTTCCGCTCTTGATTGCATCTACAGCCTTGTCAGATTCTGTTTGTGTCTCTTCTACTAGACCTGAAATCTTTTCAGCTGCCTCAGCAGATTGACGAGCTAAATCTCTAATTTCATCTGCTACTACAGCAAAACCTTTGCCAGCCTCCCCTGCTCTAGCTGCCTCAATAGCTGCATTTAAAGCTAGTAAGTTTGTTTGCTCAGAAATATTAGTGATTAAATCAACTATCTCGCCAATTTGAACTGATTTATCATCAAGCTGATCAATTACCTCAACTGATTGATTTACTGTCTTTTTAATTTTATCCATTTGCTTAATCACTAGTTCAATTGACTGATTTCCATCTTTTACTATATTAGTAGTTTCATCTGCCATAGTAGCTACTTGTTCACTACTAGCAGATACTTCTTCAGTAGAAGCCGAAATCCTATTAACCTCATCTAAAGTAGTATCTACATCTGAAATGAAAGAATCAGATATATTAGTTAACTCGCTACTAGAATTATTTAAACTTTCAATTACTGTTTTTATCTGATTAATTAAGCCCCTTTGACTTTTTACTAATTTATTATAACTAGTTGCTAAAACTCCTAATTCATCATTACGGTTAATATCTATAGTAGCTTTAAAGTCTCCACCAGCTAACCTTTCCATACCACTAGTTATTGCACCAATTGGTTTAGAAATACCTTTAGCAAATAAAATAGCTACTATAGTTACAATTAAAATAGCAATAACTATAGCTATAGTTATCATAGTTCTTAAAACATTCATTGGCATTCTAATTTGATCTTCAGGTACTTCTACTATTATGTTCCAACCCATAGGATGGACTCGACTAAAAAAAGCAACTCGCTTTTGACCGTCTCTTTCAAAATTAACCTGTCCACTAGCACTAATTCTTCGGGCGAATTCATCATCAATTATTTCTTCATCCTCATCTTCTAAATCCTCTTCTACATCAGAACGAAACTGATCTTCTTCTATTGCTTGAATTTCTTGATAATATTCTTTATCAGCTAAATTATCATCTTCATCTAACTCAGTTTCACCATCAGCAGTTACAATTGCTATGCGATCTTCATCATCCACTAAATAAACTCTACTTTCAAAACCTAAAGGCATAATCACCTGCTGGCGAGTAGATTCAAGTTGTTGTTCTAAATCAGTCATAGACCACATTAACATTTGTGACTGGTCAGCCTGAGCTAAATTTCCACCTAAATTATCTTCGACAATATCAAACGTCCTTACAGCAATCTGTCTAGGAACAATTGCTAATTGCGTTTCTGATAAGTCCAAAATAAAATCGCTAGAAAATGTATATGATGATATACCTAAAGCTAAAATCAATAAAACTGTAACTCCTAAAAATACAGCTAAAAGTTTAGCAAAGATGCTTGAAAATACTTTCACCCCTTTAATTCGAGCAATAATTTTTTTGATTAGTTCCACTATTTTCACCCCTTAAAAAAATTTAATAGATACTAAGTCATTAGAAAGTTCAATCTAAAAGTGAAAGCTAATTATATGCTTATAATCTTATTATATAAAACAATAAAAACTATACTTCATTTTTTATTTGTTTTTAAAGCTCTACTTAATATATGTTTCTACATATTTATATGAATTCCTGCATAAAATTTTTATTATAAAAATTTAATTTGATAAATGATAAGTTAAACTAATTAGTCCTGTTGAAAGATCTTCATTTCTAACTTTGACCTCCTGGGGCAGTTTTAAGTGTATTGGAGCAAAATTCCAAATTGCCTTTACTCCTCCTGCAACCAATTTTTCAGCTATATCTTGTGCTACTTTAGCTGGCACTGCCAAAATTGCAATTTTTATTTCCTTTTTCTTTACTAGCTCAAACATTTGCTTAATATCATAGACTTTAATTTCTCCAAAACTTTCTCCTATTTTTTCTTCAGCTGCATCAAATACATAATTAATATTTAAATTAAGCTTTTTAAAACCTTTATAATTAATTAAGGCTCGACCTAAATTACCTGCTCCTACAGCGACTATTTCCCATTTTTGATTAAGCCCTAAAATCTTTTTTAAATTTTTTAATAATACATCTATCTCATAACCAACTCCTCTTCTTCCAAACTCACCATAATATGATAAATCTTTTCTAACTTGAGTTGAAGGGATAGCTATTCTTTCACCTAATTTTTTTGAAGAAATAACTTTTACATCCTGTTTTTTAAGTTCTTCTAAAGTTCGATAATAAACAGGTAATCTTTCAATAGTAGTCTTTGGAATCTTTTTATATTTAGACATTTCACAAACACGCCCTTTCGAATTTATAATTACTATATGTTTAAAAACACTAAGTAATACTTGACTATTGCTTTATTTTATTATAATCTTTAATTTAGAAATATTCAAATAATTTATTATTCTAGGAGGATATAAACATGACTTCACAAATTGATCCAGTAGCTTTTAGTGTTGGCCCATTAACAGTTCATTGGTATGGAATTTTAATAGCTTTAGCATTTTTAGCTGGACTCACAATTGCAAGCTTTGAAGCTAAAAGAAAAAATCTTAATCCGGAAATTATAATCGATATGATTCTTTGGATGTTTCCCTTTATTATCATTGGCCTTAGACTTTATTTTGTTTTATTTAACTGGGAATATTACAGTCAAAACCCAAGACAAATTTTTGCTATCAGAGGTGGAGGATTAGCAGTTCATGGTGCCTTATTTGCATGTATTCTAGTAGCTATTGTATTTGTTAAGAAAAAAAATATTTCTTTTTGGCTATTAGCTGATTGTACAGCCCCAGGAATTATTTTAGGCCAAGCGATTGGGCGTTGGGGTAATTTTATCAATCAAGAAGCCTATGGGGGAATAGTAAGTCGTAGTTTCTTAGAAAGCTTATATCTACCTGAATGGATTATTAACCAGATGTATATCAATGGTAACTATCATCACCCTACGTTTTTATATGAATCAATCTGGAATTTATTAATCTTCATTTTTCTTTTCTTTTTCTGGAAAAAACAAGATTTCCTTAAGCGTGGCGATGTATTTTTAACATATTTTGCTTTATACTCCTTGGGCAGATTTTTTATTGAAGGATTACGTACTGACAGTTTAATGTTAGGCGATATTAGAGTAGCTCAATTAGTAAGTGTTATTTTAATTATAGTTTCTATTAATATTTCAATCTATAATCATCTAGAAAGTAAATAATACCCCCTTAAAATAAAAAAATTCTCTCAAACGAGAACTTAAATTCAAACTTATATTTATTTAATACTTCAAATTATCTGACCTTAACTTTGAACTTAATGTTCTTGAACTTAACTTTACACTTGAAATGGTGGCAAGACCCGGATTCGAACCGGGGACACGAGGATTTTCAATCCACTGCTCTACCACCTGAGCTATCTCGCCATACTATTAAATTGCTTGCGGGAATCGGATAAAATCTTTAAATCTTTTGAATTTCAATTATCAATTTGAAAATGGTGGGTCATGGAGGAGTTGAACCCCCGACACCCTGATTAAAAGTCAGGTGCTCTACCAACTGAGCTAATGACCCATATCACTCACAGTTACTAATTTTATAACAATTATTCTTTTTTGTCAATAGTTTTTTTAAATTGACAGCGTCAATCCACCTATACTTTTTTTACGCTATCTTAAAATTATAATATTATTAAGAATTGCAAAAAAATAAGTCTTTGATAAAATATCAAAGACTTATTTTTTATATTTATTTATCCTTTAGTAGCTCCAGCAGCTAATCCACCGACAAAATATTTCTGCATCGATAAGAATAAAATCATAATTGGAACTCCTGACAATAAAGCTCCGGCCGAAAACATAGTCCAAGCTTGAGTAAATTGATCATTTACCATATTATACAAGCCTAAAGCTAGAGTATATTGACGACGACCACTTAATAAAATATTTGCCAAAACAAAGTCATTAAAAGGACCAACGAAAGTTTTCATAGCTACCACAGCTAACATCGGTTTAGCTAATGGCAACATAATCTTCCAAAAAATCTGAAATCTATTAGCCCCATCAATTACAGCAGCATCTCTTAAGCTATCAGGCACCGTATCAAAGTATCCTTTTAATAACCAACTAGAAAAAGGAACACCCCCACCTAAATAAAAGATTAAGATTCCACGATGGGTATTAGTTAAACCCAACATACTTAAAAAAGCATAAATAGCTACCATCGCCATAAATACTGGAAACATTTGCACTAACAACATTAACATCAAACCATATTTTCTACCCCAAAATTTAAATTTAGAAAAAGCATAACCAGTAGTAGCAGTTAATAATACAGTTAATATTGAAGTTGCAACAGCTAATTTTATTGAATTCCAATACCAACGAAAGAACGGAAAGCTTTGACTAGTAAATAAATCTCTAAAATTATCTAAAGTAGCCTCAGGAGGAATTATACTTCTTGTAGACAATACATTATGTGGATTAATTGCTGAACTTACAATCCAAACTACTGGATACAAAGCAACTATAATACCTATAAATGAAATTATATAACGCATTGCCATCTCTAAACGTCTTTTTGTTTTTATCTGCATTAATAATCTACCCCTTCCTCTTTAAAGGCTTTAGTTCTACTGAATTGATAAGCACTAAAACCAGCTAGAACAATGAAAATAACAATTGAAACTGCAGCTGCTATACTATATTGTTGAGCATCAGCTGTTAACTTATAAATCCAAGAAATTAAAATATCAGTAGACCCTGCTTGTAAATCCATAGGTGGAAAACCAGCAGGTCCACCACCAGTTAGTAAGAATACAATATTAAAATTATTAAATTGAAATGCAAACTGCATAATTAATAATGGCGTTAACTGTCTTAAAACTAATGGCAAAGTAATTGATTTAAATTGTTGAAATTTAGTTGCTCCATCAACTTCAGCTGCCTTATATAAGTTCTTATCTATACTCTGTAAAATTCCTAAACAGACTGCCATACAGAAAGGAAAAGAAATCCATAAGTTAACCCCAATAACCGAAACCCGGGCCCAGAATGTCTCTCCTAACCAATCAATCCTTTCAATCCAAAATGCATGGTCTATACCTATGTTGTATAAGATATTATTCACACGTGATAAAAATCCAACATTTATATGAGTTAATATCCTATTTATATGGCCAAATTCTACATTTAATAGACCATTCCAAATTAAAAGCGTGACAAACGGAGGTATAGCCCACGGAACTAATAATATAGTTCGAATAATATTACGACCTTTCATTTCCTTTTTATCTAAAATAATAGCTAAAAAGAGTCCTAAAGCATAAGTTAAAAAGGTAGTTAATAATGCCCAAACTACTGTCCAACCAAAAACTCTAAAAAATGTTCCACGAGCAAA
>LFFM01002538.1_pt1 | contig 11991 bp, 9 predicted proteins | sample 643131 | NCBI WGS metagenome assembly LFFM01 (sample SAMN03777445, study PRJNA286221) | soda lake metagenome | biome: soda lake; feature: Kulunda steppe; material: water; isolation source: sample Tc-Br brine of Tanatar trona crystallizer | place: Russia: Kulunda steppe | collected 2011-07
GGCGGGTTTGAGGTCGACGCTACACTCGTCACCGACCGCGTTAACGGTCACGTCTGCGAGGTCGGAGCCACCGTCGACGATGGGGCAGTCCCACTCGCGGCCGGGTTCGATGTCGAGGTCAACCCTGAGCCGTTGAGCAGAACCATCATCAGAAGCGCCGGCCATGGCTATAGATTTTCGTTGTGGAATATATACCCACTTCACGATTATCCGATCTCGAAAATGACCTCTATAATTGGTACCCCGTCTTACCGACGCGTGGCTCTAGGGTGTGACAGCAAGGTCGGAGACGGCACGTCCGTATCCACAATCCAGCGCGGGTGAGAGACTCGTCCGACGTCACGACGAGGTCCGTGTCGGCGACCGACTTGCACACGTCATTAATCGATCGTGTTGCGTGTCGTGTCATAATAAAAAATCGGGTGAGAAATTGAATGATGTGGGGCAATTGCAGACAGTGTTCAAATACGGATTAAAAATGAACCGGTGTATTTTGAATCGGTCTATGTGTAATGAATGTTTTTCCTGCGTGTCTGGACAAATTTGCGGTGAATTTTGTGGATCAAAAAGTAACGCTGTGGATGTCGATGAAGCTCTGTCCCCAATTTCGTTTGACCTACTTATATTTCTAACATATAGTTTTGCTTTTTGATAAATTTGGCGTCAATCGGATTAAATCTACTGTTCATAATTGAATTTATAAGACTGATCTACAGCCGGAATCTGGTCGAGGTCCACACGTTGCGGTTGATGAGACCGTGATCTAGCTTGACAATGAACGATATTGACTGTCCGATGCCGTCAACCGAACTGATCAATTCTTTGTTTTAACGCTTGAGACGGCAATTTTAGATGAAATCATGGATCTTTTTTGTGGAGCTTCGGGAAAGCACGATGTGTATGGTGTGATATTTTTTTTGTTGCTAGCGTGGTTCCACTTCGGCGAGCCTGGTACAACTATAAATTTATATTCAAACACAAATAGTACAAATTAAAAATACTGGCTAGTATACTTTTGTGGGGTAATCATAAATCTGTCTATTTCCCAAACTGTTTCAGCGGTGCTAACTCAGAGGCTGCTAACGAGTGGCTGAGACCATTGGTCTTCACATAGAATCACCTTATGTGAACACTACTCTAGATCCAACACATACATTTTTACACCCAGTGACCGATTAGCTAACATATGCCAAAAAAGAACCCGTCTAGACATACTTCTTCCAATGAGTTCGATCTTAGCCTGTCATATGCAGATATCGACGAATCCGACAGATCAAAAGAGAGCCTCGACGATAAATTTCGAGATGCCTCCGGATCTATGATCAACTGGACCGAAGCTGGATTCGTCTTTCTCCCAAACAGAATAAAATATCTGGCTATCGTGCCATCCATTGAGATTGCAAAAAAAGAGTTTGAACCGAATGAAATTGTAACATTTAATATTGTTTTTCGGAACCGATTGCCGTTCCCTATCAAAATACGAACAGAAAGTAAATTACCATGGAGTTGGAGCATCAATAACGTGGAAAAAGCATCTCATTACGTCGATTTTGACCCTTCCAGCGAACAGGGTACATTTATTTTAGAACGGTCGGAAAGGCGCTCATACACGCGTAAATGGTCTCAGAAGTTCAGAGTATCAAAATCGAAATGGGAAGACGCTATGAACGGCGAGTACGAACTAAGCGCTTGGATCAATGTTCCGGATCCGCAGTCTAAGGGACTTCAAGCTAACACGTCGTTTGTCATTGGTTGACCCATATTTGATGTGCGTACGTTTGTAGGGCGCGAAACGTTGGTGTAATTCGTAGACATTGACCGGTGGTGGCCGCAAAATGGTACCTTGAGAAGTTTAGTATCTAATGTGAAAGACAAGTAGATGTCACGACTGTAAGGCTCATCTCTCTCCTCAATAAGTACACGTGAGGAGGTCGTTAGTGAGAAGCAGGAGTATCGGCTACTCTTTTATGAAGGTAATCCCGTCGGGATGTGTTCCGACATCGTATCGTTTCTCTTCAGTGAGTGTAGTCATATCGATCACAGAAATGTCGTTTGTTTTATTATTTGCGACATATGCGTACGAGCCCTCCTCGTTGAACGTTATCCCTCCTGGCCACACACCAACAGGAATCCGTTTTACTTCCCACGGACGCGTCTCGCCCTGCTCGATGCGAACGGTTCCCTGTACCCCTAGGTCTCGATCGACCTCTCTCGGCTGTTCGGTATCCAGTACCGAAATGGTCTGTGCATGTCTGTTAGGGATTAATGCATATTTCCCGTCTGGAGAAAAGACCATTCGAACAGGGCATAATCCCAGTTCACGTTCGTAAACCGTCTCTAACGTGTCGATATCAATAATGTGGAGATTGTTGTCGTCCTGATTTGCGACATACAGATGCTTACCGTTCGGGTGTACCCCGATCCCTTCGGGACCTCCCCCGACTGGGAAATGGTTGGTTATTTCCTCTTTATTTGGGTCGAACTCGGTGATATTGTTACTCCCGATGTTTGCAACGAACGCTCGATCCTCGTCGGGAGTGAACGAAATCATGTGAGATTTATTTTGATGCGTGGGGAGTATCGTCTCGATCTCGTGTGAGTCGACATTGATAACAAAGAGGTGGTCCGAATACGTTGAGGCTAAGTAGAGCTTATTACGCTTTTGTGACACGGCAAACCCGTGTGGGAACTCAAAGTCTGGATGCTCAATTGTATCAAGTATTTCATAGCTTCTGCTATCGACGACGTTTAGTTTGTTATCGAGTGAGCAAGATATGAATATTTTTTCGCCGTCCGGGGCAACTGCCACTTCGTGTGGGTTGTGATCAGTCTCAATAACGTCAATCGATTCGGTTTCAGTGTCGATGATCGATGCAGTATCCTCGTCTTTGTTGAGGGCGATTACCTTTCCAACCATAATTCTGCACTGACATCCACGATAATATATCTTTTGTTCTTTCAGTCATAGAATCGCTAAAAAAACCGATCTGGTGTATCCACACGTATTTTAGGGTGGGTGCCTAGCGTTAAAGATGAGCATGTCCAAAACTAGATTCAATCATGTAACAATCTATTGTAAGGATCGAGGAGAACTCGAACAATTCTATACCGAGGTGTTTGACCTAGAACGGGTACAGGAACCAAATCTCGGTAATCCGATCATCTGGTTGCGGTGCGGCGACCAACAGTTGCACATTGTCGAACGCGATACCCAGCCGCCGCAATACCATCACTTTGCATTAACCGTTGCTGATTTCGACCGTGTGTTTGAACTCGCGGTTGAGGGGGAATACTTCGATACTATTCTCGCACCGGATCACGGCCTTCCTATCTACGAACTCCCTGACGGGGCAGTACAGATGTACCTTCGCGATCCTGCCGGGAACCTGGTTGAAGTCGATCATCCCGATATCGACTCAATAGCCGAGAGCATTCGGAATCACGTTCAAAAAAGAAGCGACCGACACAAGCAATCGGATGCCCAGGCCGAAGCGACGTTGTTTATGAATACACGATAACTGGCCGCATTCCGGCGACTCTGTTTGGTGACACGGGCCTCTGTGTTTGTGGGATGGTGTAAATTTGGTTGTCTATCTTGACATTACCCTTGTATTTAAATATGATTGGGCTGTAGCAATATATATGTCGAACGAAATGAAAATCGACCACATCATGATCCGGGTAGAGGATTTGGATGAATCGATCGACTGGTATCAAACGCACCTCGATTACGAAGAAAAGCGTCGGTGGGAAGCGGATACGTTTACTAACGTGTTTCTTGGCCCAAAAAGCCCGAGTTCGAGCGGTGGCCTGCTTGAGCTGACGTACAATCACGATGGACGGAGCTACACAATGGGCGATGCATGGGGCCATATCGCCGTCAGAGTTCCGGAGGACGAGTTACAGTCGTCGTATGATGAGCTAACAGACAACGGCGTTACTGATTACCGGGATCCAGAATCGTGCGGCAATCGATATGCGTTCGTCAAAGATCCGGACGGACACGAGATTGAGATTGTCAAACGGGATTACGGCCCAAAATGGTCGATCGATCACGCGATGATTCGGGTAGAGGACGCTGACGAGGCACTTGGCTACTGGACACGTAAGTTCGAATACGAACATCAGCACAGATGGGAAGCCGATACGTTCGCGAACTTCTTTGTTGGTCCTCCAGATGCGCCCAAAGAGGCCGTGTCGCTAGAGCTCACTTACAACTACGATGGACGCTCTTACACGATGGGCGATGCTTGGGGACATCTCGCAATCGGTGTCAACGACCTTCAGGAATTTTGGAACCAGCTCATCGAACGGGAGTCTGAGGAGTACAGGGATCCCGAGTCGTGTGATAATCGGTACGCTTTCACGAAAGATCAAGATGGACATGAAATTGAGCTCGTGGTTCGGGACTAACGTACGATCGGCTCCCGGTTGCGGTTCCTCACGTTTAGACTCTGACATTGACGGTGGAACATCGCCCGATCAGATAGATACCAACTATAAGATGGCTACGAGAATTGGCTCCCAATCAAATGAGACTCTACAGTGACAAGCGTCATTTTCCCCCACGTCTCAGTGAATACGGGGTGACTGCGGTAAAACGATGGGTCTGTTTTTACTAGATTCTACAATCATAGGATGACTCGCGGTTTGTCTATCTCCTCAGGCCGGGTGGTCGTGTGCTATTTATCGAACCTACGGAGGAACTCGGCGGTTGTTCGTATTCCGTTTTGGAAGCAGTCGAGATCCAAATGTTCGTTCGGCGAATGATTCCCTTCATCGGGGTTCGCATAAGGGACCACCAGTACGGGTAATGCTAACTCATTTCTAAAATATCCTGCTGGAAGGCTTCCACCCATCAACGGCATTTCCACTGGCTCCAATCCCCACGCGGCACGTTGAGCCGATTTGATTCGGTCCGCATATGGATTGTCAAAGGGTGTTTGTACCGGTGGGAACGAACCCTTCTTAGATACCACGATATTCGGATTCTGTTTGTGTACTGCCTCAACAATTCGATCGAAGACTCGTTCGGGATCCTGATTTGGCACGAGTCGACAATCTAACTTTGCGGACGCTCGATGCGGAATTATCGTTTTACTTCCCTCCCCTCCATACCCCGCGTGGATCCCGTTTATTGTTAGTGTTGGTTCGAGCAATAACCGTTCATAGTAGTTTTTATCAGTAATAAATTCACGGACGCCAGTTTCTTTTTTTAATAGTTCTTGATCGACCGGTAGATTGGTTGCGAGTTCTTTTGCGGTTTCGCTGATGGAAATATCATTATAAAATTTGTCGATAGTGACTTGATCCCCCTCGAACAGGGACGACAGCGCTTCGACGAGTTCGTTCGCAGCGTTTGGGTTCGGTCCACCGTAATTTCCAGAGTGTAAGTCCATGTCCGCAGTTTTAAGCTCTAGTTCAAATTTCAGATTCCCACGGTTTCCGTATATAATCGTCGGACGTCTCGATGCATGCATCGGGCCATCAGATACGTACACTAGATCGACGTCCTCCAATTCGGATGGATCGTTTTGGAGATATCCGACCAGCCCTCTACTTCCGTTTTCTTCTCCGCCCTCTATCAAGAGTTTAATATTAACTGATAAGCACTCGCTACCGGCGTCTAACGCATCAACAGCAAATATGTGCGTCGTAAACTGTCCCTTGTTATCCCCGCTTCCCCTCGCGTATATTGAATTGTCTCGTATCGTGGGTTTAAACGGGGGTGATTCCCACTGGGCACTGTCTCCTGGGGGCTGAACGTCATAGTGGCCGTAAAACAAAATCGTAGGGAGCGACTCATCGATCACGCGGGATGAGTATATGAGTGGATATGTTTCGGTCTCGATTAAACTGATTTCAGTGAAATCCCGAGACTCAATCATATCCAACACCTTAATAGCACATTCTTCGACACCTTCCCCGGTTGCACTGATACTTGGCTGGGACAGCAAGCTAAATAACTCAGTGCGATATTCCTCGAAACTATTTTTTATGGTTTTTGATAAGTCGTTTGTCATTATCTTATAAGGGTGATAGCTAGTTTTTCGTCTATGACTATCTCTATGCCTCAAGTATATTGATTGTACCGGTGCAAAAATCGTTGACCCTCATTTTGTATCAGATCAAAAAATACATTCACAAAGTATCGGTTATCTATGTCTGTCACGTCGTTGTTTACACGGTCCTGAGGTTTTGAACGGAATTTCCAGTTGGCAGCTCCCACATTGTCTCACAGCGCCTGATAAAGTGGCCTCCAACTTGCTATGACTCTATCACGGCGCTCCGCGCAAGGCTGTACTTCGGGTTCGAGTGGCTTTCTCAACGATCACATTCTCCGAGCGACTCAACACGACGGCACGCTCAACTTGTATCACCATCTCATCTGTTTCGTTGTTTATTGGACAAATATTCTCGTCTATCACGATCGGTATCCCCAAACGATCTCGATCACATATCATGGGTTGGGCTACCAAAATGTCGCAGTCATAGAATCTGTTGGCCACGTTCGTCAAGAGTTAGCATATAATAAATATCTCCACGTGGGAATTACACTTGTACAGTTGTAATTTTATTGCGGATTGTTAGCTAATACCGAATTAGAATTTTGTCTGTTGCTAGTTGAGCAATTATTATTCGGTATGTACTTCTATTTTCGAAGCCTTTTGGCGTCGCCAACCCACCGCATGAGTAAGACGCATTGAACTGCGAGTGAAAAACGGTTTTTTATGCTGCATCGGGAGATATCTGATGCGCTTATCGCCCATTCTTCAGCGTAAGAGAATATGTTGGGTAGCTGTAACGTGCCAGCGGGTGAGTGGCTGTGGTACTCCGCATTCACGAGTCATGTCGTCGGTAGCGATGAACTCCGCTCTTGAATCATCGAATCGTGGATATCGCTGGTTTAGAGGTGATTTTTGTGAATAGTTATTAATATTAACAGTCCTGATGAAGCGAAAATACTGTAGACTGGTGTTCGGCGAGAGTAATTCTGATAGATGCGCTTGGGTCGATATCGGTCGCAGCGAGCCCCCTACAATAGCTTCACTGCTGTGAAGGTTATTATTCTTGCTACTGTTTCTGGCCGTCTCGTCAGAGACAGCAGCTATGGCACTTTCAGTGGTGTATTTATGAGAATTGTGACCGCATATTCAACGACAAGGCTGGTGTGATATTTGTATATTCGAATATCGTGCTTCACAAATGGTTGTTCTCGATCTACGCGTTTTGCGGCTCAATTCCAGATTCAGGCAGTTACAGTGTAAAACCGGGGTTACAGAGTTTCAATTGATACTTTTATTTCACCAGTGTATCTAATCGTACATTTCTTTTACTGCAATAACGCTCGCAGTTTTACGAACCAGAGTCGGAATTCTGCTTTCGACTAGATCGTCGTCCATCCGCGTAACCGGTAATGAGACGCTTATTGACCCGAGGATCGAATCCTGCTGTGTGACAATCGGTGCGCCGATGGCCCTCATGCCGAACACGCGTTCTTCGTCATTGATCGAATATCCCCTTTTTTTGCTCATCTCCAATTCGTTATAGAGTTCTTCACGAGAGGTGATTGTGTTTTCAGTCATTGGTTCTAATGTTATACCTTCGACGATTGTCTCGGCTTCATCTTGAGGGAGTGCTGAGAGATATGCTTTGCCCATTGCTGTACAATAAAACAGTATTTCATCACCGATATCAATGTTCGTCGTAACCCCGTCGTTAGCCGTGTATTGGTACACACAATAGCCTTTTCCGCCCTGTTCGACCATGACCTCAACACGCCCGTTGATCTCTTCGGCAAGATCTAACGCCTCGGGTTCTGCGAAGTCTGGTAGGTCGATTGATTGTAGGGCACACTCACCTAATTTCACGAATCCAAGACCTATATAATATTTGTCTTTCTTTTTGTGGATGTATTGGAGTTCCTCGAGCGTTTTTAGATGATTGTATATTGTGGTTTTTGACAGATCGTGGTTTACCGTTAGTTCACTCAGTGAGATCCCATCCGATATCCTGACTGTTTCGAGAATTTCGGAGGCGTTTTTTACCGTCTTTATTCGTCGGTTGGAGTTCTGATTTTTTCCCATAGTACGTTTTCATAATACACACATGTATATATTGTTTGTGTGAACAAGCGTATTGCTATACTGAATTACTTCTAGCACTGGCCGTCGTACTGGGAGAAACCATATCGGGAATATTTTGTGATCTGTACTTATATTCTGGGAACTACTCCCATTTTAATATATTCTGACGCATGAAGGTATCTGGAAGAGCGGTCCCAAGAGACCAAAGTGCCGGAAGCGCATCTAAGACAACCGTACCACTACCAATGACCCACCTTTTGTAGGGTTTGTAAATAGAAACGGCGTGAAATGACAGACGCTGCCGTCACCAGATCGTAGCTACTCGTTCGGCCAGCGTTCAATATAAATCGTCTTGTCGGTGTAGAAGTGGATCATATCCTCGCCCTGTGCGTGGAGATCACCAAAGAAAGAATCTTTTTGTCCGCCGAAATGAAAAAAGGCCATTGGCGCCGCAGTCCCGGTATTCACGCCAAGGTTCCCGACATCAGCCCGGTGTCGAACGGCGCGTGCGTCTGCTCCACGGCTGGTGAACAGGCTCGCTGCGTTACCGAAGTCACTCCGATTAAGCGTCTCGATTGCCTCTTCGAGATCTGTTACCGGTACGAGCCCAAGTACTGGCCCAAAAATCTCTTCGCGTGCGATAGTCATATCCGGTGTGACATTACCAAAGACAGTTGGACCAAGGAAGCTACCATTCTCGTATCTTTCGATGCTGGTATCTCGACCGTCGAGCAGGAGATCGGCGCCCTCGTCGACACCAGTTTCGATCAGGTCACGGACCCGTGATTCGTGTTCCGGGGAAATGAGCGCGCCGATGTCGGTCGCCTCATCGAGACCGTTGCCGACGGTCTGCTTTTGAGCAATCTCGAGAACTTGCTCCGCAAATTTATCGTAGACGGGCTCCTCAACGACGACAATGTCATTTGCCAGACACCGCTCGCCGGCGCAAGCATACGCCGAGGAGATAGTTTTGCGAGCGGCGAAGTTGAGATCGGCGGACTCAGTGACGATGATGTAGTTTTTTGCCCCGCCTTGGGCCTGTACGCGCTTGCCGTTTTTTGCTGACCGCTCGTAAACCGCCCGAGCGGTCGGAGTACTCCCAACAAACGACGCCCCGACGACATCCTCGTGGTCGAGTAGTGCATGCACTGTGTCGACACTCCCGTGAACGAGTTGGACAACGCCATCTGGGAACCCCGCCCGGTCGATGAGCTCGAAGATTCGCTCGGCGACGACAGGGTCCTGCTCGCTCGGTTTTAAAATGAAGGCGTTTCCTGTCGCAACCGCATACGGTAGAAACCACAAGGGGATCATCCCCGGGAAATTGAATGGGGTGATAGCAGTGAAAACCCCGAGTGGTTTCCGGACCGCTGTTTCGTCGATTTCAGGGGCGGCGTTCGGCAGGTGTCCAGCCTGCATCATTGACGGGATTCCGCACGCCACCTCGACGTTCTCGATCCCCCGACGGAGTTCACCCTTCGCTTCTGAGAGAGCCTTTCCGTGTTCCTGAACAAGCACTTTCGCCAGTTCATTCTGGTGGCTTTCAAGCAGCTGTTTCAGCTTGAATAGGGGCTGTATTCGCTCTTCGACAGGCGTTGATTGCCACGTTTTGAACGCTTCCTGACCGGCGCGTACGGCGTCGTCGACGTCGTCAGCGGAGCTGAACCCGACACGCGAGACAGCTTCACCGGTTGCTGGATTGATAACATCCTGACCATTAGCACCACTTGGCATACGCCAATTGCCGTCCACGTAGTTTTGCACGTCATCCCACGGAGGGTTGATACTGAGTGACATCCGTTTGCTTAACTCTTCCCCCTCAGTTGATAAACATTCCTAATACTGTCTCGCGATATCCCGATCTCAGAGAACGATACATCTCAGCCTCAACATTTGAACATTACATCTATACTGGTACCGGCCCCTATCGGTAATGTTTCAGTGTCGTCGCAGGCTAGGTCCTGTATTGCCATTGGAAACTCCCGGAGTCAAAAATGACCACATATGAGCGACATCGACTTTGTCGCGGTCACTTAGGTGTCGATCCGTTATCAACTGAACGAGCTAATTGGGAACTCATTGCGATTGACAACATCAAAACGACGCTCCTGAACTTCGTCACGAGAGTTTATGACTCTAATAATTACATTAATATAAAAAGCAATAAATAGAAACAGACTAAATGTAAAACGAGATACAATACATACTTATCAACCTCTTACGATGGGTTGTTATGGGAAACCAACAGACTGAACGCAACAAGATAGAACGGCTCGACCGAGAGTACACCCTGGGAACGTGGACACGACAGCGTGATTTTGATCCGACTGAGATTGTCGATACTGAGGGTCCCCGTATTGTGACCGCCGACGGAGATTCGATTCTCGACTTCAGTAGCCAGTATGTCTGTACAAGCCTCGGGTATGACGCGGACCGTGTTGTGGATGCGATCGCTGAGCAGGCTCGTACAGTGCCGTACGTCAATCCCGGCTGGTCGACAAAGCCGCGCGCGCAGCTCTCGGAGAAACTTGCCGAGATTACACCAGGTTCGCTGAAAAAGACCTTCTACTCAACTAGCGGCACCGAGGCCAATGAGGCGGCGTTCAAAATAGCGCGTGCGTTCACTGGCAAGCACAAGATCCTTTCACGATATCGGTCATACCACGGGGCGACAGCCGCGTCGTTATCTGCATCTGGTGATCCGAGGCGCGTCGCACAGGGCCCCGAGATCCAGCCGGAGATCCCTGGGATGGTGAAGGGACCGGACCCGTACTCCTATGGATCAAGTCTCGACCCGGAACAAAGTCTAGAATATATCGACGAGATGCTGACGCTCGAAGGTGACACTGTTGCTGCCGTCTTGGTTGAGCCACTCGTTGGGTCCAACGGTGTGTTGACACCTCCGGACGACTACCTACCGAAACTACAAGAGATCGCTCACGCTCACGGTGCGCTGCTCATTTGTGACGAGGTGATGACCGGATTCGGCCGGACTGGCGAATGGTTTGCTTCAACATTGTATGACGCGAAACCTGATATCATAACGATGGCTAAAGGGCTGACAGGGTCGTACCAACCCTTGGCAGCGACAACCGTTTCCAAAGAGATTGCGGATTACTTAGAAAATAATCTTCTGAACCAGGGCCACACGTTCGCCGGCCACCCCACCGCCTGTGCCGCCGGTGTCGCGGCAATTGAAACGTACGAAAAGGAAAGCCTTGTAGAGAATGCGCGCGAGATGGGGAAGTACCTAACTAACGAACTTGACGCGTTGGCCGAGCGTCACCCAAGCGTTGGTGAACGGCGCGGGGTCGGACTCCACCAAGGGCTTGAGCTTACCCGGAGCGAGGATGAGCGGGTTCCGTTCGAAGAGCGGCAAGACAAGACTTCCGGGAAAACGACAGTCCTTGATGAGGTCGGTGCCCACGCGCTTGAAAACGATGTGTATTTGTATACTTCTGTCAACACCATTGTGGTTACGCCGCCACTGACGATATCGGAGGCTGAAATCGACGAGGCCGTTACCGCACTCGATGAGGCGTTGATGGTATCTGACGCTTCGATGGACGCATAACTGCGTTTTGAGCCTTCCGAACACACATCTTCCACTCTCAAAAACGCCAGATACTCTCCTTGCAAAAGCTGATGAAATCATTGACATCCTCAATGAGATGGCGTCTTTGAGAACGTATTTTTCAGGCGATTCTGCAAAAAAATCTTAGACGATGGGGACTGTAGACGCCAGAAACATTTATAAATGAAGAATTCTTTTTCAGCAACGGCGGTGTTCAGATAAGGATTGAAAGGTGAGGCGGTGCGTTTTCAAAGTGATCTATGCCCGAAAACGACCGCCTCAGCGGCTGTTTGGACGAGATCAACTTAGACTTTGTGGAGCGAGAAGCAA